>Ga0194048_10000873_pt1 | contig 14813 bp, 14 predicted proteins | sample JunL225m_MetaG_FD_161685 | JGI IMG/M metagenome (GOLD analysis project Ga0194048, IMG submission 161685) | Anoxic zone freshwater microbial communities from boreal shield lake in IISD Experimental Lakes Area, Ontario, Canada - Jun2016-L222-5m | ecosystem: Environmental > Aquatic > Freshwater >...
CCGGATCGGGCGCTGGCGGCGCATCAGCAGCGGCCTTACGCGCAGCCGGCGTGGCAGCAGCCTTCTTCTTAACCGGCGCCTTTTTTGGCTTAGAACCGGCTAGGGCACGCGCTGCGGCAACCTCGTCGACCATGTCGCGCTGGATCGGGACGCCCGCCTCGAACAGGACGCGGGCGACCTCATTTGGATCAAGCCCACGCTCACGCGCGATTTCCACAATACGTCGCTTCGCCATCAGCGGGTGATCCTACCAGTCAGACGGCTTCTAGCCCCCCGCCAACGCCGCCACAACGCGCTCTGCAAGGTCGGTCGGCACCTCGATCGAGGCCCGTAGACGCCGTGGAATCGATCGTGTTCGTACGGCTCGTTCGACACATTCCGCACGCGCGCAGAGATACGTACCGCGTCCCGTGCCTCCACCGAGCACGAGCAGGCCGGCGGCACCGACCGAGAGCCGAACGAGCTGGCTCTGCGGTCGCTGCTGCCCACAGCCGGCGCACGTTCGCGTCGGCTCCACCGTTGCTGCGCTAGACGACGTCGCCGTCGATCGTGACGACGTCCTCGGGACCGACGAGGCGCTCATAGCGCCGCACGACGATGCCGTTGATCGAAACGCGACCTTCCTTGAGGAAGGCCTTCATGGCGCGCTCGTCATGACCACGAGCCTCGAGGTACTTGGCGATGTTGTCGGCACCCGCGTAGTCCTCGTCGCCCTCCATGGCGAACTCGGTCTCCGACTTGATGTCGATGCGCCAACCCGTCAACTTGGCTGCCAGGCGGGCATTCTGTCCCTCACGGCCGATCGCCAGCGACAGCTGGTCGTCCGGCACGATAACGGTCGCCTGCATGCTCTCGTCGTCGACGAGCACCTCCTTGACGCGAGCCGGAGCAAGCGCCTTGGCGATGAAGCGGGCGGGCTCATCGTTCCACGGAATGATGTCGATCTTCTCGCCACGCAACTCGGAGACGACCATGCGGACACGCGAACCACGCGGGCCGACGCAGGCACCGACCGGGTCGACACCCTGCACCTTCGACTCGACGGCGATCTTGGCGCGATAGCCAGCTTCGCGGGCAACCTGGCGGATCTCGACGAGGCCGTCGGCGATCTCTGGTACCTCGAGCGTGAACATCTCGCGGATCATCTCCTCAGAACGTCGTGAGAGGACGATCTGTGGCCCACGCGTACCGCTGCGAACCTCGATGATAACGGCCTTGATGCGCGCACCGTGCTCGTAGCGCTCGCCAGGAACCTGCTCGGAACCGGGCAGGAGCGCCTCGACACGACCGAGATCGACGAGGCAGTAACGATTATCCGCCTGCTGAACGATGCCGGTTACGACGTCGCCAACACGATCCTGATACTCCTCGAACATCATGTCGCGCTCGACCTCGCGGATCCGCTGCAGGATGACCTGCTTGGCGGTCTGCGCGGCGATGCGGCCGAAGTTCTTCGGTGTGGCGTCGTACTGAATGATGTTGTGTCCTGCGAGCGCATCCCAATCGATAATTGCCTCGGGCTCGTTGTCGATCGGGTCGGGATCGCGATCGGCACGAATGTAGAACGCAGGGCGCTCGCGACGCGGGCGCTCCGGCTCGACCGGCAGTTCGCTCATCTCGGGCGGCAACGGGTATTCGAGCAGCCCAAGCGCCTCGAGCTGATCGTCCGTAGCGTCGATCTGCATGACACGAAAGTCGCCAGAATCGCGATCGATCACGACGCGAGCATGCTTGCCCTTGGCGTCGGGTGTCTTGCGATAGGCCGCACCAAGCGCCTCTTCGAGGGCTACCAACAGGATCTCAGAGTCGATCGACTTCTGCTGTTCTAGCTCTCGGACAGCTTCGAGAATTTCTTTACTCATAGCGACTTCACCAGCTTCCACATGAGGGTTGACTTCTTAACATCGGCGTACGGCACCTCGAGGCGCTCTCCACCGGTTTCGACCGTGACTGAATCGGGGCCGGCAGCCACGAGCACGCCTTCAAAGGCGGTTCGTTCGGCAACCGGAACGCGCATCACAAAGGATGCCTCGCGCCCAATTGATCGTGCGTAATGATCGGGGCGCGTCAGGGCCCGATCGAGACCAGGCGACGAGACCTCAAGCGCCCAGTCCTCGCGCAGCGGCAAGAGTGCCCGCGAGATTTCTTCGCAGACAGCGAGCGAGACGCCGCCTTCGCAATCGACCATGACGCGCAATTGGCCGTGGCCGGCGTCGGCCGTCACGTCCCAGAGGTAGATATCGGGACGGACCTCGGAAATCAGCTGTTCTACGACAGTTCGTGGATCTGCTGGATTTTCCATGGCACCTCCTTCAATTGTCTTCGTCCAGAAACGAAAAAACGGGCTCTTGGCCCGTTTCGGCCGAGCGCCTCAAAACCACGCTCGTGCCGAAGGGTACCAGAGGAATGGTGTGCGCGGTTCGCTCTGCGTCTGGTATCTACGGCGCGACGTCGAGCACGATCGTGACGGGACCGTCGTTGACAAGCGACACCTGCATGTCTGCCCCAAAGCGGCCAGTCGCAATCGTTATTCCCAGTGCCCGCAGCGCATCTGCGTACTGCTCAACGAGCGGCTCGGCCAGCGCAGGGTCGGCGGCACCCGTAAACGACGGACGATTGCCTTTGCGGGTGTCAGCAAGCAGCGTGAACTGAGAGACAACCAGGATGCTGCCTCCCAGATCGACGACCGAGCGATCAAAGCGGCCCGCGTCGTCTCGAAAGATCCGTAGGGCGGCCGTCTTGGCAGCCGCACGCTCCACCACGCTCGCGTCATCGCCCTCGGCAATACCCACCAACGCCACGAGGCCCGCAGCGATCTCACCGACCGTCTCGCCGTCGACCGTCACGTTCGCCTCTGTCACCCGCTGCAGGACCACTCGCATGCGCACGGTGTACCAGACCCGCGTCCTCGTGTCCTCCGGCTCGGGTAGGCTCAACGCGATAGGAAACGGGGTCCTGCCCGCGCCGGCATGTATGGCGGTCTGGGCGGCTTACGTGGGAATCACCACAAGACGCCGGCATGCGTGCCGACCGATGACGGGAGCACCGCGATGAGCGATCTGCCTTTGTACGACGCATATACGAAGTTTCTGAACACCCCAGGGACACCGTTTACGGTGCCCGGCCACAAGCGCAACCCGCTCCTCAGCGATGCCTTGCTCGCGCTCGACCTGCCGCTCTATGGCGCCGTGGAGAACATCAGTGGCACGACCGGTCGTCTCCAGCGCGCCGAGCGTCTGGCGGGCGAGTTGTGGGGTGCCGACTGGGCTGGGTTCTCGGTCCAGGGCTCATCGCACGGCAACATGGCGATCGCCATGACGATCGGCAAGCCGGGCGACAAGGTGATCGTCGCGCGCACGCTACACAAGTCGCTCTTCTTTGGCCTCGTGCTGTCCGGTCTCGTCCCCGTCTGGGTACGGCCCGACATCGATGCCGAGACCGGTCTGACCGCTGGCATTCCCGTCGAGCGCATTGCGCAGGCGTTGCGTGAGCATCCCGACGCCAAGGCAGTGATGCTCGTCGAGCCGAGCTATGTCGGTGGCGTCTCGGATGTCGCCGCGATTGCGAAGATCGTCCACACCCACGGCATTCCCCTGACGGTCGATGCGGCCTGGGGCGCCCACCTCGGCTTCCATCCCGACCTCCCACCGCATGCATTGCAGGCAGGTGCGGACGTGTTGGTGACGAGTGTCCACAAGCACATCACGGGTTTTACGCAGTCCTCACTGGTGCTTGCTCAGTCCGAGCGGATTGATCTTGAGCGCCTCGAGCCTGCCTTCGAGGGTCTCCATACGACGAGTCCGTCGGGCGGCATCATGGCCAGCATCGATCGCGCCCGTGCGCTACTCGACGAACGGGGCGAAGAGTTGCTCGGCAATGCGATCCGCCTGGCCGCCGAGGCCCGCGTGCGCTTCCACGAAGTTCCGGGCCTTGGCGTCGTGGGCAAGGAGATCGCTGATCGCTCGCCCGCGCTGCTGATGCACGATCCGACGAAGATCGTGCTGACACTGGTCGGTACAGGCGCTGATGGCCAGGCTGTGTCGACCGTGCTCGAGGAGCGCGGCGTCACGCTCGAGTTTGCTGACCGCGACACCTTCTGTCCGGTGATCACCCTCGCCGATACAGACGAGACGGTCAATCGGATGGTCGACGAGATCATCCGCGCGATCGAGGAGCACCGTGGCATGCCACGCCCGATCGTGCCGCTGACGGCGTGGACGGTCGATCCCGATACTGCGATGTCACCGCGCGATGCGTTCTTTGCCGACCACGAGCGCGTCTCCGCCGCCGAAGCTGTGGGGCGTATCGCAGCCGAGACTGCCGCGCCTTATCCGCCCGGCATTCCGGCACTCGCACCGGGCGAACGGATCCACGGCGAGGTCCTCGCAGCCCTCCAGGCCGAGGCGGCGAGCGGGACACGTATCGCCTACTGCGGCGACTCGCAACTCCAGACCGTCCTCGTCGTCAAGGAGTAGCCAGCACGACAGAGGCCCCCGCTCCGGTGGGAACGAGGGCCTCGTCGAACAGTCACTGAGGGCAGTTGCCCTCGAGCGTTTTACGTAATCTTGGCGACGTTGAAGACGCCCTTCAAGAAGACGATCTTCTGCGCTTTGAAGGTCGGCTGGTAGGTCGCCGCATCGAAGGTGACCTTGCCGCGGAACTGCGCCTTGATCGAGCCGGGCGCATTGTTGGCCGCATTGTCGAGCTCGTTGCAGGAGACGAGGTCCGGGATCTTGTCCGGGTCGGTCGTATCGGCGAAGCACGTAGTCGATGCGGTTGTGTTGATGACAAACGACTCGCCCTCAAGCTGATCGTTGAGGAACGCCTTGGTCTGCTTACTGGCACCGTCCTCAACGCTCTTGAAGACCACATCGAACGAGCCATTTACATCGCCACTGCCCTCAACGTTCATCTTGATGACGAGGAACTTATTGTTGAGCTGCTTCTTGATGTCGTTGGTCGGTCGCGCATCGAACCCGCCGTCCTGCCCGGCAGGGAGGCACGGTTCGCCCAGCGTCGGCTTGACGCCCGGGGCACAGGGAGCCGGCTTGCATGGTGAATTCTGCGAAGGCTTCTGCCCTGCCCCACAATCGGGCAGGTCGACCTTGCACGGTGCGGTCGGCGTCGGTAGCTGGCCTACCGCGCACGGCTGCAACTTGCCCCAGTCGATGTTCGGCATACCACCGCCGTTACCGCCGTTCCCGCCGTTGCCACCCTCGGTTGCCGGGATGCACGGCTTCTCACGCGTCGGCTGCTTGCCCGGGTCGCAAGGCTTGATCTCCTCGCCCGGAGTCATGCCACACGCCATCGGATTTGCATTACAAATCTGTGCAAGCTCCAGCGCGGAGCCAGCCGTCGTCCCCGCCACTGCGCAAGGATAGGTCTGCACGGGGTTAGCGGTACATGCGGGCGCCTGGCGCGTCGTCGGCGAAAGCGGCTTCGCGACACCAACGTTTGCAACCGCGAGCACCGAAAGTGCGGCGACAGCGACCAGCATGAGAAGACGCAAGCTGCGCTTCATGGGCAATTCCTCCTGAGTGATCCGAGCCAGAACTGCGCTTCGATTGGGCGCAGTATTACGCGTCCACCTGCGGGTCGCAACGGGTGGAGTCATTGAGCTACTCGCCGGTGTGCCGGCTCACCTCATCTCAGCCAGACCAATCAACCGCATTGCGCGGCGTCCGGTCAACAGAAAACGAGAACACATCGGGTCGGTTGTAGTGGCCCACTGCATCAAAGTGCTGAAATTCTCCACTCAAGCGATCGAGGTCGAGCTCGGCGTGGAGAATCTCCTCGCCCGAGCCAGCCGGGCCGACGACCCATTCGCCGTCGGGACCGATCACGCCCGAGCCGCCCGAAAGCAGAAGCCCATCGTTTGCGACCTGGCTATTCCAGGTACCGAGCAGCGTCTGCTCCTTGAGATCCTCAGGAATCTCCTCAATCGAGAGCGATGAACCCGCGGCGATCACGTAGCAGCGCCCCTCGAAGGCGTAGTGGCGGCTCGCGAGCGTGGCGTTCGGACCGACGTCGGGCCAGACAGCGATGTGGATCTGCTCGCGCAGGGAATGCATCGCCATGCGCGTGAGGGGCATCCAGTGCTCCCAGCAGATCAGCCCACCAACCCGACCAAGTTCGGTGTCGTAGACGTTGAGCGTGCTGCCGTCGCCGCGACCCCAGATCATGCGCTCGGCATGCGTGGGCATGAGCTTGCGATGACAGCCGAGCACGCTGCCGTCGGCACCGATCGAGAGCAGGCTGTTGAACAGCGTCCCGCCCGACAGGAGATCGCGTTCTTGGATGCCGAGGTGCAATTGCACCCGCAGCTCGCGCGCCAGCTCGCCGAGGCGTTCGGTGGCAGGACCCGGTACCTCAATCGCATTGTCAAGCATGCGCGCGTACGCATTCTTCTGCAGCTCGCCGTCCCAGGGCGCCTGGCCATACATCCAGACCGGATAGCCCGGAATCCACGTCTCGGGGAAGACCACCATCTGTGCGCCAGCCGCAGCCGCAGCGCTTGCGAGTCGCTCTACCTCGGCGAGACAGGCATCGAGATCGAGCATCTTCGGAGCGGCTTGGGCGATCGCAACGTGCACGGTTCCTGTCTGCATGGCCCTGTTGTAGCAGCAATCGTCAAAGGCGTCACGCGCGACAGATCGGTAGGTACCTATGAGACAATCGCTTTTGTCCAAATTCTCAAGGAGTGCGCCCCCCGTGCCAGTTGCAGCAGAGATCGAGATCGTCGGCCCCATTCCCGCAGTGGCGGAAGGTGTGCTGACGGACGCTGCCCTCGAACTCGCAGCGCGACTTCAGCGCGAACTCGGCGCTCGCCGCAACGAACTGCTCGCGGCACGCGTCGCCCGTCAGCTCCTGCTCGACGCCGGCGGCCTGCTCGACTTCCTCCCGGAGACGCAGGCGATTCGCGAAGGTGACTGGCAGGTCGCCGCGGCACCTCCCGCGCTACAGGATCGACGAGTCGAGATCACAGGCCCAGCCGAGCCGAAGATGATGATCAACGCCCTCAACTCGGGCGCTCGCGTGTTTATGTGCGACCTCGAAGACGCGCTCTCGCCCACGTGGGACAACGTGCTGGCCGGCCAGGTCGCACTCAGCCAGGCGATCCGCCGCGAGCTCGAGTTTACGAGCCCCGAGGGCAAGCACTACCGACTCAACGACGAGATCGCGACGCTGATCGTGCGGCCGCGCGGCTGGCACCTCGAAGAGCGTCACCTCCTGATCGACGGCACACCGATCGCAGCAGGACTCTTTGATCTCGCGGTCTACATGACCCACAACGCCAAAGAGTTGCTGGCACGCGGTCTGGGGCCATACTTCTACCTGCCGAAGCTCGAATCGCACCTCGAGGCCCGCCTCTGGAACGATGCCTTCGTGATTGCCCAAGACGCCGTCGGCGTCCCGCAGGGCTCGATCCGCGCAACGGTGCTGATCGAGACGCTCCCCGCAGCGTTCGAGATGGAGGAGATCCTCTACGAGCTGCGCGACCACTCGGCCGGCCTCAATGCGGGCCGTTGGGACTACATCTTTAGCGCCATCAAGAAGCTCCACGCGCATGAGAACGCGATCCTGCCCGACCGTTCGGCCGTCACGATGGGCGTGCCCTTTATGCGCGCCTACACGCAGCTGCTCGTGCGCTCGTGTCATCGCCGAGGTGCGCACGCGATTGGCGGCATGGCCGCCTTCATCCCCTCGCGCCGCGATGCAGCGATCAACGAGGTCGCGTTTACGAAGGTTCGCGAGGACAAGGAACGCGAAGTCAATGGTGGCTGCGACGGCACCTGGGTCGCCCACCCCGATCTCGTGCCGCTTGCGATGGAGATCTTCGACGCCGTCCTCGGCGATCGCCCTAATCAGGTTGAACGGCTCCGCGAAGACATCGTGCCCAACGCCGCTGCGCTCGTCGCGCTCGGCGAGACCCCCGGCGAAATCACCGAAGCCGGCGTGCGCACCAACATCTCCGTCGGCGTGCGCTACATCGCCGCCTGGCTCGGTGGGCAGGGTGCCGTGGCCATCGACAACCTGATGGAGGACGCAGCGACCGCGGAGATCTCTCGTGCTCAGCTGTGGCAGTGGCTCCACTTCGGCGTCACCCTCGCCGATGGACGCACGCTCACACAAGACCTCTACGCAGCGTTCCGTGACGAAGAGATCGAACGGATCGGTGGCCGCAGTGAGGGGCGCGTTGGCGAGGCCGTCGACCTGCTCGACGAACTCGTCCTGCAGGCACGTTTCGAAGAGTTTCTGACGGTACCGGCCTACGCCAGACTGGCGTAACCGGGCCAATCGGCTCGACGCAGCTCCCAGAGACAGTCGATGCCGACGTCGTCCGGCGCGCGCATGCCCGTCGCCTCGCGGTCGCCGAGGAGCGTGTAGCCAAGCCGGCGCGGGACGCCTGCGCTCGGAAGGTTGGTGACGTCGTGAATGATCCGCAGATGGTCGATCTGTGGGTCGACGAAGGCGAGGTCGGTCAGCAATCCAGCGGCAATCGTCATGATCCCCTGCCCCGTCCAGCCGTCCGCCAGCCAATAGCCAAGCTCGAGCCCACCTGGACCAAGGCGATCGTGGAGCCCGGCTGCGCCAACGATCATGTCCTCGACGAAGACACCGAAGTGGCGATCGGCACCGGCATCCCACTTCTCGTTCCACTCTGCAACTTTGCCGATCGCGTCGTAATCGTCGGCAAACCATTCGTCGACCCACGGCAACCGCGGGCGCAATCGCTCCGCTGAACCCATGATGACGTCACGGAGTTCCTCAGCATCTTCGGCCGCCCAGCGCCGTACCTCAACCTCGCCGTATTCGGCCTGCTCAGTTGTCGGTCGCGTCACGCGGATGGCACGTCGACGACAGCGAACGTCGCCAAGGCGATCGCGAGGATGCGATCTTGGTCGTCGCGCATCTTGCCCTCGGCGACGATCGTACGACGCCCGTTGTGCTGCACCTCGCCGGTCGCGGTGATCGGTGTGCCGGGCATGACCGGGCGGGTCAGGTTGACCTTGATCTCAATCGTCACGGCTCGCCGGCCGGCAGGGAGCAACGTGTGCGCCGCGCCGCCAAGCGCCGAATCCATCAACGTGGTGACCCAGCCACCGTGGACGAGGCCGATCTGGTTGAGATGACGTTCATCGGGCGTGGCGCCGAGAACCGCGCGTCCCTCGCCGAGATCCTGAACGTGTAGATCCGCGAGCACGGCCCATGGGCTCGGCGTGATCTGTCCATCCTTCAGCTGCTGAAACAGCTCAAGGCCCGACAGCGAGGTGTGCTTGGGGTCGGTATCGCCGATCACCCCAACACCCTAGCGATCAGACCGCCTGCACATCCTGAACGAGCTGCGTCAGGCTCTTGCGTGCATCACCAAACAGCATGCGCGTCTTCGGATCGTGGAAGAGCATGTTCTCAACCCCCGCAAAGCCCGACGCCATCGAACGCTTGAAGACAATCACGTTCTCGGCGTTGTCGACCTCAAGGATTGGCATCCCGTAGAGCGGACTATTCTCGTCGTCACGTGCAGCAGGGTTGACCACATCGTTCGCGCCAATTACCAACACGATGTCGGTCTGAGGAAAGTCGGGATTGGCCTCTTCCATCTCGAGCAGCTGGTCGTACGGCACGTCTGCCTCCGCCAACAAGACGTTCATGTGCCCCGGCATGCGGCCCGCCACCGGATGGATGGCAAAGGCGACGCTGACACCCCGCTCAATTAGAAGATCGGCCAATTCGCGCACCGGATGCTGCGCCTGGGCGACGGCGAGTCCATAGCCCGGAACGATCATCACGCGACGCGCGTAGACCAGCTGAGCGGCCAGATCGGAGGCTGAAATTTCGAGCACCGGCAAGGCCTCGCCCGTCGCACTGACGCCCGAGCCGCCACCACCCCCGCCGCCGCCGAAGGCACCAAACAAGACACTCGCGACGGAGCGATTCATCGCCTTCGACATCAGCTGCGTCAGGAGCGTACCACTGGCACCGACGAGAACACCCGCGATGATCAGCAGGCTGTTGTTGAGTGCAAAGCCCGTCGCCGCTGCGGCGAGGCCCGTACAGGCGTTGAGGAACGCGATGACGACGGGCATGTCGGCTCCACCAATCGGGAGGACCGCGGAGACTCCCAGCAGTAGCGCGATCCCCGCCGCCAGCCAAAGCAGGGGATCGTGAATGTTGAAAGACGCGTAGGCGGCCAGCCCCAGCACAACGATCGCGCCAAGCCCATTGATCACCGTTTGCAGGGGCCACGTGATCGGACGTCCAGGAAGAAGTTCCTGCAACTTGCCGAACGCCACGAGGCTGCCGGCAAAGGAGATCGAGCCGACGATGGTGGAGAACATCACCGACACGGCGATCACCGCACCCAGCCTTGCTTCGCCGGCGGCACCCGCCACGTGGTACTCCGAGATCGCAATCAACGCCGCCGCGCCACCACCGAGGCCGTTCAGCAACGCCACCAACTGCGGCATCGCCGTCATCTGCACGCGTCGCGCCACGAGTGCACCGATTGAGCCACCAACGAAAGCGGCAATCGCGATCCACGTGTACCCGACGACACGACCATCGACCAGCGTCGCAATGATTGCGATCAACATGCCGAGCGCAGCGACGAGGTTGCCTTTACGCGCCGTGCGTGGAGACGAAAGCCAGCGCAGGCCGAGAATGAAGCAGAAGGCCGCGACGAGATAGGCAATTTGGATCAGGTCAGCGCGCGTCATCCCTGGCCCTCCTTCGGCGGCTCAGGACGACGACGGAACATCTGCAACATGCGGTCGGTGACGACGAACCCACCGACGACGTTCGCCGCACCAAAGGCGACCGCGACGATGCCACAGATCGTCTCGACCGTACCCCCCGCGGCTGCGCCCAAGACGAGGATCGCACCCACGATCACGACGCCATGAATCGCGTTCGTCCCGCTCATCAACGGGGTGTGCAGCATTTGAGGCACCTTCGAGATCACCTCGATACCAACCCACGCTGCGAGGACCAAGATCACGAGTTCGGTAATCAGACTCACGTCGCACCTCCCGTGCCGGCGAGGCGCTCGCTGACACGACTAGCAACCACCGCTCCACCCCGTGCGATCAACGCGCCCGCCACGATCTCGTCATCCCAATCGGGAGCCAGCACGGCCCCGGGCGCGATCAGCCGGACGAAGGCGCGCACGTTGGTTGCGTAGAGATCACTGGCGGTGCCGGGAATGGCCGCCGCCGGATTGTTCGGACCAAGCACCAGCACACCATCGATGTCGACCTCTTGGCCCGCCACCGTGCAGGCGCAGTTGCCACCCGTCGAAGCAGCAAGGTCGACGATCACACTGCCGCGTCGCATCGAACGCACGGCCGCCTCCGTAATCAACTCGGGCGCCCGCGCGCCCGGAATCTGCGCCGTGCAAATCACAATGTCAGCGTCGGCGCAGGCCCGAGCCAGCGCCTCCTGCTCGAGCCGGTGCTGAGTCTCGTCGAGGCCGGTCGCATACCCACCCGCCTGCTCCTCGCCCGCGACATCGATGGCAAGAAAGCGTGCGCCGAGCGATTCGACCTGCTCTTTGACCGCGGCCCGCACGTCGAACGCCGTCACCACAGCACCGAGACGTCGCGCGGTCGCGATCGCCTGCAGGCCCGCCACGCCGGCTCCCAACACCAGCACGCTACGCGCCTTGACCGTGCCCGCAGCGGTCATCAACAACGGAAATAATCGTGGCGCTCGATCGGCAGCCAACAGCACACCGTGGTAGCCGGCCACCGTGGCCTGCGACGAGAGCGCATCCATTGCTTGGGCCCGCGTCGTCCGGGGCATAAACTCGAACGCGAAGAGGGTCGCGCCCGTCTCGGCTAGGCGCTGCGTCCGCGCAACATCGCCGAGCGGATCGAGCAGTGAGACCACGGTGTGGGCGGCCGTCAGAGACGCGATCTCGTCGGCTGCAGGCGGCGATACGCGTGCGATCAGGGTGGCGCCGGCATGCGTCGCCGCGGCGTCATTGACGAGCTCGGCACCGGCCGCGCGGTAGGCGTCATCGCTATAGCCGGACGCAACGCCCGCACCACTCTCGACCAGGACACGAAATCCGTCCCCCACCAGCGACTCGACAATCGTCGGTACCAACGCAACACGACGCTCGTCTGCCTCACGCTCAACTGGTATTCCAATTGTGACGTTCGACATTTCGATACGACGCCCAGTGTTCTAGTGCAACGTGTGCTACCGCTCTTCGCTACCGGTCGTGATCCGGCCGATACGTTTTACCTAGCGACTCCAACCAGGCTGGTCGCGGTCGAGCAGGCGCTTCATGGCCGTAAAGAGAAGCGGCGATTCGTGGTCGGACGCCTCGGACCACTGCTTTGCCGTGCGCTCGGCAACCGACTTCTTGGCCAAGACCAGTTTGGAGCCAGTCGACTGCGCGAGTACCTGCATCTCGCAGGCTCGCTCGAGGAAGTACGTGCGCAGCCAGGCCTCAGCGGGTGTCGAGCCAACGATGATCACGCCGTGGTTGCGCAAGAACAAGACATTGGCGCCCTTGGCCACTGCGCGTGCGAGGCGGGTGCCCTCGTCCTCTTCCTGGACCTGGCCACCATAATCGAGCGTGGCAACGGCGCCATGGAACGACATCGAGTTCTGCGTCAGGCGCGTCAGAAAACCGTCTTCTGTGCAGGCAATCGCGGTCGCGTACGGCATATGCGTGTGCATCACACAACGGGCATTTGGGCGCGCGGCATGGATCTGACGATGGATCTGAATCGCGGTCACCTGACCACCACCCGAGCCGTCAAGAACCTTGCCCTCAAGGTCGACAAGCAGAATGTCGCTCGGCTTCATCTCCGACCAGTGCGGTCCGTAGCGATTGAGCAAGAAGACGTCGTCGTGGCCGTCAATCGCCAGCGAGTAGTGATTATCAATGCCTTCGTTGTAGCCATGGACGGCAGAGATGCGCAACAGAGCAGCAACCTCTACGCGGGCCGCGGCAAGGACCTTCTTGTCAATCGTCGGAGTGCTCATGTGCGAAAACTACCAGCAACTGAGGTACGCGATACGCGAACCTAGCCGACGGTGAGCGTTGCGCACGTCAAGGTAGAGACATTGCCGACGCTGTCTTTGGAGGTGATGCACCAGACGTACTTGCCGTAGGCAAAACCACGCGGTACGCGCCACTGCACAAGATTGTCGACGCCAGCCCGATTGACTGCAGAGACGGTCGAGAAGCGGCGCAGAACGGTTCCACCCTTTGTGCGACGGATCGTAATCGCCTCGCGCGTCTTCCCTGTTTCGCCGGTCACGCGGTAGCGCAATTTGACTTTGGCCCCGGGTACCTGTCGAGCGTTGCGCACCGTCACGTTCGGTGGCGACTGGTCCGAAGACTGCGCCCAGGCGACGGCATCTCCCGCGAGAAGTGGTGTGATCCAGCCCGTCAGCGTCGCCACGCGGGTATAGAGCCCCGGACGATTGGCGGCACCGCACTCGTAGCCCCAAGACACGATGCCCGCAAGCAGGATGCGATCGTCCGCTGGATCTGGTGTCTCCGCACCAGCGACAACGGTCAGCGGCCCGCCGCTATCGCCTTGGCAGGTATCAATGCCGCCAGCGGGGAGTCCCGCGCAGACCATCTTCGTCGCCTCGGAGAGAGTTACCTGATCACTATCGGCACACTCTTGGTCACTCACGATCGGCAGGGTCGCCTGCATCAACACATCCGTAGTCGTGCCGCCATTGGACGTGAGGCCCCAGCCCGCAATTCGCGCAGTCGCTCCGGCGGCGTAGTACGGCGCATCTGCTGTCGTCGCGAGCGCGAGGGCAGGGCCGGGAAGATCCGTGGTGGTCTCGATCAGCGCCGAGTCATACGGTCCCCCCTCCTTGCCCGATTGACGCGCATACTGGGGATTGACGGCAATCCGAGCGACCGTAAAGGGTGTTCCATCGTCGATACTCAAATCGCCACGCCCAGCAACACCCGTCAGCGTGTTTGCGGGAATCGCGATTCCGTTATCGACGACGCAATGTGCAGCCGTCAGGATGTATCGCGCGCCTACGATCGTGCCGCCGCACGACCACGCGTTGCTCTTGGAGACGGTCGCTTCGAGATAGACAATCCACGGCATCTCGGTGATGGCAACAGGTGATCCACCGACCACACGCACGTGCGGGGCAGCGGCCTGCGCGGGAAGCACTGAGGTGATCAGAGCGATCACAAGCACAAGAAATCCAAGAGAGATTCGACGCATAACGTGCACACACTATGACCGTTTACCGCCCGGTACCGAGTGGACGTCTGCCCGCCCACATGGCACCGTGCACGTATGGGCGTTCGTATCCTCTTCGGCATTCTCGCGGCTGGCCTGCTCGTGATCGCCTGGTCGGCATGGCATGGCGGACTCGCAATCGTCACGATTGGCGCCGTCGTACTCGCTGGCTGGATGGGTTGGATGGCGCTCAATGGCCTACTGCGACGCTAAGTCAGCTGCGTCGAGCACGGCAAGACTCAGGCGCCTCGCGGCGAATGGATGAGGATGGCCTTGGTGGCGGACCCGATTGAGCAGCACCTCACCGCGTTGCGTGCCCGCGGCGCGAGCCCGCAGACACTCCGCGCTTACCGGTCAGACCTCACCGACTATGCCGGCTGGCTCGAGACGCGCGGCTCCTCCACGACGCAGGCAACCCGCAGCGACGTTCGAGCGTACGCCGCCCACCTCGCCAGCAGTGGACTCGCACCCTCGACGCGCGCACGTCGCCTGTCGTCGGTTCGCGGCTTTCATCGTCGATTGGCGGGCGAAGGCGAAACCGACCCAGCCGCGGAGATCCCCGGCCCAAAGCGTCCG
>Ga0194048_10000874_pt1 | contig 14797 bp, 15 predicted proteins | sample JunL225m_MetaG_FD_161685 | JGI IMG/M metagenome (GOLD analysis project Ga0194048, IMG submission 161685) | Anoxic zone freshwater microbial communities from boreal shield lake in IISD Experimental Lakes Area, Ontario, Canada - Jun2016-L222-5m | ecosystem: Environmental > Aquatic > Freshwater >...
GTTCCCTTCTCGACCTGCGTCAGGAAGTCGGCGTAGCCACGCGTGACGGTCGCCACATACTCCGGCTTCTTCTTGCGCCCCTCAATCTTGAGGCAGCCGATTCCCGCGTCGGCAATGTCCTTGAGATGGTCATACGCGCCAAGATCTTTCGCCGAGATCAAAAATCCACGGTCAAGTTCCTCGCCACTCGCGGTATCGCGCAGGACGTAATCCTTCCGGCACGACTGCGCGCACGAGCCCCGATTCGCACTCCGCTCAGAGATCATGCCGGACATGAAGCACTGCCCGGAATACGAAATGCAGAGCGCGCCGTGCACAAAGCTCTCTAATCCGATTTCAGGAACAGCCGCCTTGATGGCGCGGATATCGTCGAGGGTGTTCTCGCGAGCAAGGACGACGCGCTCAATGCCCAGGCGCTGCATGACGGCCGCGCCACTGGCATCGTGCACGGTCATCTGTGTGGACCCGTGGATTTCGAAGCCTGGGTAGACCGCTTGAATCAGGCGCACGAGGCCGACGTCCTGCACGATTGCCGCATCAATCCCGCGGTCGATGCACTCCCCCAGATGCATGAGTGCTTCATGGAGCTCGTGCGGCTTGACCAGAATGTTCATGGTCAGGTACACCCGCACGCCGCGGCCATGCGCGATCAGGCAGGCCTGCGCGAGGTCGTCCAGGGTGAGCTGAGCCCCTTCGTCGCGGGCGTTGAACTTCTCAACGCCGAGATACACGGAGTTGGCACCATTCGCGACGGCAGCGCGAACGGCGTCGAGGGTGCCGGCAGGAGCGAGAAGTTCAGGACGGGCCATCCGACAAATATAATCGGATGCCCCGTTTCGTTCGCCGTTCAGACGGTCGCGAGCGCGGACTTGAGTTGGTCGAGGTGGCGTGCCTCGTGGGCGCCAAACAGCGCCAACCACTCGTAGCCGTTCAGCGGACCGAACAGCGGATGCGGCACGGCAAGTTTGGTCAGGTCGCGGCCATCGAGAGATTCCATAAACGCGACCGCACCAGCCCGAGCGCTCTGCAGCAGTGGCCAGGCGACATCGAGATCGGCGTCCGCCGGCGGCACCACTCGCGCGGGGGCCTGAATCGGGCGGGCCTTGCGGTCGGTCACATTGAACCGCGCGAGTGCGGCGACCATCGAACTTGTCTCCGTCTCCATCGGGAGGGTTCCCTCGGCGAGCATCTTAGTGGCGATTCCCTCGAGTGCTCGGGTGACGCCACCTTCGACTTGCGCGAGGTGATGAATGATCTGATGCCCGTTCCATCCATCGGGCGTTTCACGTCGGTCAAATGCCGACTTGGGGTGTGCGGCAACGACCGCCATCAGTTCTGCGCGAATCGCGGCGTTGTAGTCGGCAATCTCCTGCAGGCGCGGATGCATAGTGTACTCGGGTATGTGGTGAATCTTTCCGAAAATTGGCGCGCGGCCTGCATCCGTGCGAGGGGTTGCTGAAACCCGTGGCCTCGGCGCAACGTATAGACAGTCAACCGGAGGTTTACATGTTCTTCTCGCTGCTCGCCCTTTCTGCCTCACTCGTGGTGTGCTGGATTACCTTCGGCACGGCTCGGCGCTTCGTGCGCCAGCGGTTGCGGTATGTGGACGCTGCCCTGCGCCCATCGGCCCCGATTATTGCCGGGCTCGGCGTGGCACTCTTGGCGGTCCCGATTTTCAACCTCCTGCACCTGATCCCCCTCGTTGGGGCTATTGTCGGCGGTGGCACCGGGCTGATCGCCGCGATTGGCGCCGGGCTGGGCGTTCGACAGGGTGCCACGGACATCCGGAATGGCTACGTCATTGGCGCTGGGCGCTGACCCTGTGACAGGGGGGTCTGCACCTCTGGGTGGGTTCTAGGGTAGAATTCTCCTTATGATGCCTCGTCGCCTTCCCGCTTTCGCGTTGCTGCGCTTCTCCATGCGCACCGCTCTGCTCGTATCGCTCGCGTGCCTGACGCTCCCCACCGTCGCGGTCGCGCAGCGGTTCTCGGCGATTAAGGGGCAGGTGCTCACCGACTCGACCGAAAACCCGATTCGGGGAGCAGAGGTTTCGATTCCGCAGCTGCGGCTCAGCGTCCTGAGCGATTCCGCAGGACGATTCCGCATCACCGGCGTGACCCCGGGACGTCAGCTGATTTCCGTGAAGCGCATCGGTTTTAGCCCCGTGACGGCGGTGTTCGACTTCCGCTCCGGCGATACGGTCGACACCGACTTCTTGATGATCAAGCCGATTACGGCACTCAAGGCGGTGAAGGTTCAGGGCGCCAAGCCATTTCTCGGGATGGCCCAGTTTGAGCTGCATCGCGCGAACGGCTTTGGACGGTTTCTTGGGCCCGAAGAGTTGGAGAAAAACTCAAACCGGCAACTGGTTGAAGTGTTGCAGATGCTACCGGGACCCACGTTGTTCCGCTCGAATGTGAGTTCTTCCGCCTGGGTGGCCGGTGGACGCGGGCAGCAGAGCGCCGGCAACACCTTTCAACTCGAGCAGTACGACAAGGCCAAAGGGGCACCGGGCGGTCAGTGCTGGGCGGCTGTGTACCTCAATGGGGCTCCCGTCTTCCAAGGACTACCGGGCGAGCAGCTCTTTGACCTGAGCACGCTCAATGTCGCGACGATCGCGGGGATCGAGTTCTATAACGGCGCGGCTTCAGTCCCGACCGAATACAATGCGACCCGCAACACCTGCGGCGTGCTCGTGATCTGGCTGCGCTAGTCGTTCGCCGGGGAGTCGGACTGCGCGGACTCGGCCTGCGGCGGTTCCTTTAGAAAGCGAAGGAACCACGCGACGGCAACAATACCAATGCCGGTCCAGCGGAGCCCTTCACTCCCCGTGCGCATCCCCGCACCGAAGACAAGAAGGCCGGCGAGCGCCGACACATACTTAGCGACGACAATCGACCTCATGCCGTTGACGTCGGCAGATCCTCGCGGACCGTCCCCTCAACTTCCAAAATAAAGTCGGCCCCGAATGCCATCGATGGCGTGCGGTATCCAGGCTGCGCGCCACCCTCGAGCACTTTCTGCGCAGCGGCGACGGCTGTGATGGCGGTGAGGGTGTAGCCATCCGGAGCGCGCAGGCGCGATGCCACGCGAGTGCCGCTGTCGTCCCATGCCTCGCCCCACAGCTGAGCCTCTCCACGAGCGCGCTGCGCATCGCTCGGCCCTGGCTTCCCGGCACGAATACGGCCGAGCATGAAGCGCTGCATTGGCGCGGTCTCGAGCAACCAGCCGATGTAGCGCGAGAGCATCATCCCGCGAATCGTGCCCGGAGAGGTGGCGGTGAAGACTTCGATGTTGGGGATCTTGGTGCTGTGCCAAGCGGTGGACACATCACCCCACGGGATCGTGACGGAGAGGCGCGGCTTGTCGCCATAGGCAATCTCACGCGTACGCCAAGCCGCAGGCACTCGCGTGATCTTACCGTTGCGACGTACCGCTCCGCCCTGCCCGATGTTCTGGACCATGGTGGTCGCCGTTCCGCGCGAGAGTCCAACCCCGCCGTTGAAGGCGAGGGTGAGCCAGGTCGCGCTCGGCAGCCGCCGCTTGAGATGCGCGGCGAGGCAGTCGCTCGGAACCACGTCAAAACCAACGCCGGGCATGAGCATGACGCCGGCGCGCTCCGCTTCTGCACCGCGCGCCGCCAGTGTTTCAAAGACCGAGATCTCACCCGTGATGTCGAGGTAGTGCGCCCTATTGCGCATGCAGGCGTCGGCCATGGCGCGCGCCGTGGTCGAGAACGGCCCGGCGCAGTGCAGCACCACGGTGCACCCTGCCATCGCGCTGTCGAGTGCCGCTGGTGTATCGAGTCCAGAGGGACGCGCGAGGAGTCCGTGTTCTGCGGCGAGCGCGTTGACCTCCGCTGCGTTGCGCCCCGACAGTACGGGGCGCATTCCGCGACGTACCGCTTCTTTCACGATCAGTCGGCCGGTGTAGCCGTTAGCGCCGTAAATCAGCACCGGATCGTGAGCGGTTGTCATACGGCGGCGGTGTAGGCGGGGAGTGCGAGCGCCTGTGCTTCCGCGTCCGGCACGTCAATCACCATGCGGAGCATTGCGGTCGAGAAGACCTTGCCCTGCGCGTCCGTCTTGAGCGAGAGCGTGCCGCCACCGTCGAGCGCGCCATGCAAGAGGAAGTTCAGCGCGCGGAGGTTCGGCAGTTCGTAGCGCTGCACGCCACCGGTAATGACACCCGTGAAGTGTGTGACCGCCGCCGCTTCGGTAACGTATGTCACGAGGACGTCGTACCACTCCGGCTTGAGCGCAATGAGCCCGACGTTCGCGGTATCACCCTTGTCACCGGATCGCGCGTGCGCGATGTCGAGGAGACGGACCTTCATGACAGCACCTCCACGTGTGTGGTGACGACCGTCTTGTCGACAAGCGCCGGCCAGTAGGCGACAATCTCTTCGGTCTTCGGCCGACCCGCAGCGAAGCCGGTGACGCTCGGCGGTCCATTGAGCACGAGCGGCACGATCTCTCGTGTGAACCGCTCGACCTTGGCCTTGTCGGCATCACGTACACCGATGCGGTACTGAATCTCCGGCGCATCTTTTCCCGCACCGACACCCGCGAGCGGGCCGTGCGTTGCGCTAGCGCCCACAAACTCGCTCAGCACCTGTTCGAACGTGAGCCCGAGTCGGTCGAGGCGCTCGCGGAGAATCCGGTCGGCCATCTGTGCTTTTTCGAGCGCGTCCGGCCAGGAGTAGACCAGCGAGCCCACGGCCTTGTAGCCACTCCGATAGGCAATGGACACTTTGAGTTTGTCCGTCGCTGCACTGCCCTTGATGCCATGCACCTTCACGCGATCGGTGCCACCGTCGGCGAGCTGGATGCTCGTGAAATCGGCAACAACGTCTGGCGTGATGTAGCTATGCGGATCACCCATCTCATAGACGAGCTGCTCCGTGACCGTCGGCACGGACACGCGCCCGCCCGTGTTGTCGTGCTTCGTGACGACAAAGGTGCCGTCGGGGGAGCACTCAACAATTGGGTAGCCGATATCGGCAAGGTTCGGAATGTTGCGCCAGTCGTGGAGGCAGTTGCCACCCGAGCATTGTGCGCCGCACTCAATGATGTGCCCCGCGATGATGCCCGCGGCGAGTTTGTCCCAGTCGTTGGCGGCCCATCCGAACTCATAGCGCAATGGCGCCATGGTGAGCGCGGTGTCGGTTGAACGGCCGATGATGACGACATTCGCGCCACGGTTCAGCGCCTCGACAATCGGCTCACTGCCGATGTAGGCATTGGCCGCAATCACCCGATCGCGCACGAGCGACAGCGGCTCGCCCGTATCCATGTTGCGCAGCTCGTGTCCGTTGGCGAGCAGTTCGTCGATGCGCGGCAGGAGATTGTCGCCGGTAATCACGCCGATCTTCAGCTTGCCCGCGGCGCCGTGCTTGGCGGCCATCGCCTGCACCGAAGCCGCGCAGGCTTCTGGATTCACGCCGCCGGCATTCGCAATGACTTTGACGCCTTTGTTCACAACCGCGTCGAGCACCGATTCCATGGCGCCAACGAAGTCGCGCGCGTAGCCCATGTTCGGGTCGCGTTCCTTCTGCTTCTGCAGAATGGACATCGTGACTTCGGCGAGATAATCGAGCATGAGGTAGTCCACCTGACCACCCTCGACCTGCCGACGCGGCGCTTCGAGCCAATCGCCCCAAAAGCCTTGGCCACCCGCGACGCGTACCACCGTCTTGCCACTCATTATGCGATCTCCGGACGTGCGGGAAGCACGAAGGGCCCAAGGTGCGGACCGGGATTCTGCAGGGCGCTGCGGAGGGCGATGGTCAGCACCGTCCGTGTGTCCTCAGGGTAGACGAGCGCGTCAATAAATCCGCGCGCGCCCGCGTATTGGGCATCCAACTGATGTTCGTAATCGGCGCGCATCTCGGCTACGGACGCTGCGACTTCGGGCGAAACGTCGACGCCAGCGGTCTTGGCTGCCGTGATGGTCGGACCGTGGACGGCGGTGACCGCGGCCTCGCCCTCCATGACCGCCATACGACCGGTGGGCCAGGAGAAGATGAAGTCCGGATCGAAGCCCTGCCCCGCCATCGCATAGTAGCCCGCGCCGGAGGCGTGATTCACCGTCAGCACGATCTTTGGAACGATCGCCGTGGCCATGGCCTCAACAAAGCGAGCGCCAGCCCGAATGATCCCCGAGTGCTCGGCGTCAGCCCCGACCATGAAGCCGGAGACATCCTGCACAAAGAGAATCGGGATCCCCTGCCGCGAGCATTTGTCGATATAGAACGCCGCTTTCTCCGCGCTTTCGGTATAAATGATTCCGCCGAAGCGAGGACGTTCCCCTTCGCGCGGCTTGATGAGCCCGCGCTGGTTGGCGATGATCCCGACCGGCATCCCCGCAATCCGCGCATCGCCGCAAATCAGCTCCTTGGCGAGGTTGGGCTGGAACTCGTCGAGCGAGCCCTCGTCCAGAATGGCGCGGAGCACATTGTGCATGTCGTAGGACATGCGATGATCGGCGGGGAGCACGTCATACAGGGTCTCGGCGGCCGCGCCGGGTTGGGCGTCGCTGAGTTCGGGGGGCTTCACCGGCTGCGGGAGCCGCGACACGAGATCGCGAATCTTGCGCAAGCATTCGGCATCGGTCTCCACCGCGTAGTGCGCCACACCACTGATCTCGGTGTGGGTGTTGGCGCCTCCCAATGTTTCCCCGTCGATCGTCTGCCCGGTGGCGCCCTTCACGAGGTTGGGGCCGCCGAGTCCCATGAAGCTGGTGCCCTTCACCATTAGGATGACGTCGGAGAGGGCTGGGAGGTACGCACCGCCGGCCACGCACTGTCCCATCACCGCCGCGATCTGCGGGATGTGGAGGTAGCGTCGCATGAGCGAGTTGTAGTAAAAAATGCGCGCCGCACCGTACTGCCCCGGGAACACCCCGCCTTGGTACGGGAGATTCACCCCCGCACTGTCGACCAGGTAGAGGATCGGGATGCGGCAGCGCATAGCCAGCTCTTGGGCGCGCAGCATCTTGGTGATCGTCTCGGGCCACCAGGAGCCCGCTTTGACCGTCGCATCATTGGCGACGATGACGCACTCGCGGCCGCTGACCGAGCCAATGCCCGTGATGACCCCTGCGCCGGGCGCTTGCCCGTCGTACTGATCGTACGCGACCAGGAGGCCGATTTCGAGGAAGTGGGAATCGGCGTCGACGAGCTGGGTGACGCGCTCGCGAGCCGTGAGCTTGCCCTGCTTATGTTGTCGGGCCGCTTTATCGGCCCCGCCGCCGTCGCGCAGCGTTGCTTCGAGCGCGCGTGCGGCGGCGCTGAGGTCACGAAGTCGGGCGCTCACACGTCCTGCGGACGCTGTGCAAACCAGCGACGGATGTAGTCGATCAAATCCTGGGTCGACGTGCCAGGACCGAACAGTTCGCCGGCTCCCTGTGCACGGAGCGTCTCCATATCCTCTTTCGGGATAATGCCGCCGCCCGTGAGAAGAATGTCGCCCCGGCCCTGCTCGTCGAGCAGCGCTTTGACGCGCGGGAAGAGCGTCATGTGGGCACCGGAGAGGATCGACAGGCCCACGACGTCCACATCCTCTTGGACGGCCGCGCTCGCGATCATCTCGGGGGTCTGATGCAGACCCGTGTAAATCACTTCCATGCCGGCATCGCGGAGTGCGGCGGCAACAACTTTGGCCCCCCGGTCATGACCATCTAGACCGGGCTTGGCGACAAGGACACGAATGGGACGGGACATACTCGAAAAGTACTCGGCGCGTCCCGACTGCGGCAACTCATCAACGACGGAAAATTGAGCGATTTCGGCGCTCGTTTTAGAGGCCGTCGATTAGTCCCGTCGTGCCACCAGCAGCATTTCGCTCGACTCACGCGTCAGCGGGGCGTCCGACCACCCGTCAAAGGCCTGCTCGACCACCAGTCCCGCCGCGCGGCAGAGCTCGGCGAGTTGGCTCGCGGTATAGAGACGAATCCGGTGCTCGCGCTCGAAGGTCCGCTTGCCCTTGATCGTGGTGCGCACGGTGATGAACCCGGTCAGCGGATCGAACTCACGTTCGTGCCCGATCATCGTCCCGTCGTCGGTGGTCCACCAGTCGCGATCCAGGAACTTGGCCATCACGCCGTCGCGGCTGCCGCCGTGCCAGATCAGGGTGCCGCCCGGCTTCAGTACGCGGGCAAAGCCCTCAATCACCTGCTGGTCGTCCTGGGGGTCGGCAAAGAAACCGAAGCTGGTAAAGAGATTGACGACCGCATCAAACTTGCCCGTCCATCGCGCGGGGAGGGTCCGCATGTCGCCCCGCGTGTAGCGCAGGGTGCGCCCCGTCCCGCGAGCCTTCGCCTTTGCGATGAGCGTGGCGGAGTAGTCGAGGCCGGTGACGTCGTGTCCCGCTTCGGCGAGCAAGTGCGCATGGCGCCCCTGGCCGCAGGGGACATCGAGGACACGGGATCCGTGCGGGAGCTCGAGCAACTCGAGGAGACGAGTGACCTGCGCGCGGTCGTCCTCGAGCGAAAAGAGCGGCTCGTATTCCAGCAGATAGCGCGTGTCGAAATACTCGGCCCACCACTCCGTGATGGACGGGCGAGCAGGCGGGCGGCGGCGGGAAGCAGTCACCCGTGAAAGGTGTCGGCGCGCACGCGCCGCGTCCACTGCGCGGGGCAATTATCGGTCCGACTTTATGAGGGATTTCCCCCAGCATTTGTCAGGGGAAATACCCTTTTGTCGCCCCCCGCCCTGCGCTTGCGTGCACCCACAAGGAGTAACAGCCCCTCGTTACTCCCCGTGAGCAGGTGCCGAAACGGGCGACATGGCCCAGTCAGACAGGGCTCCTGCGTCGAGACCACCACTGTGGAGGAGTACTTTGAGCGACAGCACGCATTCGGAATCGCAGTCCGCGCCGAGCGAGGCCCTTACCGCGCGGCGTCGTTTCCTGCGATTGGTCAGCGGAGTATCCGCCGCGCTCGGCGCGGTGCTTGTCGGGGTTCCCCTGACACGCAGCATTGCGACCCCGGTCCTCGCAAAGCCCCCCAAGGACAACTGGATTAAGGTCGCCGACGACATCGCGCTGCTCGACATCGGCGTCCCGATTCGCCGTGACTTCACGATCACCATGCAAGACGCCTGGGTCGAGAGTCGCGCGATGAACGGCGTATGGCTGTACACAGAGGACGGCGAGAAGTTCAAGGCGTACAACGCGCACTGCACGCACCTGGGCTGCGGATACGTCTACGATCCAACCGAAAAGATCTTCTTCTGCCCGTGTCACCGCGGCCAGTTCGAGATTAAAACCGGAAAGGTGCTCGGGGGCCCACCGCCCCGTCGACTCGACGAACTCGAGGTCGAAGTCCGCGACAGTGCCGTGTATGTGAAGTACAAAGACTTCCGGCTCGGCGTCGAAGCACGGATTGAGGCCTAATCCATGTCTATCTATAAATGGCTCAATGAGCGCGTCGACCTCGACGGCATGTACACGGGGCTGCTCGACCGCAAAGTGCCTAGCGGCCTCAGCTGGGCGCATACCCTCGGCAGTGCGACACTCGCGGTATTTGTGGTGCAGGCGCTGACCGGCATCGCGCTCGCGATGTACTACGCGCCATCACCCGACCATGCGTATGACAGCGTCCGATACATCCAAACGGCGGTCATCAGCGGCCCCTTAGTTCGCGGGATCCATCACTGGGGTGCGTCGGCAATGGTCGTGCTCGTGGTGGCGCACATGATTCGCGTCTTCACCATGGGGGCCTATAAGTACCCCCGCGAGGCGAACTGGATGCTGGGCGTCGTGCTCTTCATCCTGACCATGGCGTTCGGCTTCACGGGCTATTTGCTGCCCTGGGATCAGAAGGCGTACTGGGCAACGCAGGTCGGCACGAACATCGCGGGGACCACACCCGTGATTGGCGACATGCTAGTGAAGCTGCTCCGCGGCGGTAGCCAACTCGGCGCCGGCACGCTGACCCGTTTCTATGCGATGCACGTGCTGCTCTTTCCCATGCTGATCGCCGGCGTGATCGGGTTGCACATGGTGCTGGTGATTCGCCAGGGGATCGCACCAAAGCCCAAGCTGCTCGAAGACGGCTCACCGCTCACGACATCGGATGCTCAGTACCCCGCCTACTACCAGGCGCAGTACAAAGAAGCGAAGCGTGGCGACCAGCGGTTCTGGCCCGACGTGATTGCCAAGGATGCGGCGGTCGCGGTGCTCACCATTCTTGTGCTCGTGTTGCTGGCGAAAACCTTTGGCGCTGGCCTCGAAGCACCGGCGGATCCGAGCGACTCATCGTACAAACCGCTGCCGGAGTGGTACTTCCTCCCGTTCTTCCAGCTGCTCAAACTGGTGCCAGGGTCGCTCGAGAGTGTCGTCGCTGTCGGGATTCCAGGTGCCGGCATCCTGGCACTCCTGTTCCTGCCCTTCTACGACCGGAAGAGTACACGCTCGTTCCGTCATCGGCCGTGGGCGATGGCGATTCTTGGGACCCTCATGGTGAGCTGCGCGCTCCTCATCGGCGCTGCGTATCGCGATATCGGTCCCGTGGTGGAACCCGACACCGGACGCCCATTGACCTCGGCGGAACGTGCGGGCCGAGCCCTCTTCAAGGGACAGGGATGCAACTCCTGCCACCAAGTCGGCGCGAACAAGCCGACCGGAAAAGCTGGCGATTTGCCAGATGCACCTGACCTCACAGAGGTCGGTCTGAGACACACGGGTGTCTGGATGCACTCGTTTATGGAAGATCCGTTGCGCTTCCATAAGAACTCCAAGATGCCGGCGTTTGGCCCTCCGATTCTGTCGCACCAGGAAATCGAAGAGTTGAGCCGCTACATGAGCTCACTGCGTGGCAAGAATGGCGACGCCAAGCAGCCACAGTTCGTTGACACCTTCCCAGAAACTCCCAAACACAAGGAGCCATAATGCGCCCCCGTTCGATGATGCTCTTCGCAGTATTCGCCGCGGCCGCCACCGGCAGCCGGCTCGGTGCCCAGGCAGCGGATGCCAAAGCCAACTACGACGAGAACTGCCGCAAGTGTCACGGCGTGCGCGGGACCCCGCCGAAGACCATGAAGGAGAAGTTTCCGAAGATCGCGACCTTCGACGCGAAGTTCTTGGAAACCCACTCCGTGGACTCCATGGTGAAGGTCCTCACGAAGGGCAAGAACGACGACATGAAGTCGTTCAAGGACAAGATGTCCCCCGCGGAGCTCAAGGCCGTGGCCGAGTACGTACATGAGCTCCAGAAGGCGAAGCCGTAGTTCCCCGGACTCCTACTCCCAGACTCGCAGTGCCGCCCCGGAGATGGGGCGGCCAGAGGAAGCGAAATGACTGATATCCGATTCCTATTCCGACACGCCGCGTATGGCCTAGGCTTGGGCCTGACGGTTCTGGGGTTCGTGCCCAGCGCGCTATCGGCGCAACAGAAGGCCGCGTCGGCGTATGCCGGCTCGGCCTCTTGTCTTGATTGCCACAAGAAGATGGCGGCGCCGTTTCTCGAGTCCGCCAAGGGCCAGCAACTCATGGGGCGCCCACGTACCGAGCACGAGAAGAAGGGGTGCGAGTCCTGCCACGGCCCAAGCAAGCAGCACGCGAATTCCGGCGGAGAAGAGCGCGGCGACATGATCGTATACAGCCGCAAGTCTCCGACACCCGTGACCGAGCGCAACGCGATCTGCCTGCAGTGTCACCAGAAGACTGCCCGCACGTTATGGAAGGGGAGCGCCCACGAAGCACGCAACGTGGCATGCACCGACTGCCATGTGGTGATGCATCACGAGTCCGAGCGCGGCGCGCTCAAGAAGTCGTCCGTCGCCGCGACCTGCGGATCGTGTCACCAGCAAAAGGTTGCCGCGATTCAGAAGAACTCGCACATGCCGTTGGGCGAGCAAAAGATGGAATGCACCAGCTGCCATAATCCGCACGGCTCGCCGAATGAAAAGCTCTTGATCAAGTCGTCGGTCAGCGAAACGTGCTACCAGTGTCACCAGGAGAAGCGTGGCCCGTTCCTCTGGCAGCACATCCCAGTCGCGGAGAGCTGCGCCAACTGCCACGACTCCCACGGCAGCAACAAGGAGAAGATGCTCAAGCTCTCGCGTCCGCGTCTCTGCCAGCAGTGCCACCCGACTGGGCATGGTGGTCCCGTTGCGCGAGCCACCGATGCCGCAGCTGTCCGCTTCACCTACAACAAAAGTTGCTCCAACTGCCACGTCAACATTCACGGATCGAACCACACCGCCGGCGCCTTCTTCACTCGCTGACGCCATTCGCGCAAGGACATCCTAATGAAGCGCTACCAGCTGAGTCTTACCCTGTGCGCCGTGGCGTGTGGGATTGCTTGGGGGATCCCCACGATCGGATTCGCCCAGGCCACACCGCCTCAGACACCGGCCCAGGCACCACCCGCACAGGCCGGCGGGATCACCACCGCTGCCGAAGTGGGCATACGGAACTTCTTAAAAGAGCCCTCCGCAATCGACAAAGGAAAATTCGAGCAGTACACCTCCACCCAGGCGGGCCCCGTTCTCGAGCGCCTGAAGATTGGCTACGTACCCAAGGACAGTTTCGGCATTTATCAGTTCACCTATCGCCGCCCGAGCGATCGGGACCAGAGTGCGTGGCTCCAGGCGAAGCGCCCCGGCGCGTATGATTTTCAGCTCCACTGGGAACGGTTGCAGCATACCTTCTCGACCGATGCGCACTCGCCGGGAGTGGAAAACAACCCCATGGGCTTCAACACGCTACCAACCCCGCGTCCGGACTCCACGGCGTGGCGCAATGCTCCGTACATCGGTGCCATCCGCACTGTTTGGGAGCCGATGAAAATGTCGTTGGGGCTCACGCCGTCAGTAGATGCCGACTTCCTCGCCGAGTATCTGCGGACGACGAAGCTCGGTGGGATCCCGAGCTCGATGAGCTTCAATGGATCGAGTGGCCCGCAGCGTGAGTTCGTCTCGCCAGTTAACCAGACGACAAGCGAGTTCCGCATTGCGCATTCCTTCACGTCGCGGGAGTTGACGCACCCGGAAGGATACTCGCCGATCAAGAACTACCAGTTTACGGTCGCGTACGAATACTCGCGCTTTCAGAACGCGCTCAACTCGGTCATGGTGGACAACCCGATGCAGGCCGTGAACTCGAGCACACTGGGCGCCGCAACCTCGCGACTGTCGCTCGCACCAAACAACTCGGCGCATTCCGCGTCGTTTGTCGGCGCGGTCACACTGCCCCTCCGCACGCGCTTCACCGGATCGGTGGCCACGAGCTGGCAGTATCAGAACGACGCATTCCTGCCGCAAACGAACAACGATTCACTCAAGACGCTCTCCACCTACAGCACCGTCGCAACGCTGGCACGCCCGAGCCTCGACGGTAAAGTTGTCACGTCGACCCTGAACTTCGCGCTGTCGAGTCACCCATTCGCAGGACTGACGCTCGCCGCGCGCTACAGGAGCTACGACTACAAGAACGAGACGGCAATGTTCCACATCAAAGCGATGGTCGTGAGCGACCGCTCCATTGCGCTGGCCGACTCGCTGTACACAGAAGCCAGTCCGTTCTCCAAGCAGAACTCCGACATCAGTGCGACCTACGACATCGCACAAGGCCTCGCGATGCAGCTGGGGATGGGCACGGAGAACTGGACGCGCGAACTCGACGTGCGCGGCGTTGGTTCCACAAAGGAACAGACACCACGCGTCAGCTTTGACTACCGGGGCTTCGACTGGGGTACGCTCCACGCGAGCTACTCGAAAGGCGAGCGCCGCTCGGACACGTATATCGAGTCAGGCACAGAACTCATCGCCTTCCGCCGTTTTGACACCGCGGATCGAAACCGTGAACAGCTCAACTTGATGGCGTCGATCACCCCGATCGACCAAGTCACTCTCGGGCTGAGCTATACCACCGGGTCGGATCTTTTCCCGAACTCGCTGTACGGCACGCAGAGCGACAAGAGTGTCACAACCGGCGTTGACCTTGACTGGACGCCGACCAAGCGGCTGTCGATCAGCCTCGGCTACTCGGACGAAGCGGTCGATAACATCCTGAACATGCGCTATCGGACCGGTACTGCCACGTCGGCGACCTACGACAACTACACCTATCGCTGGACGAACACCAACACGGACCGTACCACCGTCGTGTCGGCGGGGCTGATTGCCGCGGTCATTCCGGATCGTGTTGACTTCTCCGCAACGGTCTCACGGATCAACGGACGGTTCTGGGTGCTGAACAGCAATCCAAACTCCCCCGCCGGAGGAACGATTGCGCAGAATCTCTCGGCAACGGCACAAGACTGGCCGGAGGTCACGCAATCACTAACGCCGGTCACGATGTCGCTCCGGCTGCGCCTGAGCGACAACTGGGGTGTCACCCTCCGGTACCAGGCTGAGAACTACACGCAGAACGACTTCCGAACCTTGGCGCCGATCTTCACGTCGACCACGCTCGCGGGCCTGACCCCGAACGTGAACTTCACGGGGAATCTCCCGGGCAACGTCGGTGCCACAACGGGCACGAATACCGGGCAGTATCACTTCCTTGGCAACAACTACAACCCGTACCAGGCGAACTGGCTGACCTTCACGATCAGTTGGCACCCGTCAGCGCTTCCGCTCGAGGTCGGACGTCCGGCGTTCTGACGGCACTACGCAATAAGGGCGGTGGGGCCGAAAGGCTCCACCGCCCTTTTGCATCGTGCCACACGGAGCGACTAGAAGAACACCGGCTCGCGGTACGCACCAAAGACATCCTCGAGCGCCGCACGAATCTCAAAGAGCGTGCAATAGGCGCGCGCGCACTCCAGGATGTAGGGCACGACGTTCTCC
>Ga0194048_10000875_pt1 | contig 14796 bp, 28 predicted proteins | sample JunL225m_MetaG_FD_161685 | JGI IMG/M metagenome (GOLD analysis project Ga0194048, IMG submission 161685) | Anoxic zone freshwater microbial communities from boreal shield lake in IISD Experimental Lakes Area, Ontario, Canada - Jun2016-L222-5m | ecosystem: Environmental > Aquatic > Freshwater >...
GGCCACACTAGTAACGCATAACGTCCTAAGGTAGTGTGTTCTTTTAAATTTTCCAGTTTTTAGGATTCAAACATAATTTTCCTTTATAATTTCTCTAATTTAGAAATATATCTATCAATCATATGATCATAGACACCGACAAACGGTTTAAACTTACGTATTGCTTTCCATCTTGATCTTACTTGGTCTTTAAATTTTTGCCAACCAGTAAGATTTCTTATTTCGCCGTAATAATTTAAGTATACATTTGTACCATGATGCACAAAGCCCATAAGTTCTGGTGGTACTTTAGGAACATCATCACAATTATTTTGTACTCGATAATGTTCTACTGTAACATGATCAACAAACTCTTGGTTCCCTACTCGCGGGCTACCAAATGTTGCTAATCCTGTTACATCTGCTTGCATGCGACTTGCAGCAATAGTTGCCATTGCTGCTCCTAAGCTATGACCAGTTACAAATAATAGACCGTTAGGATTAACTCCTAGTTCCTTTTTTATATCTGTCCAAATTTTATCAAGTTCGGTCTTAAACCCAACATGAACTTTACCACCAGAGTCTGCTTTGTTTTTTCCTGCTGTTAAATCAGCTTCAACATCTGATTTTTCTTTAGGCTGTGTACCGCGAAAACTTAATACACGCTCAACATCGTTAGATAATAAGTATGCCTGTGCACCTTTCTTATCAAAAAATTTAACAACATTGTATCCTAATTCCTTAAATAGCGGTGTAGCTATATCTGGATCCTCATAGGTGATACCAGATATTTTAGCAAATACTGTTAATCTTGATGCTTCCATTATAATTTCTCCCTAAATTTTGATATAGCACTACCAGTTAGTAATGCTCCGAACGCTAAATGGAACATGCCTGCACCTTTTAATGTGTAGGGAACATGCTCTCGAAATAATGAAGTTAACATCTGTACAGCGATTTCTGCATTCGTACTTGGATCATGTGCAATGATGTTTGCCATATCCAATGCCTCTCGCCTATTGATATTCCACAGTACAGGCGCCACTATAAAATCAAACAAGCATATGATTGCATAGACGAGTGCCATAACTGTTTTCCAGCCTTCGTCTTGTTGTAACCATATGAAGAATTTTTTCATGCCCTATTTTCATTATCTGCTATGTTATTTACCAAAATCTAGTCATAAAAAAAGCTACCTTACAGTAGCTTTAATTTACTTTACTTTTGCCAAGGATTACTATTACCCTCTAATTTATCTATTCGATCTTCTAGCATTACTATGTGTGCTTCTAATGCATCTATCTGTTCTGCTATTTCTGGGTAAGTTTTTTTCCACGCACCTTTAGGTTGATCAAGCCATGTCCACCCCCAACGATCACGTAAAAAGTCTATAGTTTTATCAAACTTACTGTAGGCCCAGATTCCTGCTTTAGTGTCTTTAAAATAATGCAAAGATGCTGCACCAAATAATGATCCTAGTATTCCTGTATAAATCCACAGCCTATCACTGAATAGTTCTTCTAACATAATTTTCCTTTAGCAATTCCATTTTCTTAATGCCAGTGCCTTGCGTGTAGGCTTGCCATTAGGTTTTTTCATAGCACCTTTCATGCCGCCCATTCTAGCACAAAAACTCTTACGACGTTTTGCAGCTTTGCTACCTTTTTTGAGTTTACTCGGTTTTGTTGTTACTGCTGTTTGTAATTTAGATCCAGGATGTTCTTTTCTGTAACTAGCAACACCCTTCTTGTTTAGTCCGCCGTTCTTATTCTTACCAGCTTTACGATGCCATGCCGCGGATTCATCCAACAACTCGTGATCATCAACTGATTCAAAATCTTCCCAAATTTGTTCCGGATCAACACCGTGATGCAAAGCAAATGCTTCTACCATGCTTTCAATAATGTCAAACTGTTCTTTAATGCGTTCATTTGGTACACAATTATTAACACGCACACCGCCTTTGACCTTAGTACCGGCTTTGTGTTTACCCTTCCAGCATTTAGCATCTAATCGTTGTTTAACGGCTTCAGTTATGATTTCATTTATTTTCATAGTGAAAAACTACTCCCGCACCCGCAACTGGTTTGTGCATTTGGATTATTAATAGTAAAACTAGATCCCATTAATTCTTGTTTATAATCAATTTCGGCACCTTGTAGATACTGCATACTCATAGCATCTACTAATACTTTAAAGTTACCTACATCTACTTCAAAGTCGTCTTCGTTCTGTTCTTCGTCAAACGTAAACCCATAACTAAACCCACTGCATCCTCCTCCTTGTACAAAGGTACGTAGGGCTGTTTTAGGATTATCTTGCTCTGCTAGCATATCAATAATCTTTTCTTTTGCTAATTCAGTTATGGTTATCATTTGCATGCACACTTTGCTTCGTAGTTACTGATCGCTGCTTTAATTGCATCTTCTGCTAAAACAGAACAATGTATCTTAACTGGAGGAAGTGCTAGCTCATCTGAAATTTGAGAATTGTTAATAGTTAATGCTTGGCTAAGAGATTTACCCTTAACCCATTCAGTAACTAGTGAACTAGAAGCAATAGCACTTCCGCAACCATAAGTTTTAAATTTAGCATCAGTTATAATTCCCTGATCATCGACTTTGATTTGCAGTTTCATAACATCACCGCAAGCAGGTGCACCGACCATACCAGTACCAATGGTAGGATCAAGAGCATCAAAACTCCCAACATTTCTGGGATTTTCATAATGATCAAGGACTTTTTCGCTATATGCCATATATTATTTCTTAGTTTTATCGTCTACTGTAACTGCACTATTTAATTTTGCATCAGCTTCTTTATAATATCTTTCATACGCTGCAATTATAGCTTGTTGTTGCTGTATATACGCACGTATGTCAGATAAATTTAAACCTAATGCTGCATAACCATCGTCGGTTAATGCAAACAATGCTACGGGTGATCCATTCTTTAAAACTTTATCAACTTGTTCTTGATAATTTTCTTTTGTAATAACTACCCACTGAAAATTGCGCATACGCATTAGATCAGCTTTAGGCAATACTAACTGCGGCTTTTCTACAGGCTTAGTAGAAATCTCTAATTTAGCAGGTCCTGTTGCGCAACCACTAAGGCTTAACGCGATTATCAAACAGCCAAGGACACTCGCTATTGAACGATTTGCCATCTTTTGCCTCCTTCTCTGACTTAGTTAATTCTGCTCCCGACAGCAATTCAAAACAACGTCCTGCCTTTGCACTAGCAGCGTTGATTACACGTTCAATTGCTGCCGGTTTTGCTACTGCTGCTACACCTAGATCATTCTTTTCTAGTTTGTCTGCTAACAGTTGATTTTGCGATCTAATATTATTAAACTCTTCGTTAGTCTTTCTCATTTCATTATTTGCTTGACGTAGGTTAGTCTGCATAGATGAAATTGCTTCTTCGTTTAGCTTGACAGCAGTATCAAGTTTAGCATTATTTTCTGTTAGAATTGCAAGACGTTCTTGGCTATCTTTATAATACCAATATCCTATCCCGCCTAGTACAAACATGATTATTGCCATAATACCTGCGAGTTTTAGTCCCATAGTTTTTACCCCAGCAATGCTTGTAATGTTTTTGGACCAGCTACTCCGTCCGCTTCCAGGCCGTTCTGCATCTGCCAATTCTGCAGAGCTCTCTTTGTTCCTGGACCAAAATCGCCATCCGCGTTTAGGCCCAGAGATTCCTGGAGTTGTTGTACTAAAGGGCCTCTTGAACCTTCCTTTAGTACAGTATTAAAGTTGCTGCTACCTGTGTTAGAACTTTCACTGTGCGAAGAACTCCCGCCGCCTGAACCTAGTACTGCTTTTGCATGTTCAAAGTGCTTCTGACGATCTTCTAAGCCAATAGTACCGCCATTAATGCGTTTGGTCATTCCTACAATGTCGCCTTCATCACAATATTTGTTAAGATTATTTTTATCCCAGAACCAAGCTGCACTATCAAGCGCACCTTTTTTAGTTTGAATATAATCTAGAGCTTCATCTAAATCCATTTCCATTGCTTCGGCAAACCCAGTATAGTTGCTCTTACCTGTTAACTGTATTAATCCACGGCCGCGATATCTAAAACCGTCACCCGATGCAGTATCGCCATTTCCCATTCTGTTTGCGTAAACTACGTTGGCAATCTTTTCTGGGTTACGGGCATATGCATTAGCATCTCTGCCAGCATTTTTAAAATATTTTGGAAAAATCTTGTCAAGTCCATCAGCGGAATAGTTTAAATTCTCTGATAGTGTTTTAAATCCTGCCGATTCATGAGAGCATTGTGCAACAAAACCCGCAACACGCTCTACGGTATTAATTTGCCATAGTGGCAATACTTCACACATTGCTTCGTACCAAGCATCAGCTTCTTTATTTCCTTGCAGCATATCTGCAACCTGATCTCTTGTGAACGAAAAATTAAAATGTTCAGCACTCATTGGTAATCTCCTTTTATCCAATTCTTTCTAAAACAACAACTTTGTCGTTATTTTCTAATGTTATTTTATTGCCGTATTTGGTAATATTGTAGTCTCCAATGTACTTAGTTAGAAAAATAATTTCTGCAAATGCATTGGCATTAAAACTTTCATTAATATTATTAATAGTCTCTACAGTATCGCCAAAATTGATAAATCTAAACTTTATTGAATCGGCCCATGGTCGTTTAACAGTTAGTATGTCATCAATCATATCTACTGATTCTATAAAACTACGATTAAAAAAGTTTTTATAATTTGTTAGGTTTGATTCAGTTACTTTAACACCATAGTCTTTTGGATCTAAAGGAATCATTTCTGATAAACTCTTTTCATCCATGTCCATGCTGTGCCAGTTTTTATAGTAGCGGAATTTAATATTCTCTAAACCTGTAAGATTTTTAACACCGTCAGCTAATTCGAGTATTTGTTGTGTAGCGTCTTTTGTTCTTTCAATTTCAACAAATACTTTATATGTACCATCACTAGTTTCACCGCTAGTAGCATCAGAGTCTAAAACAAACTCGTAACCTTTTTCTAAGAAAGTTTCTAAATCGTCGGCTGCTTCTTTTGTCTTAACACTAAAACTTAAAGTGATAATATCTTCATCAGATCCCATCTTACTTTTGTAGCTGTCTATCTCCATGATATGATGAACTAGATCGTGCAAATCGCCTTGTCTTAAAGTCATTGCGCTACCTCTGGTGCTGCTGCTGGAGCTTCTGTTGCTACTTCGTCTGCAGGTTGGGTATCGGATGCAACTTTAACTTGCTGCGCAGGTTGTTCAAGATCGTCTCTATAACCAGAATAAATGTCTGCAATTAAACTCTTAGGCATTTGAATTTCAACTAACCAAATAGGGTGTGTATCAAGTTTTCCCTTCTTAGTGCCAGGCCTAAAATCATCTGGTTTACGAATCTTGCGTGGTTTAATAATAGTAGACTTCTTAAACTTAACTTTACAGTCATAGTCTAATAGACGCTTTCCGCCCATAGGATCAGGCATTTTTTCATAGGGCCACATAAACGTGCAAGTTACCCAGTGGCGTTCAATCTTAGGCCCTTCAGCTAATTCGCCAGTTGACCAGTTGGTATAAACATATATGTCTAATTCGTCGATCACCCGTTCAAAGTCTTTTAAAACCTGAAAAGATGTGTTGGAATCGTATATACTTTCAATGTTTTTTATAATATCTAATACGTCTTGCATGACAGTTCCTATTATTGCGCTTATACTTATTTATCGCATCTTGAGAGTTAACAACTAATTTTATCTTTATTAATTCTTACTAAATAACTTTGTAAGGGATGTTTCCCCTTGCTATTGAAACAGTCCTTACGCATTACCCTTATAGGAGGACACTAATGGGTGCAAAACGTGCTTCACGTAAACAACATAGCGAAAATTTTAGCTATAATAATGTAGTAAATCTCAATACTTTTCAAAAACAGAAAACAGTCCACATAATTCCCAGAAATAGAAATCAAGAAACCTACGTGTTAAAGTTGCTAGATCCGAAGAAAGACATAGTCTTTGGTATAGGTCCAGCAGGAACGGGCAAAACTCTATTGGCCGTGCAAGTAGCAGTGAAATCTTTCAAGGAAGGCAGTGTAGACAAAATCATTGTAACTAGACCAGCAGTATCGGTTGACGAAGATTTAGGTTTTCTTCCAGGTACACTAGAACAAAAAATGGCTCCATGGACGAGACCAATTTTTGATGTGCTACGAGAGTATTTTAACGCAAAAGAAATAGAAGGGATGATTGAAGAAGGTATTATTGAGATAGCTCCATTAGCATTCATGAGAGGTAGAACGTTTAAAAATTCGTTCATCATCGCTGATGAAATGCAGAACGCAACACCTAATCAGATGAAAATGTTATTAACACGTCTAGGTGAAGGTTCTAAAATGGCAGTCACAGGGGACTTGAATCAAGCAGATAGAGTTAAGGACAATGGTCTAATTGACTTTATAAAACAACTTGATAGCAAAAACGCAACAAGGCTGGACATAGTCCGATTTGCACAAGGGGACATTGAAAGACATGAAGCAGTAAAGGAAGTTCTCCAAGTATACGGAGACGAATAATGGAAAGGGCTCTTAACGGAGCCCTTTTTTATTAACTATCTTTACCCCAAGTAATTCGATTCCACGCTCGTTCGTGCATCCAAAATAAGAATATTTTAGTTATTATTTCAGTAAAAGCAATGCCACTAGCTAATAAAATCTGACCAGTGATAAGCCAGCTAATAAGGAAAGTATCAATAGTTCCTGTTACTCTCCAACTGATTGCTTTTACTAAGCTACGGATAGGAGTATCATTCAATTCCTAAGCTCTTCCTAATTTTAGTAGCACTAATATCAGTAATGCTTTCATCAAATGTTTCTTCACCAGCAGTATAACCTACTCCGCGACCCCAGCCAATGTGTACAATGTTAGGTACTACCTGGATATCGTATAGTCCTTGATATAGTGGATCTAAATCACGTTTGATAAATCCCTTGACCTTGGCTACTTCAAAAGGATTGCTACCTTGCCACCCTTGTACATCACGTACTTGGATAACCACTTGTCCTGTTCGCTTTAATAGTCTCTCGAACAGCGCACGGTGACCATCATGCCATGGTTGCCAACGACCTAGCATCTGTACTGTTTCTTTTTTCCAGTCAAATACAGGGCGTCTACGATTGTCCAATATATGTGCAGCAATAAACTCACCCCACATCTCTGCTTTTTGTTCTGTTATCCTAAAGTCGTATACTTCTGGCTCAACAAACATTGCATTAGTATCAGCGTAACGACCTTCACGTATAGTGTCTACCCAAATAGTCCAATCTGCTTTGAAGTTGTTGCGCATTTCAACCAAGGGCGCCACGAAGTCACAAATCACATAATCAACATCTGTCATGCTGTCTGCTAGTTCGCGCATACGTAGGCTTTGACGGATACGACCTTCGTGACTAAAGTCCCAGTCATTGTACTTCTTACGCACATCGTCAGCGTTAAGCCAACCTACCTTTTTCTTATCTGCTTGTAGGTGATCTACAATATGCTGTGCTAGATAAGTTTTGCCTGCGCCAGGCAAGCCCATTACTAAAATACGTTGTGTCATAAAATCTCCTTTTTTATTTGTACAACTTCAATTCCTGAATTTGTGAGGAATTGTACTCCATCTTCGCTACGATAAGAATCACGATAAAACACACTGCGAATCCCAGACTGAAAAATAAGTTTGGCACAATCCAAACAAGGACTGTGAGTAATAAACATAGTAGCATCAAGCCCAGATTCAGTACTTTTAGCCAATTTGGCGATTGCATTTGTTTCTGCATGTAATACCTCTGGTTTAGTTTTTAAATATTTTTCTTCCCTCATGGGCATACCATATCCGGCACTCACATGTTCTACAAGTTCATCTTCGCAGTTGTTATCCCATCCTGCCGGCATACCATTGTAGCCAATACTAATAATACGATCATCCTTAACAATGATAGCACCAACATGTAGTCTACGTGCATGTGAAAGTTCCGCAAACGTTTCTGCGGTTTTCATATATGCGTTAATTAATTTTTCTTTCATATTCCGGTCAATGCAAACCAAGTTCTATATTTTTCTTGTTCAAAGTATAAATGTAATTTGTGATGCGAGCTATCCCAAACTATAAGACTATCACTCTTATCGCTCTTGCACCAATGATGAATCTTGTGCATCTTTCCAGTCATTTCAGCCGCATCTCTACATTCTACAGTAAGTGGTACCATAGTCATTGCAGGGTGCGAACTTAAAAAGTCTCTATGAGGTACAAGTCTCATAGTCACAGTTCGTTCATTAACGGAAAAATCTTAGCAATAATTTCTGCACAAGACTTTGCAATTTCCATATGTTCTTTTTGTGTACCATTAGCACTACGCAATTGAATATAATGGATCCAACTACGAATGCTGCCATTCATATACAATCGAGTCTTAGTTAATCCTTCTGGAAGAACCTTGCGAGCAACTTCTTTTGCAATACCTTGGCTAACTGCCCAATCATATGCACGACCAGCAGTATAGATAACATTTTGTTGAAGTTCTTCCCACTTGTCCATGATCATAACATGAGCAGGATCACTAATATCTATATCAATACTGTTTTGTCTATTCTTGTTATCTTGAAAACGTGCTTCGCATGTTTCCATAACTTCGTCGCCCATTGCTTTTGGATCAGCATAACGCTGACTAAATTCTTGGAAAGCAAAGCTACGATGACGCACAATTTGGTGTGCAATGTCTCTAGTAGTATCAATTTCTAAACAAGCATTGACCATCTCAAGTGGCGACCAATGTGCATTCTTAACAAGATATTTGATCAGCTTGTCACTAGTTTCTTCATTCATTTGGTTAGCAGGATTGCTAACACGGGCACAGTACGCAATTAAATCCTGAATATCAGCAAAACTTGGTTCTGTTTGATCACGTTCACGTGCTTCAGCACGGCATTCTTCTATAAAATTTGGATCTGCTACTGAGTAGCTTACTACACGAGTTTTCATTTAACTTCCTTTACCTGGGTTTTCACTAAAGTGTTCTTCATACTTATTAGTAACGCCGTCCCACTGTGCTGCATCTTGAGGCACATCTTCTTTGCGCCTCTTAGTAATGTTGGGCCACAGTCTACTAAACTTACTATTAACGTCCATCCACAAGTCTATATCCTCAACGGCGTTTTCAGGTTCAATAGCATTTACAGGACATTCTGGAACGCATACTCCGCAATCAATACATTCATCTGGGTTAATTACAAGAAAGTTTTCACCTTCGTAGAAGCAGTCTACAGGACACACTTCTACGCAATCCATATGCTTACATTTGATACAATTTTCTGTTACTAGATAAGTCATCTCTTAAAGTCTCGCTAGCCTGATCAAAGTTGCTGATAGATTAATTTCAGGATCAATGATCAATGTATGATCAACCATTCCTTGTTTAATGTGTAGTACTGCGCTGTTTTGTTTTTCTTCGTCGCCGAACAACGAAATGTTGTCATATAACCAACGGAAGATTTCTTCCATTTCTTCAGGACGCACTGATCCGCACAACAATTTTCTTGCATCAGTGATCTTACCTGCCTTAAACAGTTCAACCATGTCCAACTTCCAGTCCTTGCCACCAGAGTCAGCTTCTTGTGGAGCAAGCAGTTTCCCATCTTGACTGTTTTGCTGTACCATCTGAATACACTTGCGCAGATCAGGATACGTAGCTTTAACATAGGTGTCAAGAGTATCAAGATCCATGTCAATAGATTCCTCAATCAAAATTTCTGCAACTCTTGCAGTAAACTCTGTTTGGTCTACCTTAGCAATGTGGAAGCCTTGACAGCGACTGTGAATAGCTGGAATGATCCTATTTGGATAATTGCAGGTCAATACAAATCGTGATGTAGTATGGTACTCTTCCATAACGCCACGTAAAATAGCCTGTGCGTTTGGTGTTAAGTAATCTGCTTCGTCTAGTAGCACTACCTTAAACGGTCCAAACGGAATCATCTGGACGAAGTTTGTGATCTTATCACGAATGGTATCTGCGTTATTTTCACGACTGGCATTAATTTCCATAATGTCTAGGTCGTTGAGTTCTAATTCATTAAAAAGAATACGTGCAAGAGTGGTCTTACCAATGCCCGCATTACCACTGAACAGCAAGTGCGGAATAGTCTTATCTTTAATCCATTGCATTACTTGCTTGCGCTGTGATTCATCGCGAAACACATATCCGTCTACCGTCTTAGGACGATATTTTTCTACCCATAGTTCTTTCATTTGATGTCCTCTTTATACTATTGTACATTCTTTTTAAATATTTTGTTAAACATTTTTTTAAAAACCTGGGCCAAATTATAATATCTAGCCTTATACGGATCATTTAAAATTTCATTCAGTCGCTGGCTCATCGCTTTCCTTAGTAGTTGGTTGTTTCTTACGCTTACCGTAAAACCCACTGCTAGTAAGCTGTGATTCTTCTGACTTCTTTCCGTATGGAATTTTTTGTATCACTCCACCGTTGTTTAAAAATTCTTGAATTGCTTCTTCTGAAGTAGTATCTAAAGTTTTTTGTACAATTTTCATGCTGTCTCTCTTTTATCATGTTTGACAAACTCAGATAACAGCTCAAAATTATCTTCTGCTCGTTTTAACTTTTCTAATGCGTTCATTAGTGCAGGATTGTTCTGAGCAAGTGTTAGCCTGTTCATTGCCATAGCACGTTGCGCTCTTGCCCATTGTAGCAAATCTTGAGTGTCGGGATCTAAACTCACAGTAGGATGACTAGAAGGCATTGATAGCCATCCAGTACCATCAAACACTTCTATTTGGCCACTATTGAGGCGCATCATTCCAATTATTGGATTGTTTGAGTTTGAAACACTAACATACGGTAAGCTATTGATATTACCCGCAATGGTAACTCCGGGACCTGCCATTAAATTTACAATCATCTCGTAATACCCAACTGCTCATATGCGATCTGTACGCTCTTGGCTTGATAGTAAGCATCAGCAAGAGCATTGTGCAAATTCGTTTGCATACCCTTGCGAGGGTCGCTCTTTAAGCAACCAAACAGTGTGCGACTGTCTTTAACTTGCCAAAATTGCCAAGGAATAGGACGTCCAACATTGCGATACAGGTCTTCAAGGATAGTAATGTCAAAGCCGTAACCATGCCCCCATAATACGTCAACACCCACTAGGTATTTGTTAAGTTCTGTAAGGATAGTTTCTACAGGCAAGCGGCCTTCGTCACCAAATGCTTCTTCTTGTGCCGCAGGATCTTGCTTGCCCCACCATTCAACAGTGGAGTCAGAAACAGTGCGACCCAACTTGTCCTGCTCGTCTATGTCAAATTTTACGTAGAACTCGCTATAGGGTTCTTCTTGGCTTAGCGGATCAAATTTCACAGCACCGAGTGTTAGTACTGTGCATGATGGTCTAGTGTCTAGAGTCTCAAGGTCAATCATTACGTGTGTGGTCATTATGAGCTTTTCCTATTTTCTTGGCCTATGCCTGTTAAGATTAAAAATACATACAGGATCGGCCATGCCCAACCTGTAAGGTGATCAGTGATGTGTAGAGTCATCAGCACAATACCAGTTAGTCCAGTAGTGCCCAGCCCTGCTAGTTGTGTTGGTAATTTCATAAGAAAACTCCTTAGCTTTATATACATAATAACACATAAAAGCTAAGGAGTCAAGTAGTTTAAATATTATTCTTGGTGTAAATGTTGGATTCAAAACCAGTAGTTAGGTCCAAAGGTTTATTTTCTGTAAAGAATTCGTATACTTTATCAGCTAATACGGTATGGTTAACTTCTGTAAAATGGTTCCATCTAGTATCATTTGTTTTTTTACGAAAAGCAATATCAGTTTCTTCACTGTCAAATTCTGCTTGAGATGCATTTTGTAATGTTCCATGTACACCTGGTATGGGTTCAAAACCTGGAACAATTATAAAACGAACTCCTGAACTTGCAACACTTTGAGCAGCATTTACTATTGCCCAAAACATTGCTTTATAAATTGCATCAGCAGCTAAATCTGAATATAGATATCTTGCATATTGCGATAGAGCTATTTTTTCTTCTTTGCGCATAACAACATCATCTAAATGGTCCATATTAGTATATTGCCAGTTTGCACATTCCGGTGATCTTTCAATTAACCATCGTCTAATCTTTGAAGTAAGACAAACAATAACACAATCGCCATCTTTAAACTGTGACATTCTGTTCATTAAATTATGAAAAATGTACTCGTTAGCACAACCTGGCATTGAATCATTTACGTGTTCTACGCTACCTGTTAGCTTTTCAGAAACAACAGCAGTCCAGTTTTTTTCTAAAGGAATCATGTTAGGGTACAATGGAATACCTTTAGAGTTTACTATCTGGGTATCTCTTATGTGATTAGAAAAAGATAGATGCTTAATATCATAAGAAAAGCTGTCACCAAATACATATAGCATAACTACTACCTTTAAATATATGGTGCTAGATCAGGCGCCGCCCAACCTTCTGGCTTGAGTACTTTGCCATCCTCACGCTTGCGAACCTTTAGAGAAATAGGATCAATCTTAGCAAAGTTAGTTCGCATAACTTCATTCCATGCGCCTTCGGCATTAAATCCACCACTGTGGATAGCACCAATAGTAACAACTAAAATATCAATGAGTGCATCTAGCTGTTCTACACGGTCGTCGTCTGCTACAGCAACATTAAGTTCTGTAAATTCTTCAGCAATCAATTTTAAATACATTGAGTACTGTGCTTCACTAAATTTCCCTGTGCTCTGGTCACAGGCTTCCATGAATGTTTTTTGATCTTTGAATGGATTTGTCAATGTTGCCTCTTATAAATCTGGTCTAATAAATGAGCCTGGATCAATCGTTGCTGGTCCGTTGGAATATTCGTTGCCTATTTGGAAACCGTCTGGACGTTCTTGTGAATACATCATAACGCTTTCAGATTCTACCATTCTAACTTCTAACAACTCATCTTCACGCTGTACATTAAAATGTCTAGTCCAGCGACCGTGCTCGATAAGAATCCAATCTCCAATTTCATATTCGTCTTTATTGTCCGGACCTTTTGCATAAACCTTGGCCCAACGAGGATAGATACCTCTAGTAGTACCATCATCGTTCTTGATAATCAATCCGCTTGCAGTTGTCTGCTCACCAAAGTGCATATTAGACACTAATACTCTATTGCCTATGGCTCTTACACTGCCTTTAATTGTTGATGTCATTAATCACCTTTTTTAACAAAGTTACCTTGTGCGTCTTCTACCCAATTTTCATCTTCAGACAGCAACTCTACTTCTTGATCTGACAGCTCTTCTTTAGGTACTACAATTTTATCTTTGTTAGCATGCCCTAATCCATCCTTAACAGCACCATTTGCATAATGGTCTTTAATGATATCTTCGCGCTTCTTAATAATTGTGCCGCCTGGGCCTAATTCGTCACCTCGGGCATTAACACGAGCATTACCTACCGCAGGTGTTAGTTCGTTCTTCTTGCGTAAAATTTCTAAATCAACAGGCTTACCCCTCATTGATCTATACTGTTTACGACCTACTTGCATCTTAGACATAGTGTTACCTCCTATTATATATGTACTTATCTTTTAAGTGTGCGCTGTTTAGCAACTTTGATTAACGACATTCTCTAACATAATACTGATATGGACGTCCATATCTATCATAATCTGTTACAAGAACATCATAGCATGTAGTTGGCTGCACATAGTATTGTGGTTCTGGCTGCACATACACACGAGGTTGCTCGTAGTAATAATTACGGTTGTATAATGAACCCACTACACCGCCAATAATAACGCCACCAACTAGTGGAGCGACCCAACGTCCGCTGTTGTGTTGATAATGTTGGCCACCGTGTCCTCGATGCTGCTGGGCTTGTGCATCAGAGCTTGCAAAAACTGAACTCATTGCTAAAATGGTGGAAAATACGCTAACTGCGATTAACTTGCTTTTCATTTTCTTCTCCTCTAGCGCAAAAATTCGCGCCAATCTAAGTTATATTTGATACTATTTACCTTGTGTACTCCTAGTAAGTATAGCACATATGACGCTACACTGCTACCTCTTCCTACGCCCCAAACAATATTATTTTGGTGCATGAAATCCACAAGATATTTCATATAGCGTAGCAACTGAACCAAACCGTATTTTTGAAATGCTTGCAATTCTTCTTCTTTTCTGGCATATTCTGGAGTTTGCATGTATCTTAGATCGGATATAGCATACCCAGTTTCTTTTGCTATTTGTGCATCTAAAAAACTCAAAAGATCATATGTCTTGTAATCTTCGGGCATAAACCATTCTGACTGTAATGCACTATCAAATGTTTTTTGTTCTACATCAATTGGAACATACTTTGTAAGTTCTTGCAACCCTTGTTCACGCATTGCAGCATTAAACTTTTCAACTTCGTCACTAGGATCGCAAAGAACCACGTGACATTTATCAATATGTCCGCTATAGATCATATTGATAAGGTCGCGATTAGAGAATCTGAGTATACCTAGTTTGTCAGTTTTCATAAGCATGTATACAGTTTAACTGATTTTTATTAAACTGTCAAGATCTTTTCCGTCTATATTTGAACTTTTATTTTGCTCATGGTCAGCAATGGCTCGACGGCAGTATAGTTCTTCTCTGTAAACATCTAAAATGTTTGCTATTTGGTCTCTTAACCCGGGGTTTTGGGTTAAGAAATATTTGCGCTGTAAATCTTGTATATTGGATTCAAGCTGAGGGTCAGTGTAATGG
>Ga0194048_10000876_pt1 | contig 14787 bp, 11 predicted proteins | sample JunL225m_MetaG_FD_161685 | JGI IMG/M metagenome (GOLD analysis project Ga0194048, IMG submission 161685) | Anoxic zone freshwater microbial communities from boreal shield lake in IISD Experimental Lakes Area, Ontario, Canada - Jun2016-L222-5m | ecosystem: Environmental > Aquatic > Freshwater >...
CATGTGCAATGATTATTATACATGGCCAGTCACAGTGACACAGGCGATTGCAGTCAAACATGCCTGCACGCCCGAAAATTTGATACGCTTAGCGACGATTTTCACCTTGGAGCCAGTACTACATGATCATCGATTGCCATGGCCATTACACCACCGCCCCAGACGCCCTTGGCGTCTATCGGAATAAACAGAAAGCAGAACTCAAAAAAGACCCCAAACAGCTGGGTGAGAAAGGCATCATCAACATCTCCGATGACCAGATTCGCGAAACCCTGGAGAACGGCCAGCTGAAGTTGCAACGAGAGCGCGGCACCGATGCCACCATTTTTTCCCCGCGTGCCAGCTGGATGGAACACCATATCGGCAATGCTCACACCAGCAAATACTGGACCGAACATACCAATGAACTGATCTATCGAGTGACCCAGCTGTATCCGAAAAATTTCATTGGCGGCTGTGCCCTGCCCCAATCACCGGGTACCGATCTGCAGACTTCAGTCGCTGAGCTGGAACGTTGCGTGCTGGAATTCGGGTTCGTGGTGTGCAACCTCAACCTGGATCCTTCTGGCGGTCATTGGACCTCACCCCCGCTCGGCGACAAGTACTGGTATCCGATCTATGAAAAAATGGTCGAACTGGATGTGCCGGCCATGATCCACGTCAGCGGTTGCTGCAACCCGGCCTTCCACGCCACCGGCTCGTACTACCTGAGTGCCGATACCACTGCTTTTATGCAACTGATGCAAAGCACTGTGTGCCAGGATTTCCCGACCATCAAATTCATCATCCCGCACGGCGGTGGAGCAGTGCCTTATCACTGGGGTCGATTCCGTGGTCTCGCCGACATGATGAAACTGCCCAACCTCAAAGAGCTGGTGATGAACAACATCTATTTCGACACCTGTGTGTACCATCAGCGCGGCATTGACCTGTTGCTGGATGTAATCGACAACAAAAACATCCTGTTTGCTTCTGAAATGATCGGTGCTGTGCAGGGGATAGATCCGGAAACGGGCTATTACTTCGATGACACCAAACGCTACATTGACAACGCGCGCATCAGCGAGCAGGACAAAGCCAACATTTTTGAACACAACATCCGCAAGGTGTTCAGTCGCATGAAGCTTTGATCTTGTACTTGTCGCCTGGCGCAGGAAGATCCCGATGAAATTGGCACTCAACAAACTGCGCTGGGTGTTGCTGATCTCAGGATGGATATGCTTGCCGACATCGCAAGCTGAGGAGCTGCGCATTGCAGTCGCCAGCAACTTTGCGCCGGTGCTTGAACAGCTCGCTGCTGATTTTAAAGTGGCCAGCGGCCACACGGCCGTGTTGAGTGCCGGCGCCACCGGCAAGCTCTATGCCCAGATCAGTAGTGGCGCACCGTTTGACCTGTTCTTTGCTGCCGATAGCGAAAAACCCATGCAACTGGTCACAGAGAAGAAAGCGGTAGCAGGCACTACCTATACCTACGCGCTGGGGCAACTTGTACTTTGGAGCGCCATGCTTGACCTCGGCACCCATGCACAGGCCACGCTGGCTTCTGCAGATTTCCGCCATCTGGCCATTGCCAATCCCAAACTGGCCCCCTATGGAGCGGCTGCCCAACAAGTGCTGGAAACACTGCAATTGTGGGAAAAACTGCAAAAGAAACTGGTGACAGGCGAAAACATAGCGCAGACCTTGCAGTTCATCGACAGCGGCAATGCAGAACTGGGGTTCATAGCAAAAGCACAATGGCTGGCATTGCCAGTGCAAAAAAGAGGTACGCCCTGGCAAGTCCCCGCTGAGCTGCATAGTCCGATTACACAAGATGCGGTCATCCTGAAAGACAGCGCTGTCGCACGGGCCTTTATGACTTTCATGCAATCTGCAGCTGCCAGAGCCACGATTGCACATGCAGGCTATGCACTACCGTGATGCTGACTCCTGCCGACTTCACCGCACTGTGGCTCACCTTGCAACTGGCAGCACTTACCACCGGCATCCTGCTGCTGATAGGCACGCCACTGGCCTGGTGGCTGGCACATTCCCGCTGGCGCTTCCGCTATATTCTGGAAACATTAATCGCTTTACCGATTGTGCTGCCACCAACAGTGCTGGGGTTTTATTTGCTGCAGAGCATGGGTCCGCACGGCTGGCTCGGCTCCTTGATCCAGGCGTTCGGCGGCGAACCACTCGCCTTCACCTTTGGAGGACTGCTGTTTGGTTCTGTAATTTATTCTCTGCCTTTCGTTGTGCAGCCCTTGCAGGACACGTTCCAGACCATCGGCAAACGTCCACTGGAAATTGCTGCCACCTTGCGGTCCGGTCCGCTGGACACTTTTATCAGCGTGGTAATTCCCATGGCTCGTGCAGGTTACATCACGGCGGCCATGCTTGGCTTTGCCCATACCCTTGGCGAGTTTGGTGTGGTGCTTATGCTGGGTGGCAATATCCCTGGCGAAACCCGTGTGTTGTCGATAGCCATCTATGACCATGTAGAAAGGCTGGAATATACACAAGCCCACATGCTGGCCGGTGGCATGTTGTTATTGTCATTTTGCCTGTTGCTGACTGTCTATAGTTTGCGCGGTCGGCTGCGGTTGGTGCGGCTATGAACAGGCTGCAGATCAAACTCACCATCAGCCGTGGCAACTTCCGGATGCCGGTCGCGCTCGATTTGTCAGGTAACGGTATTTCGGTATTGTTCGGCGCATCCGGTACCGGCAAAACCAGCCTGCTCCGGGCCATAGCCGGCCTGGACCGGCATGCAGATGCTCAGGTTTGTATCAACGGCTCAACCTGGCAGGATCAGCATATTTTTGTACCGGTTCATCAACGCAAACTTGGCTATGTATTCCAGGAGGATAATCTTTTTCAGCATTCGAGTTGTGAAGGCAATCTGCGCTTTGCCGCCAGGCGTGCCCACACTCCACCAGAATTTTTCGCCCGCGTTATCGAACAGCTGAACCTGTCAGCCCTGCTCTCTCGCATGCCCGTACATCTCTCCGGTGGAGAAAAGCAGAAAATGGCAATCGCCCGGGCCTTGCTGCAAAAGCCCGAGCTGCTTTTGCTGGACGAGCCTTTTTCTGCTGTTGATGAAGAATTCAAACACGGATTTCTCCCCAGGTTCAAAGCGCTGTTATGCGAACTGAACATACCTGCGCTCTATATCACCCACTCCAGTGCCGAGATGAGCCAGATGGCGGATGCACTGGTCTATTTTCAGCATGGCCACGGGCCCGTTGTGGCGCCAACCAACGAGCTGCTCACCGATTTGCATCAAGGACTGGCACAACGTTCAGATGCAGAATCCCTACTGGAAGCGCGCGTGTCTGGTCATGACCGGGAATTTGGCCTGAACATTCTGGAATGCGATGGCAGCACATTGTTTGTAGGCGGTGGGTTCCTGCAAATCAATCAACAGGTCCGGATCCGCATACTGGCCCAGGATGTAAGTCTTGCTCTCAATCCTCCGTCCATGAGCAGCATCCTCAATATTCTGCCGGTATCGGTGCTGGAATTGGCCGAACTATCAGGACACCAGACTACAATACGCTTGCAAGTGGGCAGGCAAACCTTGTTGGCACGTATCACCCGCAAGTCAGCCACGGTATTGCAACTGGCAAAGGGCACACAACTTTATGCACAGATCAAAAGCGTGGCAGTATTGCATTGAGTCCGGGCTACGGATGCCGGTAACACCTGGCTTTTCTACCCACCTGATTACGACTGAAAGCCGATGACAGAACCTGATCAAACCAACCAGCAGTCGCTTTATCAGGATGATATTCAATTCCGCAAGGATAGGGGCCAGATCAGGCAGTATCTGGACAAATCGCGCTTCTGGCGCACTGTAGTATTGCTATTGGTTACGTTGGCGCCGCTGACCAGCTTTACACTTTATTACACAGCAGCCCTATCCCAGGTCGATCAGCATTTTCGCAACCAGGTGGTTGCCACTACCCGGATCGTTGCCGCGGTGGTTGATACCGGCAAGCATGAACAGCTGGTAGCCAAAGGCGGCAACGGTAGTGAATATGCAGAACTGCTGGGGCTGCTGGCCGGTATTCGTGCACAATTCCCCGAGTTGCGACAACTATCTACCCGTCTGGTTCGCGACAACAAACTCTACGTGGTGCTGGATACCGAGCTGGCCAACGGTGCCAATCCAGTTAGTCAGCAATCAGGTATCTTGCTGAAACTCCACACCCCATCTCCGGAAGAAAGCGATGGCTTGCGGCTCGTGCTCGAGACCGGGTTATGGTACGCAAAAGACATGGTGTTCAACGGAATAAAAAACTATCAGGGGGCCTGTATATCATTGCCGGTTTCTGCAGCCAGTGATCCCACACTGCTGTGCAGCGTCTTTTCGGCTGACTCCTACCGGGAGAACATAAATTTGCTGGAACGCGATTCGCTACTGGCAATTTTTTTCACAATCATTGCCAGCATTTTTCTTGCATTCAGCGTGTTGAAAAACCATGAGCAGGTCACAAAATCACTGCATATGGCGGAAAAACAACGTGATATGTTCCTGGAATATTCCCGCACTGATCCACTGACAGGCGCGCTCAATCGCCGCGCCTTTGATTCAGCTTATGTGATTGCGGAAGCACAGTTGCGTCGCAACAAACTGCCGTTTGCTCTCATCACACTCGACATCGACAATTTCAAACTGATCAATGACCGCTACGGTCACGATCAGGGTGATCTGGTGCTCCGGGCCTTGGTGCAAAATCTGCAAAAAGTAATCAGACCCAGCGATATCCTTATGCGCATGGGAGGCGAGGAATTTATGATCCTGTGCAACCTGGCAGATGCCAACCAGACTTGGTCAATGGCAGAAAAACTGCGGGAAACCGCCGCACGCATACACATGACCACGTCCAGCGGCAAACTTATCCAGTTCACCATCAGTCTCGGCATTCGTATCATTGGTGTAGGTGATGATGCCGGCCTGTCACAGAAATATGCTGACGTGGCGCTCTACTATGCCAAAGCCAGTGGTCGCAACAGGACGGTGATCTACACCCCGGGACTGGAGGAAAAACTGCAGGCCTTGCTAAGCGCCAGGGGCTGACACCAGCCTGGTTGTCAGGCGCCCCGGAACCATCCGGCTATGCTCAGGCGCTGGCGCGTGGCCGGCAACACTTCATGAGGAAACTCCTCACTCATAAACAGTACCAGCCGGTTTTCCAGAGGAGTGACTCTGGCTGCTACTGATGTGCCATCGGCATGGTAAATCATCAACTCTCCGCCAGCTTGTGGCTGCCAATCTGCATTGAGATAGAAGACGGTCGACAAACGTCTGTTGCGTTCGCCTTTGAACGCATCAAGATGTTTGCGATAGAAGGCACCCGGTTGGTAACAGGCGAAATGCGCTTCATAGCTGAACAAACCGAGATACAGCTGCTGGTTCAATTGCTGGCGCAAACGCTCCATGCAATTGAGAAAGCCGGCACTGCATTGGTCCTCAACTTCCAGCCAGACGATGTGATCTTGTCTGACTGTGGAATCGAGTTCACGCAAGGGACCACGTCCAGTACCTGCCGGTTTGGCCTCAGCGGCAAGTATGCGTTGAGCAGATTGTTGCAGTGCGTGCAACTGGGTGGCAGGCAAAAATGCGTCCATGACCGCGAACCCTTGATCGGCCAGCTGCCGGATCATTGCTTGGTGGGCAAACTCGGCATACCCATCAGACCCTTGAGCAATGCTGCCATTTCCGGCAACTCGCCCACTACGTTGAAATTACCGAAGGATTGGCTGTCAGCCTTGCCAATGGCATAGTCGAGCGGAATCAAGCCACGACCATCTTTCGCATTGAGATCGCCACCGTGGGCAGCGATGTACTTCACCACTTCCAGCCAGTTCAAACGCGCGCTGGTGTGCAAGGGTGTTTCGCCACCAGCCCCGCTTTTCTGGTTGATATCGGCACCCGCCTTCATCAGCAGCTCCAGGCCTTGAATGACTGCTGTTTCAGTTTTATTGCGATTGCGACTTCCACCCTTATTGGTCAGTGCGATCATCGGCGTAACGCCATTAACACTGCCCAAGGTCAAATCAGCACTGTGTTCAAGCAGCAGCTTGATCATATCCACGTCACCGCCATAAGCCGCGCGCTGCAATGGGGTAGAGCCCGAGGTCATCACCGGGTTGTCACCCGCACGATCGTTGACAATGTTGCGCGGCGGTGGCGCAAGTTTGAGCGCGTAGTCAGGCTCAGCGCCACGATCAAGCAACATGCGCGCAATTTCCAGACCGGTTGTCTGTTGTACTGGCGGCAAATCACCACGCGCACTTGCTGGCAGGATATTTACATCCACTGCCGCATAGAGTGGAGTACGGCCCCAATAATCCCATTGGTTGACGTCTGCCCCACGTTCCAACAGCAACTTGGCAATATCAAAGTGCATGTTCAACAGGGCCGTAATCAGCGGCGAGACGTTGTCAGGATCAGGTTTGTTAGTGTCAGCGCCGGCATCAAGCAGGTTTTTCACGCATTCCAGACACTCCTCGCGCGCCGCAAACAACAACGGGGTAAAGCCCCCGGTCAGCATTTCTTTTACCCGCGGCTCGGCAGTCACCCGACGTTCCCAATTGCGGTCAATTGAACGCTTGTTGACGGCTGCGCCATGCTTGATCAGGAATTTGACCATCTCAGGCTGCTTTCTCGCAGAAGCCCACATCAGCGCAGTCTGACCACCCCAATGTTCAGCGGCATCAACTTTAGCCCCCTTTTTCAGCAACAATTCAGCCGCCTTCAAACTGCCGGTGCGGGCAACAGCCATCAACGCTGTCTGCCCTTCCGGATTGGCTGATTCCACATCGGCACCAGCATCCAGCAGCAACTTGAGAATTTCAACATTGGCTACTGTGGCTGCTTCCATCATCGGCGAGGAGCCATAGTTGTTATGTGAGTTGGGCTTGGCTTCAACTCGCAACAAGGTTTTCACCAAATCAGCATTCCCGTAATAGGCAGCCCAATGCAAAGGCGTGGTGCCATCGGCCGAGGCACGGTTCACATCGGTGCCGGCCTTGATCATGGCCGCTGCAGCTGTGAAATCCTTTTTTTCCACCAATTCAGCCAGAGTTTGCGCCTGCAGCGGCAGACTGAGGGCCAGCATCATGCCCAGTAAAATTTTTTTCATGATTATTGCGTACCTGAATCTGCTTGCGAACATTGGTGAAATCGGGTCTGGCTTACACTTCTGACAACAGGCCAGTACTGTCGCCGAAGTGGTCGACTGGCACATTGGCTTTGTCGAGCACGGTCAGCATAACGTTGGCCAGCGGGGTATCCTGCTTGGCGGCAACATGCTGGTTGCCTTTGAGCTTGCCATTGCCTTTGCCAACGATCACCAGCGGAACCTGTTCGCAGTTGTGCAGGTTGCTGTTGCCGATGCCGCTGCCGTATACCAGCATGCTATGGTCGAGCAGCGAACCATCGCCGTCCTTGGTCTCGGACATTTTCTTGACGAACTTGGCGAACGCCGAGATGTACCACTGCTGCACAGTGGCCAGACGATCCATCTTGGCCGCATCATTCTGATGGTGCGACAGCGGATGGAACGCATCGGAAATATTGATATGGGTAAAGGTACGCATGCTGACCTCGCGATCAGACATGAACGTGATGACGCGGGTGAGGTCGGCCTGATAGGCCAGCGCCATCAAGCTGTACATCAGATCAAGGTGAGCCGGGAAAGTGCCAGGAGTCCCCACCGGCGCATCCGGGATATGCACGCTCGACATGTCTTGCTTCGACATTTTCTGCATCTGCATTTCGATGTCACGAATGGAGTCCAGGTATTCTGCCATCAACACCTTGTCGGAACTGCCCAGCGTCTTGTTGAGCGCGGAGGCATCATTCATCACGAAATCCAGCAAACTGCCGGTTTCCTTCGTGATGGCCGCCCTTTCGTCGGCAGTGTCACCTTGACCAAACAAACGGTAATAAAGTTTGCGAGGATTGCCTTCCATGGGAAGCGGCTGGGTCGGCGTCTTGAAGGCAACAGTTGATGCATAGCTGCCGGAGCCGCCTTCCACGGTGGATACTTCCAGAGACGGGAACGGGCTGTTGGCACCGAGTACGCGCGCTGCCATCTGGTCAGAACTGATGCCATCCTGCGGATTGGCAGTACCGGCCGGGGCCACGCAACGCAGCCAGCAACCGGCCTTGATACCGTGTGGATCCGGGCTTTCAGCAGGCTTGTTGCGCAGTCCGCTTACCACGGTCACGTAGTTGCGGAAATCCTTGAGGGGAGTGAGGATTTTGCTCATCTCGAAATTCTCGCCCTTGGTGGCAGGAACCCAGCTATCCTGCACCGCCCCATGCGGAACATATACAAAACCCAGTCGCAACTTGGACGCGGCCTGGGCGCTCATCGCCGGCGTCATCGCATCCAACAATGGCAAGGCAATACTGGCACCCATACCGCGCAGCACATGACGACGTGACAAATGTTTCCTGGCTATAAACATGGGAAAGCTCCGGTTGTGATCGGGTCGCTTATTGAGCGACCGGCTATCAGTTGTTTAAATTAGCTGTATTTACTGCGTGTTACTGTGTCTGGGTAAGTTGTTTCTTGGCATCTTTGCCAGGCATTTCAGCCTGCACCTTGCGGAACTGGTCACTCTTCACAATGCCCTGCACCAGCGCATAAAAATCGTATTTGTTCTTTTCCGACTGGGTGACAATGCTGCGCACTGTCGGAAAATCCTGGGCATCTATCGTGCGGCCCACAGCATAGAGCATCAGCTTGCGGGTCAGGTTTTCCACAAACAGGCGCGGTCTGGCAGTGAGGGCTTTACGCAGATCATTGATGCCCTGGATCTTGGTGCCGTCCGGCAATATGCCATCGGTGTCCACCTTGCTGCCCACCCAGCGATCAACGGTGCGACTGCGACCTACAGCATCGAAACCCTCCAGCGCGAAACCCAGCGGATCAATGAAGCCATGGCAACCCCCACAGCTGGGGTTTTTGCGATGCATGGCCAAACGCTCACGTATGGTCATCTGCTTCTGGCCGGGTTTGTTGTCCGCCAAAGCTTCTACGTTCGGGGGTGGTAACGGCGGTGGCGTGCCCATGATGTACTCCAGCACATACTTGCCACGCAATACGGGTGAGGTGCGATCAGGATAGGACGAAGCCATCAGGATGCCTCCCTTGCCCAACAAGCCGAAGCGGCTTGAGTCGCTCAATTGCACCTTGCGGAATTCATCACCTTTCACATCATTGATGCCGTAATGCAAGGCCAGTCTTTCATTCAGATAAGTGTAATCAGCCGTCAACAAATCCGTCACGGGTTTGTCATTAAGGAAAACGTCGCTGGCGAGATTGGTCAACTCCTCTTTTAGCAGGCCACGCACGCCGCGATCAACGTCGCGGAACAAGGCCGGATCGGGATTGATGTCATCAATCGCACTCAGGTTCAACCACTGGCCGGTGAAGTTGGTGGTGAGGGATTTTGCACGCGGATCTTTCAGCATGCGCGTCACTTGCTGTGACAACACAGAGTCATCGACCAGTTTGCCCGCCTCGGCCAGCGACAGCAGCTCTTCATCGGGCACACTGCTCCACAGGAAGAATGACAATCGTGATGCCAGCTCCAGATTGCTCAGCGGATGGATGGAACCTGGAGCAGCGTTGTCTGGCAGGGCTTCCACGCGATAAAGGAATTTAGGACTGGCAATGATGGCAGTCAACGCGCGCCGTACGCCCATTTCGAAAGTATCGCTGGCGCGAACCGACGCATAAATCGACATCAATTTATCCATGTCACTCTTGTCGACCGGCCCTCGATAGGCCAGATGGGCAATGCGACCGATGATCTGGTTCGCGCAAGGGGTTTCCTGGGCAGCAGACGCAGGACGGCAAGTGAATATTTTTTCACGTGCGGGTGTCTGGCTCAAACCTGCCGGATTGAACGGGCCCTGTACTTCAGCCTGGGTAATTGCAATGACATTCTCGCCAGTGCCCGGCGTCAGCGGCTGCAGATTACCTTCATACTCGGCGAATGACCGGTGCACGAATGTCACTGCCAGTTTGTGCGGGCCGGCTTTGGCGGCAAATTTGATGTTTTTGAGATGGCTGTTGATTTCGTCAACTGCCGGGTCACCGATCTGGTCAATGGCCTTGAGATCCTTGCCACCGCCTATTTCGAGCTCGAAGAATTTCACGCCATCAAGGGTGGCGACCAAGGTGTGGCTGAACTCCTGGCTGGTAACCCACAGCGCACCGGCCAGGTTGCCGACATTGAGTATATATTCACCGTCGGCCGGAAAATAATGCTCAACCTGCAAGCCACCCCGTGTGCCGAGCGGCAAACCGGCAATATGTGCATACTGGTTGCCACTGGCAAAATAAGTAGTGCCGCCAGCACGCGGAGCCGGATTCCCTACTGCCTGGGAAACCACTACACGCGCCGCTATCAATGACTGCTCTACCAGCGACGGCGAAGCACGCAATGCTTCTGCCACATTGTCAAACCCTTCCACTGACGAATCTGCAGGCAACAAACTGGTGGCATCCACTTGCACGCCGAACAAGTCACGCACGATGTTGGCGTATTCCTTGCGGTTGACCCGATGCAAACCAACCCGACCAGCATGTACAGTGGAAGTGGCTGCGTGATCAAGATACTCAGTGATCCAGCCAACAAATTTCTCGGTGGCCTTGTTGTCAGGGCGTGGCTGACCGGCCGGGGGCATCATGCGGCCATTCAGCTTGCTGATCACTTTCTCCCACACCAGCGGATTATCGGCAATCTCATTGGGGGCGATCTGGTCAAAGGCCAGGCTGCCAGCCCAATCATCGGAGTTATGGCATTTGCCGCAGTTCTCTTCCAGAAATGCAAATCCTTGTTTGCTTTCATTGATGCGAGGGAAAGATTTGGCGACAGCATCTGCATGGGAAGTCGCATCTGCCCAGGCAGCTTGCGGGTGTGACATGGCAATGGCTACTGCCACCAAGGTCAGCATCGGGATTGATATTTTTGTCTTCATTGCTACCTCTCAAAACTCACACAAACGCAATAACCAGCACAGGTAGCTCAAGGCATCGCCCCGCCAAGATGGCGGGCATCACGCAAATTGCCGTAGAAGCTGCGGAAACCCTGATCAAGAAACGCGGCGGGATCACCCCATTGCGGCTTCAATCCGACCGCTGGATTGGCTACCACTACTTCTTCGGCACTGCGGCTTTTTCGTAACAGTGCCACCATCTCTTTCGTCAATTGCGCATACATGGCTTTTTGTTCATCAAATTCCACTTTGGAAATGACGGCACCCGACAGCGGCACTATGACAGTCTTGTCGTTGACTATTCTCGACAATTGATCATAGGAATCCACAAAGCCGCCAATGTAGCCATTACTGCTTTCATCAACCGCACTCCAGGTGTCGGTACGCACGGTCGGCCCGGTGAACAGCACATTCTGCTGCGGGAAGTACGCATAGATATCACCATCGGTATGAGCCTGGAATGTATAACCCAGTTCAATGCTGGCGCCACGGAATGGCACAGACAGCTTGTCACGGAAAGTCTTGTTGGGCAGCTGTGCTTTGGGAGTGGGCCTGTGCAGGATTTCTTCGCCGCGCTTTCTGATCGTGGCTGCCAACCATTGCCTGGTGTTGGCATGGGCGATGATGGTAACGCCCTTGGGGGCCAGCCTGGCATTGAGGCCAACTGATTCATCGTGCCAATGGGTATTGACCACGGCTTTGATTTTGTCGGTGCCGGTCAGCTTGGTGACAAAGGCCAGATAGTCGTCTGCCAGCTTGGCGGGGACTCCTTCGATGAGGATTACGCCATCTGTATCAACTACCGCCAGTGTATTACCACTGGGTCCGGTAATGAGCTGGATATTGTCTGCCAATGGGCGGGCAGTAAACTGCTCGGCCGCAGCGGCGACTTGCCACATACCGGCAACCAGCCAGCAAACACCCAGGGAAAGCAAACGTGTCTTGACGTACATGACAGCCTCTAGCATCGAAACCTACAATAACCTGGCTCAGGTTACCACTTTCGACACTTGGCAAAAAGCCTGTAATCAGGACCGGATTTGACTTGGAAATGACAACGCAATTGGGTGTTGATAGCGGCAAACCGCAGATGAATGACCATAGTCAAAGGCTGTTCAGGGGGCACAGTGACGCCGGCAAACCGAGGCTGGACTAAACGGTCGCCTTGACCCCCCCGCAAGCTGCCGGGATCCGCCCGTGCATTTGTGTTGTTTGCTGCAAATCAGACCTGGAAGGTGTCCATCATGTCTAGGAGCAGATCCGACTGATTGCCGAGTTCTTCGCTATTGGCGGCGGCCTCTTCCACCAGCGCCGAGTTCTGCTGGGTCATCTCGTCCATCTGCTGCACCGCATCATTCACCGATGATATGCCGTCAGCCTGCTCATTGGCCGCACTCATGATTTCGGAAACCACACTGGAAACCTTTTGTACTGCCTGGGAAATCTCCGCCAACACCTTGCCTGAGTTGTTTACCAGAACCGAACCTTCATTGACTTTGCGGCTGCTCTCGTCGATCAGGGCCTTGATCTCCTTGGCAGCACCGGAACTGCGGCCGGCCAGTTTGCGGACCTCATCAGCCACCACTGCAAATCCCCGGCCCTGATCGCCAGCTCGCGCCGCTTCTACCGAGGCATTGAGCGCCAGCAAATTGGTCTGGAAGGCGATGGACTCGATCACTTCGATGATATTGCTGATCTTCAGGCTGGACTTGATGATTTCGTTCATGGCTGTCACAGCATTGCTCACCACCGTGCTGCCTTGTTCAGCAGTGTTTTTGGCTGTGATGGCCAAGTCATTGGCCAATTTGGCATTGGAAGCAGTTTGCTGCACTGTCGCGGTCATCTCTTCCATCGCTGCGGCAGTTTCTTCCAGCGTGGAGGCTTGCGATTCGGTTCTGGCGCTGAGTTCGGAATTGCCCGAAGCAATTGCCTGGGCGCTGGTCTTCACGACTGCCGCGGCATCCCGCACTTTACCGAGCGACTCCCGCAATTGGTCCAGTGCCTGATTCACGTATTGCTTCAAGTCCTGCAACTCACCCTGGTAGTTGCCGTGCATGGTTTCCATCAGATTGTTATTGGTGAGTTCTTTCATCACCATGGTAATTTCCTGCAAGGGCTGGGTAAAACTGTCGAGCATCTGGTTGATGTCTTCGCGCAATTTGAGATTGTCGCCCGAGGTGTTGACGAGATTGGCACGCTCCGACAACTGGCCAGCTTTGGCCGCTGCAATCAGGCGGGCGATTTCCAGCTGGGTTTCTTTCTGCTGGGTGATATCGGTGCAGTATTCAACCACCTTCAGCACTTCACCCCGGCTGTTCTTGATAGGTACATAAGTGGACTGTATCCACAAATGCTGCCCGCCTTTGCCAATATGCCGGTATTCCCCGGTCTGCGGCTCGCCCTGACGCAAGCTTTGCCAGAATTGGTCATATGCGGGGGTATTGCGATATTCCGGCCTGATGAAGATGCGATGGTGCTCACCTTTAAGTTCTTGCAGGCTATAACCCAGCGTTCTCAGGAAGATGGGATTGGCATCAAATATGGCGCCATCTGTTGTGAAATGAATCACCGCCTGACTGGCATTGATGCCTTCGATTTGCCCCTGATAGTCAGTATTAATGAGTTTTTGCTGAGTGCAATCCACTCCGTACATCACAATTTTCTGCACACGCTCCTGATGATCGAGGAATGGCGTATAAGATGCTTGCAACCAGACCTCTTTGCCACTCTTGCTCATGTGACGGTATTCACCATAGAGGGCTTCGCCCTGGGCCAGTCGGGTCCAGAATTTCGGGTAATCAGCCGAACGCTGGGTGTCCTGATCAATGAAGAGCCGATGATGCTTGCCTTTGATCTCTTCATGAACGAAGCCCATGCTGTTCAGAAAGATTTCATTGGCCTCTATCAGGGTGCCATCTATCTCGAATTGGGCAACTGCCTGATGGGAGCGGATGGCTTTGACTTGTCCTTCAAAGTCGTAGTTCATCAACAGCTGAAAGGTGATATCGACTGCGTATTGAACAATCTTGCAGATCTGTCCGGAAGAATCGCGAATCGGTGTGTAACTGGCACGCAGCCAGATTTCCTTGCCTCCCTTGGTAAGGCGCGGGTAGGCAGCCTGCTGGACTTCGCCATTATCGAGTTTTCTCCAGAAACTGGCGTACTGCTCGGTCTGCACCTGCTCAGGCAACACAAACATGCGGTGATGCTTGCCGGCAATTTCGGCCATGGAATAACCCATGAGCTTGAGGAACATCTCATTGGCTTCCAGGATAGTGCCATCAGGACGGTACTGGATGACGGCCTGGGTGGAATAGATCGCTTCGAGCTGGTTACGCAGCTCGGCGTAGTCATTTTCCAGCTCTGCTGTTCTTTTGGTGCCTGTGAAGTTAAGCGCCTGCACAGCCAAGGACACCGGGTTCTGATAGATACTCATTTTGGCTTTTCCCAGGAAATCTATGACGATCCGAACTTGTATCGGCAAGTGTCAATTCCCACAGGCAGCATATTCATGACTGCCTTTCATAACGCGGGTAGATCTTGCATTGACGCCATGCCCCTATGCTTGTAAGGCAATAACGACCTAAACCACACAGACTTGAAGTGTTTCTGCAAGGGAGCTTGGATTAGCAGGCATTGATGCAGCAACGCATTGGGGACTGCAGTTTTAGCTGTCATCCCGTTCGAAGTAGCTGCGCATCGTTTTGCGCCCGCGTGCCAGCCACAGCAGCCCCGCCAAACACAACAGCGCAGAGCCGGCAAAGGGCCATTGCAGCCCA
>Ga0194048_10000880_pt1 | contig 14766 bp, 9 predicted proteins | sample JunL225m_MetaG_FD_161685 | JGI IMG/M metagenome (GOLD analysis project Ga0194048, IMG submission 161685) | Anoxic zone freshwater microbial communities from boreal shield lake in IISD Experimental Lakes Area, Ontario, Canada - Jun2016-L222-5m | ecosystem: Environmental > Aquatic > Freshwater >...
CTCAACCAAGGATGGTCGCCCCCGGCGGGCACCGGGACGCACCACCTCACGGTGACGTTCGCCACGCCGATCACCGCGAAAGACCAGCCCTACCTTACCACGCAGATCTATTTCGGAAACAAGATGGGCGGCGCTCCCAGCGAGGGCGAACTCTTCGCCTTCACCGGCCACGACGACGGTACCGACCTGCCGGAGTTCGTCCTGCGTATCCTGACAACCAAGCCGGCAGAACGCTCTGGCGAGCAGCAACAGGCCCTTTGGGCTTATTGCGCGAAACACTCCGACGAGATGAAAGGCGTCCGCACGGACCTAGCCAACGCTCAGGAGCGCGCCAAGAGCCTCACCGAGCCCCAGTCGACGATGGTCATGAACCTCTCCGCCAAACCGCGGGAGACCTTTATCCTGAACCGCGGCGACTACTCCCAGCCCACGGTGAAGGTCGAAGCCGGCACGCCCTCCAAGCTGCCCGCCCTCCCGGCCGGCACACCTGCCAATCGCCTCGGACTCGCCCAGTGGCTCGTCATGAAGGAAAATCCGTTGACCGCTCGGGTCGCCGTCAATCGCGTCTGGAAACTCCTCTTCGGCACCGGCATCGTGACGACCGCCTCGGACTTCGGCTTCCAGGGCCAGTGGCCCAGCCACCCCGAGCTGCTCGATACCCTCTCGGTCGACTTCGTCGAATCAGGATGGAATCTCAAGGGACTCATCAAGCAGATCGTGACTTCGTCTACCTATCGCCAGACGTCGCGCACCTCGGCCGAGGTCTTGGAAAAGGACCCGGCCAATCGCCTCCTCTCCCGCGGTCCCCGCTTCCGCTTACAAGCTGAACTCATTCGCGACCAGGCCCTGCAGGCCGGCGGCCTACTCGTCCCCCAGCTTGGCGGCCCGAGCGTGAATCCTTATTCGCCCTTCGACCTGTGGCGCGAAGTCAGCCACTACGGTAGTTCCCCGGCGACCTCCCAGGTCTTCGTGCAGGATCACGGCGATAAACTCTATCGCCGGTCCATGTATACTTATTGGAAACGCACGGCCCCGCCGGCCAACATGGTCACGTTCGATGCGCCCAATCGCGAGGTCTGCACGATTAGCCGTAGTAACACCACGACCCCCCTGCAGGCGCTCGTCACGCTGAATGACGTCCAATTCGTCGAGGCCGCCCGCGGCTTCGCCCAACGCATCATCCACCAGAGCACCGATGACACGGCCCGCCTCCGCTGGGCTTTCCTCGAAGCCGTCTCGCGTCCCCCGTCGGATAAAGAACAAGCCGTCATCCTCAAGGCCCTCGCCCGCGAGCGGGCCCGCTATACTGCGGACAAAGAGCGTGCGGTTAAAGTCCTCACCCCTGGAGAATCCACGCGTGATAGCACGATTCCCGCTTCGGAGCACGCTGCTTGGATGCAAGTGGCCACCCTCATCCTTAATCTCAGCGAAACCGTGACCCGTAACTAAAGCCATGCATCCGCAACACGAATTCCAGAATCATCTCACGCGCCGCACGTTCATCGGGCAATCCGCCCGCGGCGTCGGTGGCCTCGCCCTCGGCTCGATGCTCTTCCCGGAGCTGCTGGCCGCCGGCACGAAGACCCGCGAAGGCGGTCTAGGCGGCATTCCGCATTTCGCCCCCAAGGCTAAACGCGTCCTCTGCCTCTTTCAGTCTGGCGGCCTGTCCCACGTCGACCTGTTCGACAACAAACCCGCCTTGCACGAGTTTGCGGGCAAAGACCTGCCTCCCTCCATCAAGGGCACCCAGCGCCTCACTGGAATGACTTCGGGACAGAAGGGCTACCCAGTCCGCCCCCCACTCGTGGACGGCAAGGCCTGCGGCAAGCATGGCACCTGGATCAGCAACCTTCTCCCACACATCCAGACCATCGCGGATGATATCTGTATCATCAAGACCCTGAACACCGAGGCGATCAATCACGACCCGGCGATCACGTTCATGAACACCGGCAACCAGCAGCCTGGCTATGCCAGCATGGGCGCATGGGCGAGTTATGGCCTCGGCACCGAGAACGCCAACCTGCCTGCGTTCATCGCCATGGTCTCCCAAGGCACGGGCAAGAATCCCGGGCAGCCGGTCTTCTCCCGTCTCTGGGGAAGCGGCTTCTTGCCGTCCAACCACCAAGGGGTCGGCCTACGGCCAGGCGCCAATCCGGTGCTCTATCTCCAGAACCCTCCGACGGTCGACGGCGCGCAGCGACGTGAGCTGCTGGACGACTTGGCGACACTCAACGAAGAACGCGCCCGCGAACTGGGCGACCCGGAGACGATTACCCGCATCAAGGCCTATGAGATGGCCTTCCGCATGCAGACCTCGGTCCCGGAGCTGGCCGATATCTCCCAAGAATCCAAAGCCACCCTGGACGCTTACGGACCCGAGGTGACCCGCCCTGGCTCCTACGCCGCCAACTGCCTGCTCGCGCGTCGACTGCTCGAACGCGACGTCCGCTTCGTCCAACTGTTCCATCGCGGCTGGGATCAGCACGTCGCCCTGTCCCGCCAGCTCCCCAACCAGTGTCACGACATAGACCAACCCACCGCCGCTCTGATCAAGGACCTCAAGGCCCGCGGGTTGCTGGAGGATACCCTGGTCATCTTCGCCACGGAGTTCGGACGCACCGCCTTCACCCAAGGCGGCTTCGGCAATCCAGCCAGCGGACGCGATCACCACGGTCGTTGCTTCTCGGTGTTCCTCGCCGGCGGCGGCATCAAGCCCGGCTTCGAATACGGGGTAACGGATGACTTCGCCTATAATATCGCCAAAGACGGCGTCCATCTCCGCGACCTTCACGCGACGATCCTCCATTGCATGGGCATCGATCACGAGCGCTTCACCTACAAGTTCCGCGGCCTCAACGTGAAGCTCACCGGCGTCGAAGAAGCCCACGTCGTCAAGGGCGTGCTGGCCTGAGCGGGAACGATGTGGACACAAAGAAGGCGGCCTTGGGGCCGCCTTCTTTTTTACCGTCACTGATCAGCTTAGCGGGAGATCGTGATCGTCGCGGGCGTCGGGAGATTCGACAGCACGTCGTAAGTGTAAGCCGGGTAGACCACGCTGGTCACCGAGAAGGTGTAGGTCGCCGAATTGGTCGCGCGCTGCTTGGGCATCTGGATCGTCACGTAACCGTTGACGTCCGTCTTGGCGGCGGCTGAGCCCGTCACGGAACCGGTCACACGGACATAGACGGCCGCAGACTGAAGCGGCTGTCCGTATTGGTTGACGACCTGAATCACCGCAGTGCCGGCCACTTCAACGTTCGTCGCCTTGACCCAGGAACCGGTCATGGAGGCCACGTGAACGGCGTTCGGCAGAGCAGCACCCGTGACGGTGATCACCTTGGTCGCGATCGCGGAAGCGTTACCCTGATTATCCGTGACGGTAAGCGAGGCCGTAAAAGTGCCCGGGGACGAGTAGGTGTGAACCGGGTTGGCCAAAGTGGACGTATTGGCGGTGCCTGAAGCGGTATCGCCGAAATTCCAGCTATAGCCGGCGACGACGCCGTCAGGGTCGGTGGAGGTGCGACCGTCGAAGGCGACGGCCACGGGGCGGACGCCGCCGGTACGGTCAGACGTGATCCGGGCGGTAGGGGCCTGCATCAACTGCTGCCAGGTGCCGGTGATGCCGTAGCGGCCGAGCGAACCGTAGTTAGTGAAACCGGCACTGGTTCCCACGACCGTGCCGGTGACGCCGGTATTGGTCGGAACCTGACTCGTCCCCTTGGTGGGATCATAGCCTAGGCCGTTCACCTTAATGTAGTAGGTACCGCCGGTCGGGATGGCATAGGTCATCGTCGCGCCCATACCACTCAGCGAATAAGAACCGGCGACAGCAGTGCCGCTGGCATTGAGCAACGAGAGGCCGACCTTGAGGTTACCGTTATAATTACGGTACTTGAGGTGAGGCGTGACGGTCAGCGTCAAGGCGCCCACCCCTGCGGTGATCTTCATCAGGTCGACATCGGAGCTGTCCGAGATAATTCCGCCACCGGCGATACTGGTGCCGGAGACGACCGTCGCAGTGGCGAGGGTGTTGCCATGATCGTCAGCGACCTTAGAGGCGAAGGTAGAGATAGTCGCGATGTCGTCCTGGACGATATTGGAGAAGGGGTAATCCCCTTTGGACCACTGGTTGAGATTACAGGCGGAAGGCCAGCCGACCAAGCCGCTGTTGCCCATGATCGGACATACGGAAGTGATGCCCGTGTGTCCGGTGACGGTATGACCGCCGGTGTAAGACAGGCCGGTACCCGAGGCGGTCTCGCCCCAGTGCTGAAGGCCAACGGTGTGGCCGACCTCATGGGCTACGCAAAGGATGGTGACCTCGACGTTGGAGGTCGTGGGCTTCATCGAGGGGTAGTTATTGTCGATGAAGACGAAGTTATTGTCATCGTTACCGTTGATCGCCCCGCCGAAAGAACCGAGGTGCGCTACACCCATGACGCCGGAGACGCCCAACCAAGTCATGACGCTACCACCGATCACGCAACGCTGGCCGCGAGCGGTCGTCGGCGGCTGCTCCGTGGTGACGTCGATATCCCAGGCGGAGAAGTCTTCGGCGACATGGAGCCAGATATCGCGAATGGCATTAAGGTTAAGCTGGTCGGTCGGAGAGGTGGTACCAGTAAGCTGGAAGGCTGGCGTCACAATCGCAGTGCCACTCCAACCTCCCACACCTGCGGGGGTGGTGTGGCCATTGAAGTCGAGATAAAGGACCTTCGCGGCGCCCAAGCGGCTATGCAGCTGGAAAGCGCTCGTGGCGTTGACCGTGGGCGGGGTGCCCGTGAAAGTAGAGGTGTCCGGGCCAGTCAGGAAGGCCGAGGCAGCGCCCGGCAGTGAACCAATGGGTGCCACCATCTTGCAGGCGTAGAAAAGTCGGTTGTCGGCGGAGACGTGGAGGTCGCGGTCCTTGGCGGCGACCTCCTTGGCCTTGGCGAGGCTCCAGCCGATCTTGCCCGCGGCGATGCTCATGCGCTCGTCGGTGGCCTCGACCGCGACCGCGGCGCCCTGCAACTTGCCGACGGAACCCGCACCAGCACCGAAGGCCGAAGCCGACAGCAAGAGGACGGAAAGAAAGGAGAACAATTTTGACATAAGAAGAGGAAGATAGGGGTAAAAACCTGTGATAAAGATGGGAGATAAACCTTTTCTGACAAATCCAATTTCCTGCATTAAGAAGGTTTTAACCCTATTGCCCTTGAGATACCTTGCCCGCCGTATTTGCTTCGCCACAACGACAAACCGCATGCTTCGCTCCCTTTTCCTCACCCTGCTCGCCCTGACCGGGCTGCCCGCCGCCGAAACCGCCCCTGTCCGTCACCCGAACGTCATCGTCATCCTGGTCGATGACATGGGCCAGACCGACCTCTCCTGCTACGGCAGCCGGTTCTACGAGACGCCCAATGTGGACCAGCTCGCCAAGGACGGCGTCCGCTTTTCCAACGGATACTCGGCCTGCACGGTCTGCTCTCCGACTCGCGCCGCGCTGATGACCGGCAAGTATCCGGCCCGCCTCCATCTCACCGACTGGATCACCGGTCACGAACGCCCGAAGGCGAAGCTCCAGATCCCTGACTGGCAGAAGTTCCTGCCGTTTGAAGAGATCTCGATCGCCGAACAGTTCAAATCAGCCGGCTACGCGACCGCCAGCATCGGCAAGTGGCACCTGACGCCCGGCCTGAAGGAAGGCGATGAAGCCTACTATCCCGATAAGCATGGCTTCGACGTGAACATCGGCGGCTACCATCGCGGCCAGCCCCCTCGCTACGTCTCGCCTTACGGCATCCCAACCTTGAAGGACGGCCCGGCCGGCGAGTTCCTTACCGACCGCGAAGCCAGCGAGGCGGTGAAGTTCATCGAGATCAACAAAGACAAACCGTTCTTCATCTACCTTCCCCACTACGCCGTTCACCAACCGATCGCCGGCAAGCCCGAGGTCATCGCTAAATTCAAGGACAAGGCCGAGAAGGTCGCTGACCTGAAGCAGAAGAACGCGACCTATGCCGCCCTGGTCACAAGCGTCGATGATGCGCTGGGGACGATCCGCGCCGCGCTCAAGCGCCTGAAGCTTGATGACAACACGATCATCATCTTCACGACCGATAACGGCGGCCTATTGCCGACGACCGATAACTCCCCGCTCCGCGCCGGCAAGGGGTCGGCCTATGAAGGCGGCGTCCGCGTGCCGCTCATCGTCTTTTGGCCCGGCGTGACCAAGGCCGGCGTGGTCGAAGCCTTCCCGGCCATCACGCCTGACCTCTACCCGACGCTGCTCGAGATGACCGGCGTAAAGCCGCTCCAGTCGGTCGTCGACGGTATCAGCCTCGCGCCTCTCCTGAAGTCGGGTGCAAAGCCCGATCGCGACGCGATCTTCTGGCACTACCCGCACTATCACCCCGGCGGCGCCACGCCCTACAGCGCCGTCCGCAGCGGAGAATTCCGCCTCGTCCACTTCTACGAAGACGACCGCGACGAACTCTACGACCTCACCAAAGATGTCAGCGAGACGACGGACCTCGCAGCCACTCAACCCGAACGCGCCAAGGCCCTGCGCACGCGTCTCGACGCCTGGCTCAAGTCGGTCGACGCCCAACTACCGAAACCCAACCCAGCCTACGACCCTGTCGCCGATAAGGCGGGCAAGGCGAAGGGCAAGCAGGCCGCGAAGAAGGTGGGCGAGTAAGGCTTACTTGGCTTCGGGGGCCTTCTTGCCCTTTTTGCCTGCGTTCTTACCCCCGCCCTGGTTCATGCCAGGACGCTTCTTTTCGCCGGTCGCATACTCGTCGTCGACGGCGGGCACCTTCAGGTCAGAGCGTAGTTTGGCGAGACGCGTCTCGAGGTCGGCCTGTACGGCTTCGTAGCCAGGCTGTCCGAAATAACTGCGCAATTCGAGCGGATCCTTTTCGTTGTCGAACAGGTCGGTCTTCGTCTCACCGTTGCCGTAGTATCGCACGAGCTTATAACGGTCCGTGATGATACCGTAGTGCGGCGCCACGTGGTGCGGCTGGGGGTATTCGTAGTAGTGGTAGTAGAACTCCTTGCGCCAGTCGGCCGGGGTCTCGCCCGCGAGGATCGGCGTCAGGCTACGTCCCTGCATCTCGGCGGGCGAAGGCAGGCCGGCCATGGCAAGGAAGGTCTGGGCGTAGTCGACGTTGGACACGAGGGCCTTGCTGACGGAACCAGGCTTGGTCACTCCGGGCCAGCGGACGAGCAACGGCGTACGGACGGATTCCTCGAAGATCCAGCGCTTGTCGAACCAACCATGCTCGCCGAGGTAGAAACCTTGGTCCGCGGAGTAGATGACGATGGTATTCTCGGCGAGGCCTTCGGCCTCGAGATACTTGAGCACGCGGCCGACGTTGTCGTCGACCGACTTCACGCAAGCGAGGTAGTCGTGCATGTAACGCTGGTAACGCCAGCGGACGAGCTCCTTGCCCGCAAGATTGGCCTTACGGTAGGCCTCGTTACGGGGCTCGTAATAGGAGTCCCAGACCGCCGCCTGCTCCGCATCGAGCTGGGGCGGACGGACAAGTTTCATGTCCTTGGGGGTGATGGTCTTCTCCAAAGTCATGTCATTCTCGCCGACGGCCTTCGCGCGGTTGGCGTAGTCGTCGAAGAGCGTAGGCGGTTCAGGGTAGACGCGGTCCTTGTCGAAACCGAGGTCCTTGATGTTGGGCTCCCATTCGCGGTGCGGGGCCTTATGCTGGCACATGAGCACGAAGGGCTTGGTCTTGTCGCGCTTGCTGAGCCAGTCCAGGGACAGGTCGGTGATGATGTCGGTGACGTAACCTTGGGTCTTCACCTCGCCCCGTGCATTCAGCATCGGAGGATTGTAATAGACACCCTGCCCCGGCAGCACCTGCCAGAAGTCGAAGCCGGTGGGATTGCTGATAAGGTGCCACTTGCCGATGATGGCGGTCTGGTACCCGGCCTTCTGGAGGAGCTTCGGGAAGGTGAGCTGGGCGCCGTCAAAGACCGAGTTCGAATTATTCAAGAACCCGTTCATATGCGAATACTTGCCGGTGAGAATCACGGCGCGGCTCGGACCGCAGATGGAATTGGTGACGAGGGCGCGGTCGAAACGCATGCCTTCCTTGGCGAGGCGATCGATATTCGGGGTCTGGTTCAACTTTCGCGCATCGCCGTAGGCGCTGATGGCCTGATAGGCATGGTCATCCGAGAAGATGAAGACGATGTTCGGTTGCTTGGCCGGAGCAGCCGACAGGAAGCCGCTGACCAGACAGAGAAGGAGTGCCAGGAGACGCATGGGGGTTACGATGATTTATGAAGGCGAGTCCGTATCCGTCAATCGGCAACGCTCATGGGTAAACCGGCACCCTATTACGATTGAAACCTTACCACCGTAAAACTGTCTCCCCTTCATGCGTTCGTTGCTTCTCGCCAGCCTCTGCCTTTCAGTGACGGCATTCGCCGCACCCGACCCCGCCCCTTACCCGACCACGAGCAGTCCCAAGGGCATCCAGGTCCAGATGATTCCCGACGCCCTTGAACTAGGCATTCATCACGCCACCCTCAACCTCAGGCTCAACGCCCTGCTCGCGTCCGAGAAGGAAGCCAAGCCAGGGCAGCCCACCGCTTCGGCCGATGGCTTCACGTTCGCGATCAACCAGAAGAGCGTAGAGGCGATGGACCGACAGATCAAACCCCTGAGCGACAAGGGCGTCATAGTCACGCTCATCATCACCACCGTGCGCTCGCCCAACGAACGCATCCGGAAGCTGACCATCCACCCGAAGGCTGACCCGGTCAAAGGCATCACGATGGCCGCGGATACGGTCACCCCCGAAGGACGTGCCTGCTACAAGGCGCTCACCGAGTTCATCGCCCGACGCTGGTCGTCCGCTGACGCCTCGCACGGACGTGCCTGGGGCTGGATCGTCAGCAACGAAGTGAACTCCCATCATGAATGGCATCAGATGGGACCAGCGACAGCCGAGGAGGTCGCCCTGCAATACGAAGACCAAGTCCGCCTCGCCTGGGAGGCCCTGCGTCGCCATTCGGCCAACGCCCGCGTTTATCTCTCGTTGGAGCACAACTGGACAGCCAAAAATAATCGAGATCCGCTCCAAGCCTGCCCGGGTCGTACCTTGCTCGAACTCTTCGCGAAACGTGCCCGTGAACGCGGCGACTTCGATTGGAACCTGGCCTTCCACCCCTACCCTTCGAATCTCCGCGATCCGCGCACTTGGCTCGATAAAGTATCCTTCAATGACAACACGCCGAAAGTGACGTTCAAGAACCTCGAGGTGCTCACCAAGAAACTGGCGACGCCCGAAATGCTCTACGCCGGCAAACCGCGCCGCCTCAGCTTCACCGAACAAGGCTTCGACGTCACCCAACGCCCCGAAGCGCTCGCCGAGCAGGCCGCGGCCTATGCGTATGCCTGGGAAAAGGTCGTGCGCCTCGGCGATGCCGTCGACGCCTTCCACTATCATCGCCACGTCGACCATTCCCTAGAAAATGGCCTGCGCTTCGGACTCTGGAGCAACAAACCCAGCACGGTCTCGGAGCCCGACCAGAAGCGCCCGATCTGGTTCCTTTTCAAGTCCGCCGGCACTGCCGAATGGAAAGCCGCCGCCGAACCTTACCTCAAGACATGCGGCCTCAAGAGCTGGGATGAACTAAACCCAAAGTAAGAGCGGTAAGCGGTTAGCGGTTGGCGGTAAGGATGACCCGATACATTGAGGTCATGTTATCTCCCCTCTTACTGTTGTGATTCCAACCGCTAACCGCCAACCGCTAGCCGCCAAGACCTGCTCCATCCTTGCCCAGGCCTTCCCCTCCCCTCAATAAACCCGCATGCACGGCTTCGTCATCGGACTCGACCTCGGTACCTCCGGCGTCCGCGCCGTGGCTGTCGACGCCGCCGGAAAGATTCTGGCCCTTGGTTCGGCGACGCTACCGGCGACGAAGATCACGGGAGCCCGCCGCGAGCAATCTCCTGAAGATTGGTGGAACGGCTGCCGCACGGCCCTCGACGAACTCAGCCAGAAACTCGACCTCGCCGGCGCCCGCGCCATCGCGGTCGACGCGACCTCCGGCACGATACTGCCCGTCGATAATCATAACCGCCCACTCGCTGCGGCCCGCATGTATGATGACGCCGACACGGGCGATCTCGCTGTGCAGATCAAGTCGCTCGCCCCGCGTGAAAGCGCCGCCCATGGCGCCACTTCGCCGGCCGCCCGCGCACTGGAATGGGTAAAGCTGCCGCGCCTGCACTGCATCATCCACCAAGCCGACTGGATCAACGGTTGCCTCGGCGCCACGAACTGGCAGACCGACGAGAATAACGCGCTGAAGACGGGTTACGATCCGGTCACTCGCAGCTGGGCGTATTGGCTCCGCGACTTCGGACTCTCTCCCGGCCTCCTCCCCGAAGTCGTTCCGGTGGGCACGCCTATCGGACAGGTCTCCGCTCAGGCAGCCATCGCCCTCGGCATCCCCGAAGGTATCACCATCGCAGCCGGCACGACCGATGGCTGCGCGACCTTTCTCGCCAGCGGCGCGACCGAACCCGGCGAAGCCTCCACGGCGCTCGGCTCCACCATTGTGCTGAAGCTCCTGAGCGACCGCCCCATCTTCGCACCCGAACTCGGCATCTATAGCCATCGACTCGGTGACACTTGGCTAGCGGGCGGCGCCTCCAACTGCGGCGGCAAGACGCTGCTACAAAGTTTCACCGCGGAACAGCTCACTGCTTTAGAGACGTCGCTCGACCCGGCAAAGCCGACCGGCACCGATTACTATCCCCTGCCCGCCGTCGGCGAACGCTTCCCGGTATCCGACGCGAAACTCGCGCCACGCCTGACCCCCCGGCCGGCTTCCGATGCCGAATTCCTGCAAGGTATCTATGAAGCCTTTGCCCGCGTCGAGCAGACAGGCTACGCTAAGCTCCGTGAACTCGGTTGCCCGGCCTTACGTAACGTCCGCCACGCTGGCGGGGGCTCCCGTAGCGCGACCTGGATGACCTTGCGCGCCAACGCGCTCAACGTGCCGCAGATTTCCGCCTGGAGCGAAGAGGCCGCCGCTGGAGCAGCCCGCCTCGCCTGGCGTTCCCTCGGCCACGAGATCACCTTCGCATGAGCACGCTTTCGCCCATCGCCGGACTTTCCGAGATCGCCGGCCAATACGGTTCGTTGCTGGTCGATCAGTTCGGCACGCTGCACGACGGCACCGTCGCCTACCCTCACGCCGCCGAGGCGCTGCGCCGCTTCCGTGAAAGCGGCGGTAAGGTCGCCGTGCTTTCCAACTCCGCGAAGACCGGCGCCGACAACATCGTCCGCCTCGCGAAGTTCGGCTTCGGCCCGGAGCACTTCGACGCCGTGGTCACATCGGGCGATGCCGCCCAGGCCGCGATCCGCTCCGGCGCCCTCGGTGCTGGCTTCGGTGCCGGCGCCAAAGTCCATATCTCTGGCAAGCCCGGCGACGACTACGGCTTCGGCGATCTCGGCTTCACGCTCACCTGGCCCGACGAAGCGGAAGGCATCATCCTCGCGGCCTGCCAGGAACCCGACCGCAACTGGCGCGAGCAGATTCGCGACCTCACCCCAGCGGCCAAACGCGGCGTCACGATCGCCGTCTGCAACCCCGACCTCGAGATGCTCACGCCCAAAGGCGTCCGTCCCTCGGCTGGCGCCATCGCCCTTGAGCTCGAACGCAAAGGCGCCGTGCTCCGCTATTTCGGCAAACCGCATATTGATATCTATCGCACCGCATTAGCCGTGCTCGGCAATCCGCCCCCGATGACGGTCCTAGCAATCGGTGACAGCCCAGAGCACGACATTGCCGGGGCCGCTGGGGCCGGCGTCGACAGCGTATTGCTGCGCACTGGCATCCTCAGCGATACAGACGACGCGTCTCTGGTGGCTCGCCTGCCGAAAGGGGCCCGCCGCGTCTTCAGCCTCGCCGAACTCCGCTGGTAAGCCTCAGGCGCCGCTCTGAGCGGTATTACCCCGGCCCTTGGGCTTGCCGTCGACGCAGTGCAGGCAGGTCTGCTCATAGACGTAGTCGGGGCGCTGCTGATCCGCGACGGTCAACGGCATCTGACAATTGAAGCAGATGACGGAACCGGTCTCGCGGAGGTCAGGCCCCACGCCGACACGTTCATCGAAGACGAAGCACTCGCCGTCGTAATGCGCTCCGCCGACCTCTTCGAAATACTTCAGGATACCGCCGTCGAGCTGCAGCACGTTGGTGTAGCCTTGCATAGCCATGAACGGGCCCGCCTTCTCGCAGCGGATGCCGCCCGTGCAGAACATCACGACGGGCTGCGACTTGAGTTCAGCGGGAAGCTTTTCTACCGCCGCGGGGAAATCCCGAAAATTCCAGATCTGCGGGACGATCGCCCCTTTGAACGTCCCCATGCGGATCTCGTAGTCGTTACGCGTATCGAGCAGCGTCACCGGCCGACCTTCGTCCAACCACTGCTTGAGCTGCTTCGCCGTGATCTTGGCGGAAGGACGGCGGGCAGGGTCGACGCCTTCAACGCCGAAAGCGATGATCTCCTTTTTAATCTTCACGAGCATCCGCTTGAACGGCTGCGCAGAACTTGGACTCTCCTTGGGTGCGATGCCGGAAAGCCCGGGCACGGCGCGGATGACTTCCAGGATGACCGCCAACTGCGCCGGGGTGCCTGCGAGGAAGAAGTTGATGCCTTCGGGCGCAAGGAGGATCGTGCCCTTAAGCCCCTGGGCCTTCGCGACCTCCTGCAAGCTCACCCGCAGTTCCTCCAGCCCGTCCAACGGAGCGAACTTGTAGCAGGAGAGATTGATGACCTCGGCGGACATGGCGGAGGAAGACGGCTAACGATGGCACCATGGTAAGACAATGAATCTTTGCCTTTTGCCCTGCGAGGCCTAGGCCTTGGTCATCTTGGATTCGGGACTCACCATCACGCCCATCGGCTTCATCCGCTCAGGGAAGCCGTTGAAATTCGACGCCCGTCATCAGCCCGACGAGAAGCAGGCCGAGACGAACGTGCTCGAGATGCTCCCGGGCGACAAGTACCAGAAGGCGCTCAAGGATCTCGAGGGCTTCGACCGCATCTGGCTGATTTGGTGGTTCCATCGTAATACCGACTGGCGCCCCGAAGTCCTCCCGCCGCGCGGCCCTTCGAAGAGGCGCGGCGTCTTCGCCACCCGCTCCCCGCATCGACCCAATCCGATCGGCATCACGCCGGTGCAACTGATCGAGATCAAGAAAGGGAAACTGATCCTCGGCCCGTGCGACCTCGTCGACGGCACGCCGATCTTCGATATCAAGCCTTACATCCCCTCTTACGATTCCTTCCCCGACGCCAAAGCGGGCTGGATCGACGAGGTGGACGCCGCCCTCGACGCCCCACCTGCCTTCACGGTGACATTCTCTCCTCAGGCCGCCGAACACATGGCCTGGCTGAAGCAGGATTGGTCGGTCGACTTCGAGGCGCGCATGCTCGAGATCCTCAGCCGCGACCCGAGCCCGCACCGGACGCGCCGGATCCGTAGCCGCCATGGCGACCTTTTCGACATCGGTTGCGGAGCGTGGTTTGCGGTCTTCGAGGTCAAGGAGTCGACTGTTCACGTGCTCCACCTCAAGCCCGCCTTCCCGCTCAAGTTCCTGGCAGACCCGGCCCGCCCGGTGATTCCAGACAAGGACGCTCAGCTGGCTTTCCGGGCACGTTGGCCGCAGTTCGCGGACTGATTTCGGGCAGTCGGTTTAATTGAGCGATTTTAAAGGTCGTCCGATGGCAACAACTTCGTCGGCCTGAGGTCGAAAGTCGCCTCGCCAACCTCCCTAAACCCTTTTCCAATCCCGTCATGCCCCGCTTCCCCACCCTGTTGGCACTCTGTGCCCTCATCGCCTTCCAGCCAGCCGTCCGCGCCGCCGGCGAAAGCCGCAAGCTCACCCTCGAGGATGGCGACCGCGTCCTCCTCATCGGCGACGTGCTCATCGAGCGCGAAAGTAACTACGGTCTCCTGGAGACCAAGATGCGCCAGGAGTTCCCCGGCAAGAAATTCGCCGTGCGTAACCTCGGCTATTCCGGCGACACGCCCCTCGGCGCTTCGCGTGCCAGCTTCGATCCGGTCGCCAAAGGCGTCGAGCAGCTCGAGGAGCAACTCGCCGTCGTGAAGCCGACCGTCGCGATCATCGGCTACGGTATGGCCGCTTCGCTCGAAGAACTCACTTATCGCAAGAATGACCCGGCCCTCAATCCGGATCCGGCCCGCTACGGCACCGAACATACGCCCGCCCGGCTGAAGCGTGATGTCGCCCAGTTGATGGACCTCATCACGAAGCACAGCGCCGGCGGCAAGGTCCGCTTCGTCATCCTCGGACCGATCGCCCACGAAGACCTTCGCGGCTCCCGCCCAGGCTTGCCCGACCCCGCCGAACACAACGCGATGCTGGCCGCCTATGGCAGCAGCCTAGCCCAACTCGCTATGGAAAAGAACGTGCCGTTCATCCAGGCGGAATGGAAATCACACGGCATCGCCCTCGACCTCGGCACCGACAACGGCATCCACCTCACCGAACGTGGCTACCGTGCGCTCAGCGAAGGCGTCGCCGCCCAGCTGGGTTGGAACGTGAACAAGGATTCCTGGGATAAGCCCGCCGCCGCCGCGGAAACCCTGCGCGCCTCGGTCCTGCGCAAGAACTCGCTCTTCTTCCACCGCAGCCGTCCGGCCAACTACACCTACATCTTCGGCTTCCGTAAGCGCGAACAGGGCAATAACGCCGTCGAGATCCCGAAGTTCGACCCGC
>Ga0194048_10000882_pt1 | contig 14728 bp, 18 predicted proteins | sample JunL225m_MetaG_FD_161685 | JGI IMG/M metagenome (GOLD analysis project Ga0194048, IMG submission 161685) | Anoxic zone freshwater microbial communities from boreal shield lake in IISD Experimental Lakes Area, Ontario, Canada - Jun2016-L222-5m | ecosystem: Environmental > Aquatic > Freshwater >...
ATTGAGCAGACGTGGCACCTCGGCCTCGATGATCGTGCGACACTGCCAGAGGTCCAGATGACGCCAGCGGCGCTTCTCCCAACCATGCACATGCTGCCGTTGTCCGGCGGCATTGCTCCACTCCACGCGTAACGCGGCCTGATTTTGAAATGGGTCTGGCCGTGGCTGAAATGGGTCTGAGGCACCCCACCCCGTCAAGCTCTGAATGGGTCTAAGGAGGGTAGGCCAGGGTCAGGGCGGTGATGCTGCTGTACACGCCGGCGGTGGCGGGCAGGACGGCGGTGTACCAGATGGAGGTTTCGCCTGGGGCTAGAACAATGCTGCGCGTGACGCCGCTCTCGGTCCACTTCACACCCACATGCAGCGCGCCGGTGTTTTTCCAGTGGTAGCGGGGTTGGTGGACCATGTAGTCGCCGAGGCCCCACCTGTCCCAGTGGGCGAGCGGCTGGCTAAAGTAGCTCGTGTCAGGAGCGCGGGCGTCCTCAAGCCAATCCCAGGTGGCGATATGTACCACGGCGGGGTCGAGCTCCACGGATGACTTGGCCAGGTCGAGGGCGTCAGTCTCCGACGCGGCACCAGAATAAGAGGTGCTCGAACTCACCACGCTGCCGTAGCTGTGGCCTGGGGTGGCGTCGTCCGTGTAGGTGGTGCTGGCGCATGAGTGGCGCACCGGGTTGCTGACAGGATTCTGCACATGCGGCCCGACGCCCGGCTGGGTGGTGGTGTAGTTCACCGTGCCGCCCGTGTACACCACCGTCTGCACCGAGCTTGCGTAAATGGTGCCGGAATGCACGATGCCAGTGCAAAAGAACCCCTCCGCCCAGCGGTCCTGAGTTTCAAGCGTGATGCTGGCAGGCCGTGGGGTGTGAGTGACGTTTTCCATGCGGTAGCCAAAGGGTGTTGATTCGCGCAAGTTGCCTTTGGGTGTGGCGCCCTGCAGGAGGGCTAAAAACGCGGCAATTTCATCCGCACCACCGCCCAGGGCTGGCACCTTGCTGGCGCCGCCGCCGCCGGCATCATCCGCGAGCTCGTTGCCCGGCAGCCAGCCTTGGGCATCGCGCAGGGCCGCCGCTGCCGGCAGGCGGGCGCGCAGGCAGGCGGAAAACTCCGCCGCCGTCGCAGGGCTGAGCACATAGAGCTTGCTCGCATCGTAGCGCGTTCGGCGCGGCATGGATGGCGGTTTGCCGCCACCTCCCACGCCGGAATGGCCGGCGGGCGTGTTCTGGCCGGCGTCCAGAGGTGTGCGGGCGCGCAGTGCGGCAAGGATGCCATTGAGCGTGCTGCCTTTGAAAAGGTGCGTAGCTCCAGGCGTGAGCTCGGGTTGAGGCACGCGCTTCATGCGGGGATCTTGCTTTGTAAGTATTGCCACGTTTCGCGGACGTAGTACACTCCATGATCGCTCACCACCGCGCCATCGAGGCGGTCGCCATCCACATCGGCAAACAGCCAGCCGGCGGGGAAATTGAAGCGCGGGTCCGTGAGGTCGCCCCAGTAGCCGGAGCGCACAGACGGTGCCACACTCGGGCTTCCGACCAGCCCCACCGAGGCCGTGGGTGGCTCAGATCCCACCAGCACGTACCCGATCTCCACGGACGGGCTGCACTCGCGCACATTCACCGGAGCATCCGTGAAGAGTCCGGCCATCGTCAGGGAGGCGATATTAAACACCTCTGTGTTGCTCAGCATCTTCACATGGCGGGGCTTGGAGCTGCTCACGCGCCCCTCGTAGTGCGCCTTCACCATCCACACATTGCCACCCATTCTTTGCGGCGCGATGGTGCGCAGCCAGAAATCCGCGCCGCCGTACTGCGTGCCCTGGGCGAAGTTGGACAGCGCGGCGATCTGCGCGCCCGTCTTCACCGTCGCTTTGAAATCGCACACCCAGGTGACATCGCAGGTGTCGAAGCCGTCCACCACGGGCACTACGACGGCCCCCAGGTCGGTCCACGTCCCCGCTGTCAGCGAGCTGAGGACGGCAATCTTGGCTCTATCAGTGATGGGCATGCGCCAGACTCAGCGACACAGCCCACAGCGTGAACGCGCCCACCGTGAGTTAAGCCGAGCTGGTCAATCCTAAGCCGGAGCCAGCTTGCCCATCTTGTCGTTGATGCTCGCCACCAGATCCCATTTAGGCTCATCCGCTCCACCGCCCCGCGCCTCGCTCGCGGCGGCCTCGCGGCGGCCCTGCTCTGCCTTCGCGGTGCCAGGCGTGGGCAGTTTAATCTTGGGAGCGAAGGCCGCTGGCGCAGGTTTCTGGGTGGGGTTTTTGGCGTAGAATTGATCCAGCCCGTTCATCATGTGGCGGTTCATCCCGGTGCCTGGCGCGGCACCTGCGGTGCTGCCAGACTTAGCGGTGGCGGCGGGCTCCATCGCCTCTTTGACCTCTTTCGGCATTTTGAAGGCGCCGTCTCTGAAGGCGTTGTTGGTCGGCACAAAAGCACCGCGCCGATAGCCCGCCCTCGCTGGATCAGTTGTACTGGTCTCATGTCTCTCCTGCAATTTTTTATACCCTTCCAGCCCTGTGAAACCCGCATTGGCCCCGCTCTTTTTATAGCTGAATCCCATGATTTTCTTGGGCTCATCTTTGTCGGTGTCTTTGCCTTTTTTGGCCTTGGACTTCTCCGCTTTACTCATTGCGCCTTCCACCGCCTCAGAGAGGCCCTGCTTGCCTGCTTCAGCGCCTTTTTCCACACCCTCTTTGGTGACATCCGCCCAGGCCCTCCACATGCTCGCAAAAGCACCACCGCCCATGGCATCCGCCATGTCCTGGAGAGGATTGCCGAACGCGCCGCGGATCTTATCCTTGCCCTGCTGGCGCAGACCGTCTGCATCGCCCGCGCCATCCTCTTGGAGCTGCTTTTTATACTCGTCATGAGAGAGGGCTTTGGGGCCGCCGAACAATTCCTTCACCTTGGCCATTCCCACCGCCATGCTGGCGATCCAATCGGAAGTCGCCGAGGTGAACGCAGAGCCCAGCTCGGCGCGCAGGATGTCGCCAAAGCCGGAGAAGAATTTCAGCAATGGACTGCCTGCCGCATCCACATCCCCCACTGTGAATGAGCTGAACAGTTTGCCCACACCTTGAGCGATGGAGGCCAGCGACTTCGCCGCAAAGATGCTGAACTCTGCCATGCCAAACCTCAGCGTGGCACTGAGCGCCTTGCCCAATGTCCCGCGATCCAGGGCGGCCTTAAAACCGCCAATGCTAGCCTCCAAGGCTGGAGCCAGCTTGCCGGCGTAACTGATGGCCTGCGCGAGCATGGGGCGCAGCGCATCATTGATCGGACGCCCGATGATGATGAAGAGCCGGTTGATGTTGTCGCTGAGCGTGCTCCACAGGCCCTTGGTGCTCGCCGCCTGCTCTTGCATCGCATTTGCCAGCTTGCCGCCAGCACCCCCCGCTTTATTGAAGGCCTTGGCCAGATCTGCGGCAGACAGTTCGCCCGCCGTACCCATGGCCATCACCTCAGCCGTGGTCTTGCCCAGGGCGTCCGCCACCAGCCGCAGCGCCGGCACACCATTCTCGCCAAACTGCTGCAGCTCCTCAGCGTAGAGCTTTCCTTTGTTCACCACCTGCGCGTAGATCGTCGCCACCGCGCTGAGGTCGGCCTGGTATCCTGCCGTCACATTGCCCAGCACGCTGAGACTGCCGGAGAGATCTTCCGCCGCCACGCCGGCGGCCATCAGCTTCACGGCGCTGCTTTGCACCTCGGGCATCTGGAACGGTGTGTCCGCCGCAAAATCAAACAGTTCTTTGAGAGTGGCCTTGGCCTTGGTGGCGTCACCGATCAACGTCTTGAAGGCGATTTCGCTGCTCTCCATCATCGCCGCCGACGAGCTCGCCTTCATGCCGCCCATGATGCCCGCCAGCGCTCCGGCAAACATCCCGCCCTTCAGCATGCCCGTGAGGCCAATGCCTCCCATGGCGCGCGCGCCGCCACCCCCACCGCCTTGAGCCATCATGGGGCCGCCAGCCTGTCCACCGCCCTGGCCACCGCGAAAGATCGCCAGCATGCCGCCGCCAGCGTGGTTGCCGTGGCTGCCAATTCCGGCCAGAGTCTCCAACCTGGAGTTCATCCGGTGCGCGCGATCCTCAATGGCCTTGAGGCCGTCCCTGTACTTTGATAGAGCCGGAATCTGCCGCGCAAACATCGCGCCGATCTGTGTCACACCGCCGCCGGCACGCAGCACGCGGGCTGTGCCGCCCACCCCGTGCTCAATGGCGTGAAACGCCCGTTTGAAGAGCCCTTCAGATTTGGCGGCACCACCGCCCGCGATCAGGATGCCCGCGCCTAGGGCTGCAAAGCCGCTCGCGCCATGCTTGCCCATGCTCACCACGCTGCCATCGAGAGCCATGGCATCAGACTTCGCTCCACGCATTCCGCTGCGTGCTTTGGACAACGAGCCTTCAAAGGCTCCACTGTCCAGCTTCAGAAGGTATTCAAGCGTCATGCCCGACGCTCACTCGCCACGCCTGCACTCACGACGCGTCCCGCGTCCGTTGCGGGTTGCTCCAGAAACTACCGTCAACCATCGTCAACAACGGTCAACCATCGTCAACTCCGCCTTCCGGTCCCTCAGCCCAGCAGCCGACCCGGTGCGCCGAGTCCGCTTTCAACGGTGATGATGCTCGCAGGCGGGTCCACCGCCGCGTCTTCGGCATGCGGTTGCACGCTGAGCTTCAAATCGCCCGCCGTGATGGCGGCGAGGATCTTGCGAAAGGCGTCCGCGCGTCCCTTCCATGGATTGTCCGCATCGCTGGTGCCGCGCCGGCGGTAGCAGCGTTCACAGAAAAACGCCACAGACGCCTTGTTGATGACTCGCGGCATCGGGGAAAAAGTCAGAGGCACCACAAAGCGCCCCTCAAGCAGCGCGTCCACATCGTCCTGGGTGGACTTCTTGACGGCGTCCCACTGGTCAATTACACCATCGTTGTCGTCATCCAAAGCCTGGACGAGAAACGGGCGCGGGATTTCCCCGTCCAGATCCGTGAGAGCGAGATAGTCAGGCATGGCGCGTTAGCTTGTGGCCTTCTTGCGCAGCTCATGCGGCGGCGGCGTGAAGTACTTGGGCGGTGCGTTGTCCGGCTTGCCATGCGGCGTCACGTAGCTCTGCGCGGCCACGATGGCGGGATGGTCCGCGAGGGATGGCTTGGCGGCTGGCTGGGGCGTCTCAGGCTCAGCGGGCGGCTCATCAGCGGCGCGCATGGCTTCACTGCCCACGACAATCTCAGGCGGGATGTCACCCTCGGCGTAGGTGTCGCCCGCTGGGTCTGTCACCACGACCTTGGAAAGGGTTGCCGCCGGAGGAGAAACCCCCGAAACCCCCGGCGGCATTTCTACCGACGCTCTGGGCGCTGGCGGCGAAAGAGGAGCGGTCATTCCCTGCTCAGCGTGCTGAGCGGGCTCATTGGATGCCGGGAGCGCTGCCGATACTGCCGCCGCTTTGGCGGCCTTCGGAGCGGGCTTGGAAGTTGCCTTTTTTGCCATGACCTAAAAGAGATTGGAGGTTAGAAAAAGGGCCGCGCCACCTAGGATGACGCGGCCCTGCGCTAGTTATTAAGTTGAGATCGTTTACAGCGCGGCGTCTGCGCCGGTGGAGCCGATGGCGAGCTGAGGCAGGCCAAAGCCCACGTTGCCACGGTAATAGCCCTGGTAGTTGAAGACGTGCTGGTCGAAGGCGTCCTTGTGCACGTTTGGATTGTCCTGGGCGTAGAAGCGCGGCTGCACTTCCTTTTGCAGGATGAAGGCGCGCACCGGCCAGCTTTGATCCAGCACAAACCACTTGTCCTCATTGGCCGAGGTGTTGAGGTAGGTGAACTCGATCATGTCGGCATCACCGGCATAGATGTTGCTCACGGCAGCGGCACCGGAGCCGACCACCTGGCCGATGAGCTCCGCATGCAAAATGCGCTTGAAGGTGCTGGCCCACTTGGTGGAGCAGACGACCGTTTTCTTGGAGCCGATGCCCATCGGCTGGCCGTTGGCATCCGTGATGTTGCCCATGAGCTGGCGTGCCTTTTCCCAGGAGCCCACGCTGGGCTTTTCCGTCATGAGATTGGTGAAGGTCAGCGCATCCACCACACCCGGAAGGTGCGGCTTGTCGGCGGCAAAGAACGGCTGGCCGGTGTAGTCCAGGGCGGTGAAGCCGCTGGCCATGAGCGCCGCCATGAGAATGTCAGGATGACGGCGGGCGGACTGGCCCAGCAGGTCAAACATGTTGTTGTATTGGCCGATCTGGTCGCGCTCAATCTTCGCCTGGGGAACTTCCACCGTGGCCTGGAATTCTTCGTTGCCAATGCGCACCTGGGCGCGGCCCATGTTGCTCTTCTTGATCTGGTCCTTGAACCGGGCAAAGGCCGGGAACTGGATGAGCAGGTCATAGACTTCGATCTCCGCAGTGCTCTGCTCGATCTGGCCGATGGTCTCCGCCACCGGAGCGGCGCCCTCGGTGAAGGCTTTGAGATAACGAACCTGCCAGCGTTCGCGCAGGCGGGTGATGGCGGCTTGGCTGTTGATGTCCATGGTGTGCTAGGAAAAGTTGGCGGTGGTTTGCGGTGCTTGAGTTCTGACAGGGGGTTACGCGGCAGGGGCGAGGAGGCCGAGAGTCACAAGAGCGGCATGCATGGCGCGCACATCGTCACCGACTTTTTCACCTTCCACCTTCACGGCGGCGAGGTCGGCGGCGGCGGCGAAGGTGCCGTTGGTGCTCGTGAGCGTGACGGTCAGCGGCCCGCGTTTGGCGCTCTCGGGCAGGATGAGAATCCAGGCGCTGGCACCATCCAGGCCGACGAGCAGGCCGGCGGGGCGGTCGGCATCCGTGCCGGCAGGGACGCCTACGGTGTGGTCATCCACCACGCGCACCTGGGTGTAAAGATGCGCGGCGGTCAGGTTGCCATCGCTCTTCACCTTCACGATACCGGCGCGGGGCGAGACCTTGAGATCGCCTTTGGAGCCCGTGCGATTGTCCACCGTGGCAAGCGCGATGCCGATGACCTTGGACGTTGCCGCCATGGTTGGATCAGCCGAGCAAGCCTGGCTGTTGGCAGGATCATATCCCACCATGACGCCGGCGTAGATGATTTCAGCGGCCTTCACCGGCAGACCCGGTGTGGCGGTCTGTGGGTTGTGCTGCGGATGCAACGCCGCATCCGGCGCGAGAAATTCGATGGGGAAGATGCCTGCTTTGGAAGCCATAAGAAGAAAAGTGAGAGGTGGAAAAAGCGGAGAGTCGGAAAGCGGAAAGGGTCTGGATTACTTGGCGGTGTACTTCTTCATGTCGTCATCCGAGATGCCCGTGAGCTTGTCGATCGCGGCCAGTTCGGAGTTGACCGCTGGCGTGCTGGAGCTCAGCAGCAGCGTGCTGGCATCCGGCGTGCGCTTGTCCATCGGCACGGTGACAGGCAGCTCCGCGCAGAGCAGTTTCAGATTGGCCACGTCCATCGTCTTCGCGGCGGTCGCAGGCACCTGCTTGCCTTCATTAGCGGCAGCCTTCAAGATCGCGGCGCGCTCATTGGTTTCCACACCGGAGCTGAGGAGCTTGAGCGCAGCATCTTGAGCGGTGATCTTGGCGTCCTGTGCCTTGAGCAGATCTTTGAGCTCACTGAAGCCAGCGGAGAGCGCCTTCGTGGTGGCATCGCCTTCGGCGGCATCCGTCTTTTTGTCCGACGCTTCGAGCTTCGCGGTCAAGGCGGCGAGGATGTCTTCCGCGCTGGCGGTGTCATCAAGGCCAAGGGCTTTGGCGAGGGCTTTCTGGAAATCTTCAGGTTTCATGGATGCGGCTTGTTTGGAAGGGTGCGTCTGGGTTGCGGTCTTAGGCTGCACCGCCGGAGCCGCACTGAGGAACACCAGGCCGGGAGTTGCGCCATGGCGGCAAAAGGCGGTGGAATGCAGGCCGATGACTTCGTTCTTGTCGTTCACCTTCACCACGGGCGATAGGTCGGGATAGTTCCCCGCCGACACATTCTTTCTGCCGCTGTCAGTCCAGTTGGATAGCGCCGGCATGATGTAGTGAATGCCCACGCCCGCCGTCAGCTCCAGGCGTTCGGCATGCCCCGCGATCTCGCAGGGCTCGCCCTTGTACGTCGGAGACTCGGGAATGGAATTGTGTTCGTAATCGAAGTAAGGCCGGTCCCAGCCCTGGGCGGCGTTGTACGCAGTCAGCGTGCGCATGGTCGTTTCGTTGCAAATCACCTTGCCCTGCGTGGTGTCGTGATCTCCCCAGGCTAGAACGAGGATCTTGCGCGGCAGACCCGCCTCGCCGTGGGCAGGGTCAAACTGCGGCGCAGGCGCATGCAGGGCGATGAGTTCAAACGTCTGGTCTTTCGGCATGCGCCGATGTTCTTCGCGCTTCGTTCTTCGTGCTTTGTTGCCCCCGCCAGTTGCAACCAAGAACCAAGAACCAAGAACCAAGAACCAAGAACCAAGAACCAAGAACCAAGAACCAAGAACTACGAACCCGCCGCATTCCCCACCAGCGCATCGACCACATCCTGAATCTCCGCCTGCGCATGTCCCGTGAGCTGGTCTTCCACCACCGGAAAGAACGGGCGCGCCGGAATGCCCTTCTTAGCACTGCCAAGCTGATGCGCCGCGCCATACACCACCGGCGTGCCCACTTTGGCCGTGTCCCCGCTGAGCTGCGTATGAATCGACTGCCGTAGATTCCCGCTCTTAATCAGCAGCGGATTCGTGGCCTTGCTCTTCTTGCGCGCCGGCCACGCGCTGGGCCGCAAACCTGGCTCATCAAAGGCCCGCACCGCCAGTGACTCCACCACCGTGCCCATCGCCTGCACCATCCGCCGCCTCAGCGCCTCATCCGCCAGCGCCCCGAGAGACGGCGTGATCTGGTCAAGCTTGAGCTGGAAGGCGATGGCGTCGGGCATGCGGCAGAGTCGCAGACAACCAGACCGGGAGACAATCAGACGGCGTGACTAGCTAAGTGCCCCCGGCGTCACCGGCTCCAGAGGAAAGCTGACAAAGTTGGCAATCACGCATCCAGGCAGCATCTCGAGCAGCACTCGGCGCGCCAAAATGGCTTTCGGCGTGTGGGTCTGTCCGGTGGCGGTCTTAAGCTCATGATTCAGGAATGACCCCATTGGCCCGCTGAAGCCGCGCCGCTCATTCCAGAAAATATCCACACCGCCGGGTGTGGTGGCTTTAAAGGAGGCTTTCATGGTGTGAGTTTTTGCAGGGTTGAAACCACCGTCGTGAAATAATCGGCGTCCTCCGCGTGGAATGCAACCGGGTCTTTTATCAAACGCTCCATGCCCATGGTGAGAATCTCAGTGGCGTTGATCTGGCTGAATGCCTGCGCAGGGTTAGTCTTGAGGAGCGCCAGCCATTGCAGCCGGTGCGCCTCCACATCCACCCCAGGGAAGTACAGCTTCCCGGCATAAGCCTCGCCGCCCAGTTTGGCGAAGTCGTCTTGAATGGCAATCTCCCAGTCAAGATAGCCATGCCCTGGGTAGATCGTTTGAAGAAACTCGGGCAGCTCCCCGGCATGCCAGCGGCGGCGCAGAAAATCGCGGGCGGCTCCCAATGTGGCAGGATCGCTGTACTCCACCACATGCGTGATCTCATGGGCGATGCTTTCCGCCGCCTCTTTCGCGGTCACTTTAATCGTGCCGTCAAACAGCGCCTCTGCGCGTCCGGTGATGGTGGCCAGCTTGATGTCGGGCAGCAAGCCCGCGTGGGTGAAACGCTCCATCGCCACTGTGGCCGCTTTCAGATTTCTGGGCTTCGCTCCATTCACCGCCACCTTAAGCTTGCCGCGCTCCGCCACTGGCACAGACACCGCCGCACGCGCCTGCTCACGTACCGTCTCCAACCGCACCTGAGCTGCCTTTAGTTCGGAGGTGGCGGCGGTGAATGCCTCCGGCTTGATGCTTGCACATTTCGCCAGCGCTTCCACCACGCGCTTTTGCGCAGCGTCATACGCAGGCTTCACCGCATCCAGCGCCGCACTGACATCTTTGATGCTGCGTGGCGTCGCTTTCGGCTTCAGCGTCAGCTTAGGAGCCTTGGCGAGGCTCTGCGCATCATCCAGCCACATCGACACCGTGACACCTGGCGCCACATTCGTCTTGCCAGCCCACTGCTCAAACGCCGCCAGCACCTCGGGACTGTCCGCGTACCGCGCTTGGATGAGCTTCCAGTCATGGTGCACATTGCCAGGAATTGACCAGGGCGCGTCCGCCCACGTCGGCGTACGATTGAGCGGCATGCCATTGGGCAGCCGCTGGTTTTTGTCGATGAGTGTGGCCTCTTTCGCGGTGAACATCTCCGGCGTGGCGATCTGCGTCGGCAGTAAATGCGCATCCTTCGCAGCCGCCTCGCTGGGCTTGCCCTGGGCCAGCAGGCCCTCGGCGCTCCGCTTCGTCAGCGGCACCACCAGACACCTGCAGCCCCAGTCCCAGGGCGGAAAGATGCGCTGCCAGATTTCATGCCCGGCGGGAAATATTTTGCCGTTCAAGGCCGCGTGGCTTGGCCTAACGTTGCCATCGCCGTGAGTTTTATACTGCCAGAAGGGAAACACATCCACCTGCTGCATCAGGTTGCGGTAGCGTGTCGCGGCGTAGCTGCGGAAAACATGCGTGCGCAGCAGCAGCTCGGCGCGGCGCTGGCTCGCCTTGCCGCCCAGGTCATCCACCAGCTCCGCCGCGATTTCCTGCCGCGCCTTGGCCCAGGTCTTTTCACCCGCCGGCACAGCCTTGATCGTGTCGCGCACCTTGGCCATTTGATCCCCCACATCCAGCCCCGTGATTGTGAACGCATAGGCCCGCAGCTCCGGCAGCAAGCCATCCATCACCTCCCGCGACACCAGCGGCAGCTTCGCAATGCGAGCGACCGCGTCTTCATGGGCGAGTGGTGAAAAGAGGAAGGGCATGGGGTGAAGGTCGAATGACGAATGCAGAATGACGAATCAGCCGGCGGACGTAGCTTGGCTGTCTTTATCGTTCTCCAGCGCCACAAAAGCACGCGAGCGCGCCGCTCTGAAGTTGGTCACGATCTGCGCAGCCAATGCCGGCGGCGTGTACACTCGCTCATTGCCACCTTTGGGCGCGAGGGCGCGTTTCTTCGCGGGCTTTCTTTTTCGAGTCTTCATGGTTGCAGCGTCCCCAGTGATTGCGCGTACCCCATGGAGTTCGTCACCTTGACCATCTTGGCTTTCTGTTTGTCCTCACTCTGCCAGTCGGGTGGCAGCACGCCGCGAGCTACGAGCAGGCGCGCCACACCCAGAAGGTCATTCAGCTCCGCCACGATCTGCTCGGTGTTGTTGGGCGCGCCTTCATGCGGATAGTCCAGCAAGCCAAACCGCAGCGCCTTCGTGGCCGCCTGAGTGATTTCGCCGCCTTCTTCAGCGAGACAGGTTAATAGGTGCTCGGGGATGTTCATGGTCTGAGATTCGTCATTCGGGTTTCGTCATTCCGCCTCCGGCGGTCACATCCCCTCCGCGTACCGTTTCCGCCGCTCGCTGTTCCAGAAGTTGGGATCTTCGGCGCAGTCTTCGATATGGCGCAGCAGGTCGGAGATGTTGATGATGGTGCTGTGCGGCGCGGGCGCAGAGCCGATGACGAAGCCGCCCTTGATGAGCTTGAACATCACCTCCGCACTCACGCCCAGGGGCAGCTTTTCCGCCTCGCTCACACGCAGCCAGGCTTCCTTCACGCGGATCTGCGGCGAGAAGCTGCCGTCCCGATTGTCGCGCCATTCAAAGATGCCGATGGCCGGGATCTTGCGAATGTCCGCAGGCCGCACCTTGCCAATAACATCGGGGGCGACGCGGAGCTGAAACACAGGGCGCGGAAAGGTGGATTCGGTTGGTGAGGGCATAGTAGTCGTGAACTTCAGTTCGCTCTGGAGGTTGGGAGGCTCAGCGCCCGGCGGCTTCGAGTTTGCGCACGCGGTCCAGCAGGTTTTGTGTGACGTTGGTGAGCCGGACGATTTGATCCGCCTGTTCGTTGACCAGGCCTTCCAGCGCCTCCAGATCGCCACCGGGGGGGGGTAGGCTTGGGGCGCTGGATGCCCAGTGTGCTGCGCACGCCTTGCAGGTGGGATTCCTTGAGCCCTGGAATCTTCAGCGCAGTTTCAGCCTCAGTGAGGATCTCGGCGTCTTTGAGCGCGGCAAAGCGCTGCTTGTTGGACTCATACCAAGGGTAGAGTTTCAAAATCTCCGCATGCGAAAGCTTGCGGCGTGTGATGGCGGGAGCTGCGGGGGCGTCGGTGGTCGTGTTCATGGAGTGATTAAAAAGGGATGTTGTCGCGGGGGATGCTGCTGGGCGCGGGGCGCGGTCTGAGGAGGTACTCGCGGGACTTGGAAACCGGCGGCGGCGAGCCATTGGCGGGCTGGGCCGGAGGACTATCAGATGGGGAGACAATGGGACGGGGAGACTCTGATTGTCTGATTGTCTCCTTGTCTGATGGTCTCCCCGTCTTGACTCCCCGCTCTTTCTTGTTGCGGCTGTCAGGATCTCCAAGGCCCAGCTTGGCGCGGCAGCGGTTCACCACGGTGTCATGAAGCTGCTTGAGCTGGTGTTCACGCAAGAGGCGCAGATCCGTGATGCCGCGAAACTTGGCCTTCATGATGGCGATGGCGTAGCCCTCTTTGTATCCGGCCTTGGCCAGCCAGAAGTACATGTCCCGCACGTACTCACAGCCAGGGGCGCGCTGGCAGGCGGCATCCTCCACCAGGCGCACCGTGCTCTTGATGGCCCGCGTCTTATAAGCAGGCCCGGCCAGCGCTTCAAAATGCTGGATGACCTTCACGTACTCATCCTGCACCATGTCCTTGAAGCTGCACACCCGCTGCGTGGCGAGGGCCACCTGCTGATGGCGCCAGAAATCGTTTTGCGCGCTCTTGCTGGCGCACCGCATGTCCGCCGGCATCTCAAACACGCCCAGCGCCCGCTGATGCGCCACAGCGTCGCTGGCAGCGATGCCGAGCTGTTTGAGTTGCTTGGGGGACATGCTCATGGTGCTAGGCGGTGCGGTAGATGTTGAAGCCGCCATCCACCTTGCGGACGGTCAGTGTGTAGCTGTGGCTTTTGCGCACCTGCACAGCGCGGCTGTAGGCAGCCTTGGGAGAGTGCTCTCCCGTGGGCATCCACTGCAACACCTCACCCACCTCCAGACCTTCAATCTGGATAAGCAGCTCTGACTTGGGATTGCGGGGGGCATTCCGTTCAGGAGGTGCGGCTTTGAGTTTGGTGAATTCGGCGCGCATGGCTCAGAGTCCTTTCATGTCGCGATAGACCGCGAAGCTCTTGTCTCCCTCGACACCGCAGCGGATGGCCATCACGGCGGTTTGCACGGCCTCATCATGGATCTCGGTTTCACCTTCGGAGATGAAGGCCTTGCCGAGCTCACCCACTTCCTCAACCAGTGCGGTGAAGCAATGAATGGAGGATGGGAATTTGCCGCGAGCGCGGGCGAGTTCTTTGACGATGGCTTCAACGAAATAGGCATCTTTGGGATGCACAGCGATGTTGACGGTGAGAGCCTTGGGCTTGGTGCTTTTGGATGCGGTTTTCATAAGGTTGGTTTCTGTGTGTTCCGTGTGTTCCGTGGTTAAAATTCAGCGGCGCTTCTTCTCCTGGGCGATGGCGTTTTTGAGCGTCTCCACGGTGGCGTCTTCACCCTTGCCGACCTGGCGGCGGAAGGTCTGCACCGCCTTGGAGATGAACTTCATGTTGCCGCGTGACACGGCTTCCTGAATGAGCAGCGGCGCGGTCTTGGCGCTGAACTCGCTGGTTGCCACATCGCCCAGGCGCTTCACCAGGAAGGCGGACACATCCGCCGGCGTAAGCTTGAGTTCGATGCGCTCCGCGAGGCGGTTGCCGGTGAGCTGTTTGCACTCCGCCCAGGCGGCCCTGGAGCCCGCCAGCTTTTCCCACAGCGTTGGCAGCCCGGTGGCGATGATGATGACGGGCGTCAGGTTGATGAGCGTCTTGAGCGTGTTCACGCCCTGGGGGCAGAGGTGGTGCACCTCTTCGATGACGAGGCAGATGCGGCGCTCCTTGAGCTTGCCCACCACGACGCTGAGCAGTTTGGACTTGGCGCTCGGCATGCCCTTGAGGCCGATGCGCTCGCCGATGGCCTGCAGCAGCGGCGCGGCGGTGCCACGGCCATTCTTATCCTTCCAGACGTCTGTCGCTTCGAGATCGTAAATCAGGCCGCCGTAAGGTTTGGATTTCATCACATTGACGGCGCTGGTTTTGCCCATGCCGGATTCACCGAGCACGAGGATGAAGCGCCCGTTGCCCTTCTCATTGCGGGTCTCAAGGTAGGAGCGGCACAGCTCCACTGGCGCGCCCAGGCTTTCGATGAGGCCTTCATCGCCGCCCTGCTCATCGTGCTGGATCTGGTTCCAGACGTGCTGGTACTTTTCCAGCCAGCTCGCGGTGTCGAGCTGCTCAAGATTGCCGCTCACGATCTTGCCAAAGGTTTTGTCGCTGCCGAGCTCGGGAAAGTCGCGCAGCAGCGTGGCTTTCGACAGCGTGAGGTCAACGCGGTAGGTCTCAATGTTTTGTGCGACGCTGCGCAACTGGCCAGCGGTGTCTGTCGGGGTGGGGGTCGATGTTGGATTCATGGATTCTTGAATGGTTAGGAGTGACTGTTCGGGCTTCATGGAGGGCGGTGCTGCTGCGAGCGGCACCGCTCTTTTGCGTTCGTAGTGCAAGCGTCTCGCTTGCAGGATTCAGGGTTGGGATTCAGGGATTGATTTCTGC
>Ga0194048_10000883_pt1 | contig 14719 bp, 14 predicted proteins | sample JunL225m_MetaG_FD_161685 | JGI IMG/M metagenome (GOLD analysis project Ga0194048, IMG submission 161685) | Anoxic zone freshwater microbial communities from boreal shield lake in IISD Experimental Lakes Area, Ontario, Canada - Jun2016-L222-5m | ecosystem: Environmental > Aquatic > Freshwater >...
GATCACCCCTGGATGGTCGGGGTCCAATACCACCCCGAGTTCAAGTCCCGCCCGGACCGAGCCCACCCCCTCTTCGCCGCTTTTGTGAAGGCAACGGTTGAGAAGTCCCGGTCGGCCTGTTAATTCAGAGACGAAACCGGCTCTGCCGGACGCTGACAAGTGGGCGGAGATCCGCCAAACGCGCCACCCCGCGCGGCCCTTTCCCCACCCCCATGTCTAACTCCATCAACGCCGCCGGCACCTGGGTGCCGCGCCTCCGTGAGCAGGTTGCCCGTGTCGTCGTCGGCCAACAGTACTTGGTCGACCGATTGCTCATCGGACTTCTCGCCAACGGCCACGTGCTCCTCGAGGGCGTGCCCGGTCTCGCGAAGACCCTTTCCGTCCGGACGCTTGCCCAGACCGTCCATGCGGATTTCTCGCGCATCCAATTCACGCCCGACCTCTTGCCCGCCGACATCGTGGGCACGCTCATCTACGACCCGAAGTCTGGCGACTATAGTGTCAAGCGCGGCCCGATTTTCGCCAACTTCGTGCTCGCCGATGAAATCAACCGCGCGCCCGCGAAAGTCCAATCCGCCCTTCTGGAAGCCATGCAAGAACGCCAGGTGACCCTCGGCGGCGAAACGCACAAGCTTCCTTCGCCCTTCCTGGTGCTCGCCACGCAGAACCCCATCGACCAAGAAGGCACTTACCCACTACCTGAAGCCCAAGTTGACCGCTTCATGCTGAAGCTGAACATCGGCTATCCGACCCGCGAGGAGGAGCGCAAGATTCTCGACGCCATGGCGACGACCTCCCCGAAGCTCGATGTCGAAGCCGTCATCTCCAAAGAGGAAATCCTCCAAGCGCGCGCCGCGGTCGATGCCATCCATGTGGCGGACCCGATTCGTGATTACATCGTCTCACTCGTGCTGGCGACCCGCGGACAACACCCGGGCGGCCCCGACTTGAAGAAATTCCTCCAGTTCGGCGCCTCGCCGCGTGCCACGATTAATCTCACCCTCGCCTCCAAGGCTTGGGCTTTCCTGCAAGGCCGTGACCACGTCACCCCACAGGACATCAAGGATATCGCTCCGGACGTGCTTCGCCATCGCCTGATCCTCACCTACGAAGCCGACGCCGAAGGAGTCGACGCCGACGCCATCGTGCGCCGCGTGCTCGACGCCGTCAGCGTTCCTTAATCCGCCCGGAGTCCCGTGGACCGCCCCGTCCAGACCCATCCGCAGGAGACCCTTCGCCGCGCCCAGCGCGTCGAAATCGTCGCCGCGCGCATGGTCAACGACGCGATGGTCGGGGCCTACCTCTCACGCTTCAAAGGGCGCGGCACTGATTTCGAAGAACTCCGCGAGTATGTGCCCGGGGATGACGTCCGGTCGATGGACTGGAATGTCACCGCGCGGACAGGCAAGCCGTTCATCCGCCTGCACCGGGAAGAACGTGAGCTTACGATGGTCATCGCCCTCGACATCTCCGGCTCATCTTCCTTTGGCTCAGGAGAACTAACCCTGCGCGAGCGGGCCGCCGAGGTCGCTGCTTGTCTCGCCGTCTCCGCGCTTAAAGCCGGTGACAAAGTCGGCCTACTGCTCTTTACGGAAAAAGAAGAACTCTGGGTGAGTCCCAAGAAAGGCCGACGCCATGTGCTCCGCATTATTCGTGAAGCTTTAGAATTTACCCCAAGCTCCCGCCGCACCTCCTTCGCGCAACCCATGCGCCGGCTCGGCCGCGCCCTGAAGCGCCGATCCATGGTCTTCGTGGTCTCCGACTTCTTGGCCGGGGCTGAAGGTGCCGAAGTCATGGGCGCCGCGCTGGGCGAACTGAACGCCCGCCACGACACCGCTTGCGTCCAGCTGGTCGACACGCGCGAACGCGTGCTGCCCGATGTCGGCGTCATTGCCTTGGAAGACGCCGAGACGGGCGAAATCCGCGAGGTAAATACCGCTTCCGTCTCCGTCCGCCGGCGCTTCGCCGCTTCCGCTGAAGCCCGCCTCGCCGCCACCGCCGCGGGACTGGCCCGCGCCGGCATGGATGTCGCCCGACTTGAGCTCGATGCCGCCGTGGCCCCCACGCTCGCACGATTCTTCGAACGGAGACGCCGCCGCCGATGAACCTATTCGCCGCCGCCACCGATGAGGTGACTTTCACCCTGCAAGGGCCCAAGCCGCCCGTGCCCCTTGAACTCTGGGGGTCACCCGCGTTACTTGTGTGTATCGCCGGCGGCCTGCTTTTCATCGGCCTACTTACCTGGGCTCAGCGTAGTCGCCGCCCTGTAGCCACGCCAGCCATCGTCGAACTGGAAACGGTGCTCGCCGACCCCGCGAACGATGTCGCGGCCGTCACCCTAGCTTTGCGCCGTTACCTCGCCGAAGTGGACATTCGGGCCGCAACCTCGCTCTCCACCGCAGAGCTGACGACGAAGATCAGCGCGCTCCCCGTCTTCCTCCCCGCCCGCCAGCCGCTCCTAGCAGTCCTCACCGCCGCCGACGCCGCCAAGTTTGCCCGTAATCCCGTCGAGCTACCGCTGCTCGCCGCGGGAATCCGCGAGGCTGCGCAACGCATCGAAAATGCGCGCCGGACCTTCGGCCCAGCACCACGATAATGGATACCAACTTCGAATTCCAGTATCCGTGGGCGCTACTTTTGCTGGCGCTGCTTCCGCTTTACTCCTGGCTGCGCGGACGCATCGGGCAATCCTCAGCGCTACTCTACCCTGATATCACCCTCCTGGATGGCATCTCCCGTCCGGTCCGCGAAAAAGCCGGCCGCCTCCGGGCTTTCCTTCGATTGGCGACCGCCGCGGCCCTCATTATTGCCATCGCCGGACCAAGGACAGCGAACAAGGAAATTGAACGCGAAACCGAGGGCTTGGACATCATGCTCGTGGTCGACCTCTCGTGGTCGATGATGGCCTTGGATATGGGCCCGCTGGAGAAGAAGGTTACGCGCTGGCAGGCGAGTCAGAATGTCATCTTTGAGTTCATCAATAAGCGGCCTGATGACCGCATCGGCGCGGTCGTCTTCTCTGGTAAGCCCTACCTGCTAAGTCCGCTCACCATCAATAAAGTCTGGGTCGAGAAGGGAATCGACCGTATGCACATCGGGATTATTCAGGAAACCGGCACGGCGATTGGCGAAGCCGTGGCGATGGCCGTCGATCGGATGAAGAACGTGAAGGGCAAGAACTCCAAGGTCATCATCCTCCTGACGGACGGGGATGACAATATGAGCAAAGCCATCCTCCCCGTCCCCGCCGCCGAACTCGCCCATGCGATGGGTATTCGGCTCTATTGTATCGGGCTCGGTAAGGATGAGCCCACGGTGTTACCCCAGTTCGACCGTCGCACGGGCAAGCTTCATCTCGATTTCCTGGGGAACACCATCCCGATGCAGACGATTAATCCGGCGAATTATGTCATGCTGATGAAGATGGCCACCGTCGCCGAGGGTAAGTTTTACCGGGCGCTGGATCAGAATCAGCTCAGCCGCGTCTACGAAGAAATCAACCGTTTGGAGCGCACGGAAGTCCGCATCCGCGAGACGACCACGTATGAAAGTTATCGCTTCGTCTGGATCATCATCGGTGGCCTACTCCTATTGAGCGAACTTGGCTGGGCGCTCCTCCGCCCCCGCGCACCCTAAGCCATGGATACCGCCGACCTCCATTTTGAAAAGCCGGGCCTGCTCATCCTCGCCCTCTTGGCCGGACTGATTACTTTCGGCCTCCTACGTTGGTCAGAGCGCCGGCGCCGCCGGGGGTTGGGCGAATTCGCCGCCGCTCGGCTGCTGAGCAAACTGACCGCGGGGTATTCCGCTGCCCGTCGGCGCACCAAGGATTTCGCCCTCGCCGTGGCGCTGACCTTATTGGTCGCGTCACTTGCCGGCCCGCGCTGGGGCGTCGAAGTCAGCCAGCAACGCGGCGCCACCGAGGACGTGGTCTTTGCCCTCGATGTCTCCAAATCGATGTTGGTGGCTGACATGACGCCCACCCGACTCGCGCGGGCGAAGGCGGCGATCGCGAACTTCGTGAAACGGAAAGGCACTGGCAATGTCGGGCTGGTCGCCTTTGCCGGCCAAGCGTTCCTGCAATGCCCGTTGACGCGCGACTATGACGCCTTTTTCCGCACCCTAGAAGAAACAGACACGGGAAGCATTCAGGTCAACGGCACCGACATCGGGCGCGCCATCGAGGAGTCCGAGCTCGCCTTCTTCTCCAATCGGAATCGCAAGCTGCTGATTCTGCTCACGGATGGTGAGGATTTGGAAGCTGGCGGCATCGAGGCTGCCAAGAAACTGAAGCGTAAAGGCCTCGTGATCCACGCCGTCGGCATTGGCACCCCGGCGGGCGGCCCCATCCGCGTCATCGGGTCGCAAGGCTCGATCACTACCTTGAAAGATTCCTCAGGTGAAGAAGTCCGGAGTCGCCTAGATGAAAAGACGCTCGGCGAACTCGCTGCCAGCACCGGCGGGCGCTTCATCCGCCTCGGTCAAGCCGGCGAAGGCATGGAGGCTCTGCGCTTAGCGATCCAGGCTGGCACCGATGAAAACGGCGCGGGCCGACGCGGCATTCCGCGCGAAGAATGGCTCATCGGTGCCGCCCTCCTCTTTCTCGTGCTGGAGTCCCTCTTTTCCACCCGCCGCCAACAAACCCAGCCATGAGAAACTTGCTCGCCATTATCTTCCTGACGGCCGCGGTCTTCGCGCAAAATAAGAACGCCCCCGACTTGGCCAAGATGGACGCCCGGGAATTACATAACCTCGGCACCAAACTGCTTGCCGCCGGCGATGTCACGGGAGCGGAAGAAGCCCTCCGAGCGTCGCTGGCGAAGGACGTCGACCCCCTTCGCCCTGGAGCGCTCCATAATCTTGGCCATGTCCGTTTCCGTAAAGGTAGTTCAGCGTTCGGTGGCAAGGTGGCCGGTGATATCACAGAACTCACGATCGCACGCTCCTACCTCGAGGCCGCCGATGCGGATATCTCCGACATGAAGGACCAAATCGAGCTCCTCGACAAAGCCAAGGCCGAGAAGCGTGAGCCCGACTACGTCCCGGCCACTTCCGCACTCGGCGGAGGCATTGAGACCTACCGCACCATCAAGAAACTCATCCCGAAGGAAGAAGCCATGGTGGTGAAGCGCAACGGGGTCGTCGCCGTCTGGACGCGTTCGGTCAACGATTTCCGCGGAGCACACGAACTGGATCAGGCCGATGCGCAGGCCCGCAGTAATGCGGAGGCCATCGAGGAACTACTCCGTGCCCTCAAACGCGAAACCGCCGCCCTGGAGGAAACCATCGAAGCGCAGCGCAAGAAGCAGGAAGAACTCCGCGATGTCATCCGCGAACTCATGAAGCGCATCCCGGATGATAAGCTCCCGCAGTCCGCCCAAGGCGATGACGACGATGATGACGACCTCATGCCGGAGGACCGCAAGAAACCCAAGTCCGGCGGCGGACAGAAAAAATCTAAGGAGGGCGAAGAAAAGAAGATGACCGAACAGGAAGCTCGCGGCTCACTGGAAGGCCTCAAGAATGAATTCGGCCGCAAAATGCCGGCCGGCCAGAAAGGCGCGAATGGCGCCGCCCCAGGCAAGCCGACCGACAAGAAAGGTAAGGACTACTGAGATGCGCCGGCTTTACTCCATTTTGGCGGGTAGCCTGTTACTCGCGCTCACCACTTACGGGGATGATCGCGTCAACTGGGAGATCACCCCGCGAATCACCGCGCCGGGGCAACCCTTCCGCCTGCAGATTCAAGTCGAGTCCGACGTCACGCTGGGCGGCGCTCAGAATGTGGGTAAAGAAATCCGCCCACCACGCGGCATGGCGCTGCGCCTGTCCGGCCAGATTATTCGCCCGGATGCCACCGAAGCTACGCTCAATTTCTCGGGCGTCGCGCCGGAGCAAGAGGGAGAATATTTAATTCCCAGTTTCAAACTCCGCTTCCCGCGGAAGATGATCAACGTACCCGAGATTAAGCTCATCGTGAGTAAATCCGTCGCCTTCGTGCGCACCAACCAGGCCCGCGCCGAACTCTCGATTCCGGAACGCACTTTCTATGTCGGTGAACTCATCCGTGGAGCCATTAACATGCGGGGCGGCGAGCAAGAGTCGGTTGTCGCCTCCTTCGGGCTCGAATCCGTGGCCGAAGGCTTTACCTTCGCCATCGTCGCAGACCGCCAGCCGCTCCCCACTGAAATGGGCCAAGGCTGGCAGACCAGCTTTGAACTCACGCCCATCCGGGAAGGAAAGAATGAAGTCACCATCAACGGCATCATGCTCATCCAGACCGGCAACACATCGGTTTTCAATAATGCCGGCCGCGATCGTCCTTTCACCTTCCGCCGCAGCATCACCGTCGCGCATGTCCCAGAGAAAGGTCGCCCCGCTGACTGGGCCGGAGCCATCGGTAAATTCAGCGCCGAGCCCCAGCAAGTCTCCAATGAAAAGCCCGAAGTGGGTGAGCCCATCCGCCTGCGAGCCGTGCTCACGGGGAGCGGCAACCTGGACCGCATCGTCCCACCGGAGCTTCCTAGCAACGAAGCATGGGATGTGCTGCCGGCCACTGAACGCCGTCGCCACGCCGAAGAACAGCGCTTCTTTGTCTACACCTTGGTGCCACGGCTTCCGGGTAAACAAAAAACCCCGGTCATCCGCTTCTCCGCCTTCGACCCAGAAACCAATCAGTTTAGCCGGCTTGAATTCGCGTCAGCTGAAGTGAACGTCACTGGGAATGCCCCGGCCAAAGTAGACCTAGTCACGAGTGATCCCTCCGCGCCGGCCGGAACCACTCCCAAGCTCAAGATGTCCGGGCTAGCCGACCCTCGGCCTCATGACGGGTTCTCTTTCCGCCGCAACGGGGCGATTCAGCCCTTGGCTGCCTCCACCCTTTTTTGGTCAAGTAACGGCTTGGCGCTCTTCGTCATCGTGCTCGCCGCCGCGGTGGGAATAGGTGCGGGCTATCTGGCCACCCATCCCCAAATCGTGGTTCGCTGGCGGGCCAAACGGTTCGTCCGTCGAGCCCTCCGGCAAGCCAACCAAGCTCGTGGTGATCAAAAAGCTTTTGCGCGAATCTCCGTTCGCGGACTCCAGACTGGCTGCGCTGCACTGCTCGACGCCGAGTCGGCAGCGATGACGCAGACGGACATCCTACGCGTCCTCCCCGAAGCAAAGAGGGAAACGCTAGATGCGCTCTTTAATGCGGACGGCAGCGAGAAGTTCGGGGTAAATTCATCCACCCCGATCGCCAATGAAGAGGAAGCCCTGCTGCTCCTGGCAATCTTGAGAGACCTCCTATGAGACTACTCGCGCTGAGCCTCGCCATGATGGTGACCTCGCTGTTCGCGGGCGAGCCACCCGCACCCTCCGCAGGCGAACAAGCCTATGCGAAAGGAGAATTCGCCGGGGCGGTCGAGGCTTGGCAGGCAGAGGTCCAACGCGATGGCGTCAGCCCCGGCCTCTTGGCTGCCCTTGGCAATGCCGAATGGAGACTCGGGCGTAAGGGGCGGGCAATGGTGTGCTGGGAGCGGGCGTTGTTGTTAGATCCTTATAATGCCGTAGCCCTAGCTGGCATCCGCCATGGCCAGAATGCGGGTGGGGTTGAGCGCCCAGGAAGCACCTGGTCCGAGAACTACTCCGCGGTGCTCAGTGCCGACCTCTGGCTGATCATCGCCGCCGTGTCCTTCTGGGCGGCCTTACTGGCGATACTTCTCCCGCGATTACGGCGCCAACCCGCTGGCGAATGGAACCAGCGCATCCGCGTCACCGCCTTCACGCTACTCGCCCTCTGCATCCCTGGGCTCTGGGGTGCACGCTCCAGCGCGAATCGCGCGGTAGTCCGTAAGACCGAGATTTCCCTGCGGCTCACGCCCACCCTTCAGGGCGAACCCACGCAGGCCGTGTCCGAAGGCGATGTCGTGCGGACTGGCCGAGCCTTTAACGGACACATCCGTGTGACCACGGCCGACGGTAAGTCCGGCTGGTTGCGAGCCGGCGAGATTGAGTCGGTGTGGGGGCATAGCCTGCCCGCCGATTTGGACCAGAAAGCCGCTCCTTAACCCTTTCGCCTTGGAGGGGACGGCTGGGTTCGCTTGGATGATGGCGTGCGCATCCTCGACCGCCACGTCCTGAAAGAAACCGCCATCGCCAGCAGTGCGGCGACGGGCGCGTTCATCTTCGTGATGGTGGCGAGTAATATCCTCGGCCAGGTCGCTGGGGCGATTGCCTCCGGCCGGGTGAGCGGATGGGAGGGATTGGAACTCGTCGTACTGTTATTCCCCGGCGTGCTCCCGTACGCCCTGCCCTTAGGCTTACTCACCGGCGTGCTGATTACCTTCGGGCGACTGAGCTCGCAGCACGAACTCACCGCCATGAAGGCCAGCGGCCTGAGCTTAAGCCGTATCGCCCGCCCCGCTCTATGGCTCGCTGGCTCCCTTGCCCTCCTTTCTGCTTGGCTCAATCTCGAGGTCGCCCCGTTCTCTAATACGGAATATCGGCAGCTCTTGGTGGGCTCTGTTAAAGACAATCCCGCCTCCGTCATCACCCCGGGGAAGTTGAATCGCCAATTTCCCGGCATGGTCATTCGAGCCGCAGAGCGGGAGGGCGAAGTCCTCCGCGACTTCTGGCTTTGGCGCATCGACCCCCAAGGACATCTGGTGCAGACGCTGCACGCGAAAGAAGCTCGGCTCAACCGGGTCGAAAATAAAGCCGGTGAAGGCGTGCTGCGCATCACCCTGTCGGAAGTCCGCTCGGAATCTCAGCAAGCGGGCGATGCCAGCTTTCTGCATCCGGCCTCGGGTTTCACCGCCAGCACCACGGTGGTTGAATTCCCCGCTTCAGGCATTTTTAAAGACGGCTCTAACTTCGAACGAAAACTGCGCTGGCTGACTACCTCGGAGCTGCTTGATGCCATGGATAAAGGATGGCAGGTGACCGCGGAAATGAAGCCCGCGGAAATCGAACTCCGCAAGATGATGGCACGTACGCAGTTCATGGCCCACCTCGCCGGAGCGTTTTCCGTCTTCTCCCTCGCCCTACTCGCGGTTCCTCTCGCCGTCCGCGTCGGCCGATCAGAAACCTTCGTCAACGCCTCGGTCGCGCTCGGCGTAGCGCTCTCCTATTATATGCTCACCTCGGCGGCGACGTACGTGAAGAATCCAGCGTTGCACCCAGACCTACTTGTCTGGGGGCCAAATGTCTTCGTCGTGTCCGTGGCACTCTGGTTACTAAAGCGCGCCTCTCGCCACTAAGAACCTCACTGGTCGCGGCGGTACCAGGCAAAGAAGGCGTAGCCCATGCAGGTCAACGCGAAGATTTCGTTGAAGCCCTTCATCACCACCGCCCCCATAATCATATCGGCCGAAGCACTCAGGCTACTGATGCGCGGGGCGAGTCGGTAGGAATCGTAAATGGGATGCTCGCCGAAGATGAGCGCGGCCCAAAGGGGTAAGTCGGCGATCATTAAGGCGAAGGAGTAGAACATCGCGGCCCCGAAGCCGATGCCCGGGAGTATGGTCGAACGGGAAAACAGCGGCCAGACCATGAGCACAGCGGGCAGGAACATCGACCAGTGCTCGATGACATGCAGGGGGCGACTACGCAGGGCGGCCTCATAGAGCTCCGGGAAATGCCAAATCGAGAAAAATAAGGTGAAGAGGACGCCGCCGCCCAGCGGGTGTGTGAGGGCGCGCAACACTTTCGTCAGCGTGGGCCGCGAGGCCAGCAGGCGGTCGATTAGATCCGGAGGGATACCCGTGACCACGAGCGGAGCCGCCACGTAAATCAGTAGCATGTGCTGAAGCATGTGGGCCGAGAAAAGAAACTGCTCCCCCAGCTGATCGAGCGGCGAACCCACGGCGAGGTAACCCACCAAGACCCCGAGATGAAACCGGATGGCGTGGGCTGTCGGATATGGCGCGCTCATCCCCAGCCACATCGACCGATACGGCCCGCAAGCCAAGGCGTGCGCCCAAGAGGCCCCCACGACCAAGAGCAGCAGGAGCGGCTCGGTGTGCCAATGGAGCGGGATGCGCATCCCTTCTTATTAAACCAACCACGCCCCTCCGCAAGTGCGGGCACAAAAAAGGCCCCTCGCGGAGCCTTGATCGTTAAGTCGTCGGGTCGCTTAGGCAATCCACTTTGGGTCCAGCAAGTCGACCGAGAAGAGTGCCAGCATCGCCGAGAAGGTGGCGAAAGTCAGCGCGAGGGCCGCGACGAAAATCCATAAAAGCAGACGCTTGTCGTAGATCAGGTGCATGAACCAGAGGATGACCGCGAAGAACTTACCCGCGGACATTAGGCTCAGGACGGTGAGCACCACCGGCATCGGGATGGGCAGGAAGATCAGGACAATCTCCGCACCCGTGACCACGGCCAGCCAAAGGGCCAACGTGATGAAGTGGTGGTAGCGACGGGTTTCCTCGATGAGGAATTCCTGGCTGGGGGCGGCTTCGGGAGAGGAAGACATGGTCGTAAATCAGGATTACTTGGTGACGGCAGGCAGGCCAGTGCCCCAGAAGCCGTTCGGCCCGAGGTATTCGACGAGATAGACTGCCGTGAAGATGATGATCCAGACGATGTCGACGAAGTGCCAGTAAAGGCCGGCGACTTCGACGTCGAGGGCACCGATATGGCCACGCAACTTGCCGGTGAAGCTGTAGAAGTACATCAGGATGAGCCAGAGGACGCCGATGGCGACGTGGGTGCCGTGGGTGCCGGTGAGGACGTAGAACGTCGAGCCAAGCACGCTATTCTGAATCGTCAGGCCCTGATGGTAGAAGTGCGTGAACTCGAAGACCTGACAGCCCAGGAAGATTAGGCCGAAGAAAATCACCCCGAGGACGTTACGGCGGAATGACTTAATCTCGCCCTTGTGCATTGCGGAGACCGCGAGGGCCATCAGGAACGAGGACATCAGCAGGATGAACGTCGAGAACGACGTCAGCTCGATGTTGAACAGGTTCTGGATGAAACGCTGGTGGCCTTCGGCGTCGGTGAAGCCCGAGGGGTAGAGCTTGCGGTACAGTAGGTGCGTCGAGATCAGCGTCCCGAAGAACATACAGTCCGAAGCCAGGAAGAGCCACATAATGAGCTTCTTGTGGTCGATCCCGGTGGAGGTAGGCGCATCATGCGCGTCGGCAGTTTCAGACATGGAGGTCAGAGTTGAGAGGTTTTAAGGAAGAGGGGCTCAGTGAGCGACGGTCTCGGCGGGAGCTGGCGACCCAGCAGCAGCGGGAGTCTTGAGCATGTAGCCACCAGGCCCTTCGACGGCCCAGAGCCAGATGCCGAGGATAAGGACGCCGAGGCCCGTGATGACAATCCACCCCGCGTGCGGAACGCCCATGGCCATCATCGGCATGCCGAACCCTGCGAAGAGGAAGCCCGTGGAAGCCACCAATGGCATCCAAGACTGGCTGGGCATGTGGACACCGGCTTCGCCGCCATCGTTCTCATAGGCGATGCGCTTGCCGCCATGCCTGTCCTCGAAGTAGGCATCGCGCGTGGCCACAATCGGCGCTTGGGCGAAGTTATATTCGGGCACAGGTGAAGGCAGGGACCATTCCAAGGTGCGACCACCCCACGGGTCGCTGGAGCACTTCTTACCCTTAAAGGCCGTCCACGCGAGGTTAGCGAAAGCGAGGAATACGCCCGCGCCGAGAATGTAAGCACCGATAGTGGCCACGTAATTCCAGGTTTCCCAGCCGTTGCCGGCGTGGTAGGTGTGCGTACGGCGAGGCATGCCAGCGAGGCCGAGGTAGTGCATCGGACCGAAGGCGAGATTGAAGCCCAAGATGACCATCCCTGAGGCGAGGTATGCGATCGGCGCATTAGGCATGCGACCGAAGATCTTCGGGAACCAGAAATACAGGCCCGCCATCAGGCCGAGAAGCACGCCGCCGAGGAGCACATAGTGAAAGTGCGCGATGACGAAGTAGCTATCCTGCTGCTGGGAGTCGGCGGGAGCCGAGGAGTGCATGACGCCGGAGAAACCACCGCACATGAACATCCAGATGAAGCCGAGGGAAAGCACCATCGGCGGAGTGAAGCGGACGCGGCCACCCCAGATTGTACCCAGCCAATTGAAAATCTTCACACCCGTCGGCACAGCGATGGCCATGGTCAAAAGTGAGAAGGCGGCGGTCGGCACTGGGCCGAGGCCCGTCGTGAACATGTGGTGGCTCCAGACGGCGAAGCCCAGGAAGCCGATGACGGCACCGGAGAAGACGATGATCGGGTAGCCGAAGAGTGCCTTACCCGAGAAGGTCGGGAGAATTTCCGAGACAATGCCCATCGCGGGCAGCACGAGGATGTAAACCTCCGGGTGACCAAAGATCCAGAAGAGGTGCTGCCAGAGCACCGGCTGGCCGCCAGCCGAGGGATTGAAGAAATTGGCGCCGAAAGCGCGGTCGAACATCAATTCGATGAGCGCGACGGTGATCGCCGGGAAGGCGAGAATGATAAGGATCGCCGTGATGAGGGTCATCCAAGTGAACACGGGCAGGCGCATCATGGTCATGCCCTTGGCGCGCATGTTAATGATCGTGCAGATGAAGTTGAAGGAGGCCGCCAGGGAGGCGATGCCGAGTACCTGGATGCCGATGATCCAGAAATCGGTGCCGACGCCGGTGAAGCGCAGCGCCTGGCCGTTCTGACCGAAGGTGCCAGAGAGTGGTGCGTAACTGAACCAACCATTGGCGGGAGCGAAATCCGTATAGACCAGGGCCTTGTGCCAATCGAACGAGTTCAACCATCCAGCGAGGTGTGCGAATTCGAAGAGCCACGAAGCATTGAGCACGAAGGCACCAAAAACGAACGTCCAGAGCGAGAACGCGTTGAGACGAGGGAAAGCGACGTCGCGGGCACCGATTTGCAGCGGCACGAGGAAGTTAAAGAATGCGGCCGAGAGCGGCATGACCCCGAGGAAGATCATCGTCGTGCCGTGCATGGTGAACAGCTGGTTATACATGCGCGCCGTGATGAAATCATTATCTGGGCGGGCCAGCTGGGTTCGAATCGCGAGGGCTTCGACGCCTCCCACGAGGAAGTAAAACATGGCGAACGCGCCGTAGAGGATGCCAATCTTCTTGTGATCGACGGTGGTCAGCCAATCGGTCCAGCCGGTGGTGCGGTCAGGGCGGATCAGGCCGAGGTCGCTGCGCTCGGGTGCCAACTCCGTCTTGCAGGCGACGGGGTCATGGTGGGAATCGTGAGACATTGGAATGAAAGGTTCGAAAGGTTTATTTCAGCGTGAGGAGGTATTCGGCCAGGCAGTCCAGCTCGTCGGCGGTGAACTTCTGCTGGGTCTCGGTCAGACCAGCGACGTTGAACATCTTGTAGAAGTGCATCCGGTTGCCGGGCTTGACGTCCTTGGTCGGCTTGCCGTCAGCGCCGGTGGCGACGCCCGAGGAGCCGATCCACTTGATGAGATTGGCCTTGAGCACCGCCTTGTCTACTTCGACGGATGATTCGGTGTTCTGGGTCTGCTGCTCCTTGGCAAGCTGGGCCTTAGGGTCACGGTTATCGAGCCAAGCGCCCGCGAGCGACTTGCGCGAAGCGACGTGGGTGAGGTCGGGAGCAAACGCGCCCGCACCGTAGTGACCGCTGATATTGTGGCACATCACGCAAGTCTTGGCGGCAAAGAGCGCCTTGCCCTTCTCGGCCTTGGTTCCAGTGGCGACCACGCCGGCGTCGGTCTTCTGCTTCTGCACCCACTTCGCAAACTCAGCGGGCTCGACGACTTCGACGCGGAAGAGCATGTAGGCATGGGAGTCGCCGCAGAACTCGGCACACTGGCCGTAGTAATGGCCGACTTCATCGCCCTGGATCCACATATGGTTCTTCCGTCCAGGCATGAGGTCGACCTTGCCAGCGAGCTTCGGAATCCAGAAAGAGTGAATGACGTCCTCGGAGCGAAGGTTGATGCGAACTGCCTTGCCCTTGGGGATGACGAATTCATTCGGCACGGAACGCTTGGCGTCATTCGTGAGTCCGAGCTGCGGATACTCGAAGCGGAACCACCACTGCTTGCCGATGACGTCGATTTCCAGAACCTGCTCCTCGACGACCTTGGCGTAATTCTCCTTCGCACCTTCGAGGCGGGGGTACCAAGCGGAGAGCTTGGACGTCGGGACAGATTCAGCCGGTACATCATCATCGTACCAGATCGCGCTAAGCGTCGGAATCGCAATGATCACCAGTGCGCCAATGGAGGCGGTGATTAGGCCGATTTCGACGAGCGGGTTGCCGTGACCTTCTTCGATGCGCGGGGCATCCTCATCACCCGGACGGGCCCGGAATTTGATGACCGCATAAACCAGGAGCCCGCCAACGAGAATGAAGAGGACGACGACCAGCCAGACGGTGTCCATGAAAACATCATACTGAACCTTGGCCACCGGGCCTTTGGGATCCAAAGTAGATTGGCGGACGGTCATGTCGGCCTTGGAACAACCCGCCATGATCAGGGCGAGGAAGGGGGCGGCCAGCAGACCGACCCGACTGAAGAAGCGAGAAAACATAAAGGATGAGTTTCGGACGCCGCAAAATCCGTAAAAACCCTGTAATTTGCAAGCCCCCCGCTGGCCTAATTCGTGTGGCCGGGATCCCCCACGGCCATTGGGTTAGAATTAATTACATAAACATATGAATGACAAATACTTACACATATATTATCGCATCATATCGGCTAATACTGGGCACCTCGCCCCTCTTCTATCCCCGTTTGGGCCCT
>Ga0194048_10000885_pt1 | contig 14703 bp, 22 predicted proteins | sample JunL225m_MetaG_FD_161685 | JGI IMG/M metagenome (GOLD analysis project Ga0194048, IMG submission 161685) | Anoxic zone freshwater microbial communities from boreal shield lake in IISD Experimental Lakes Area, Ontario, Canada - Jun2016-L222-5m | ecosystem: Environmental > Aquatic > Freshwater >...
TAAGTTCTGCCTGCGTCAAACAGAACTCACAAAGAAAATCATATCTAGGCATTATGTCCAAAATCAATATGATTAACACACTCACATCTAACGCATTTTTTTACACCGTCAATAGTCATCATTCGAGGGTCATTACACATTTCACAACACTCGGATAAGGGAACTACATCTAATGCAATTCCTTTATCAGTAAATGTAGCTCGTAAACCGCTTGGGTCAATCATCTCTAAATCACCCATGTTATTCCTTATCATCAAAGAACCAAGAGCCATTAGCGGCTACTGAAGCCCATTTAGCTTCACATGCTTCAGCTTTAGGTGCAGGGCAAACAAACCCGAAATATGGACGACCTGTTTTAGCCGCCACACCTTGTTTTTTTACCATATCACCATGACTGCAAGTGAAATGAAAATCCACCACTTCACCAATTTGAGGAATAACTTCACCAATAGACCAAGAAGCAGTTTTAGTGCTTTCATTAGAATCTTGAGATCGTTGTTCCACCAAATTAAGCGCAGCTTCCATCGCAGCCGATTTAGACCCAACTGTTCCATATTTAGGTTTGAACTCGGTAACATTGTTAACTCTTTCCATTTCATTACGGTTAGCCCTTGGTGCTTTTTCACCCTCTCTAGTTGTAGAGAACTGAGGTTTACCTGTGTTCGTTATAGCTCTTGCATAGGCACTTGTTTCTGCCTTTTCAATTGCAAACTGAGTTTTCATGTTTTCAGCTGCTAAACCCATAACCCAAGAGTTCGGGTCAACCTCGGTTCGCCAAAGGATTGCTTTGACAACAACCCAAGTATCACCATTAGAATCTTTGTAGAACTCATGGTTTACCTCGTATCTGAAGTCAGGATTGTCTTTTGCAAAAAGTTCAATTCTTTCTTCAGCCGTCATGTATTTACTTAGATCAAATGCCATTTACTTCACCCCCAAAATCATTTTCATATTCATCTAAGAGGCTGTTGTAAATTGACGCGTAACCGATAATGTCCTTGACGCTATCAAAATGTGTGGGGGTTTCGGTAAGTCGGCTGACTTTGACGAGTAACATGCACATTGAGGCTTGCATAGGCGAAATGTAATCTCCCAAATAAGCACTCCACAGCTCTGAGATTCGTTCATGATTTGTGCGACTGCTTCCGTAAATGCGCCCTCTTTCATGTAGTGTTCCCTTCACTTCATCTAATAGATCGTTAGTGTTTTTCATAATCAAATACCTCATCTGATTTTTTGGCTATATTGGTAATCCTGCGGTGAGAATCCCAACCAGCTGCGCGACCTTTCCAATAACCGTTCTGAAAAGCATTATCTCTTATTAGTGAAATTATGTACCATACAAAAATTACACCTGTCATAATTGCACACCAAAGCAATCCAGCGTCTCTCATTAGATATTCCAAGAGCTTGCGTAGTCGGTTGTAAAACAATACATTTCAACTGCTTCGTCATAAGCAATTGAATAACTGTGTTTAACTTGATCTAGGAAATGTGTAGCAAGTATCAGAGAAGCATAGTTTTCTACCCAAAAAATGTACTCATGATTGTAATTCATTTCTTGGTCAAATCTATGATCTTGGATTTCCCAATTGTGTCCCTTAAACTGCATTTGACTTTCAGTCAATCTCTCAAAGTCCAATGGGTTTAATTTAACATTGGCTAAAGCGTTAGCATGTTTTATTTTCATTTAAAGCCTTTCCGTTACACCAAGCCGTTTACTTGGATAGGAAAAGTGTCGGGGATACAGCTGTAAAACACAAAGCCCAACATGGCGTGTTTGATAACGATTTGGTAACGAAGCCTAAAGTAAACCTAGAGAGTCAAAGGCGTCTATCTGCTCATCAATGGTTCTAGGCACATAATCTGTTTCTCTACTCATACAACTTACCTTCAAATATAAAGCTGCCGTCTTGGGCAACAGGCACAGGAATTATTTGGACTTTTCTACCTTGAACATAGGCAACTGCGAATCCTGTCTGCCAGTTGGCATAGCCCTTGGTGTACCTCATACCGCTACTTGAAAGATCAACCATATTCCCTACCTCACACCCATATAAAACACGCCCTACGCGCCCATTAAAGGCTTCTGTGTGGCATGACAAACCAAGCCTGTGCGTATGCCCCATCATAACTGAAACGCCCATGCGTTTTGCTGCCCCAAGCGCCGATTGACCCGCTAAGTTACTGAGTGGTACTGAGTCGCCATGAATTGCCGTCCAACCATGCGCCCAGTTAAGTCCGTATGGGTGAAACTTAATACCAAGCTTGTCGTATTGCATGAATCGTTCGTAGCGCAACTCAGGCAGATTGAGCAATGAGGGAAGTTGTTTTTTAATTGATCTATAAAGTCTGATTCCATGGTTACTTCCTAGTACATCTGTAACCCCAAGATACTCAAGAATGTCCTGAGTGTATTTTCTATCATCATCAATGTTGCCTTTAAACTCATCAATGCTACCTCTTGAAAAACTACCAAGGTAAGGTAAATCAATCTCATCACCAATACAGATATTTTGGTGAGGTTGCCATTTCCGTAAGAACTTTCCAAATACTTTTACTGCCGCCTCATTTACAAATGGGGCTTGAAGGTCGGGTGTGAACGCGACACGCTTAATTATTCTTCTTCTTCCTCTGTTGGGTCAACCCTTGGAATCAAAGCGTCGGGGCTGTCGTTGCTAACCCAATCGGGCAACGCATGAGGTTCTTGCATAAAGAACCAAGCTACTTCATTGCTGAATCCAGCCTTCTTAGCAGCTTTGTAAATCTCATGCTTTGTAATCATAAAAACATCAAGCTTAGATAAAGGTTCGGGCGACCTGCGAACAACCCGACGGTTAATCTTCTTGCGCTTACGAGTGTTAGCCATGTCTTAAGTTTACTTCCTACTAATGACAATAAAGAGTTCATCTATGCGATCAGACAATCGTGTCGTTTCTTTTTGTAATGAAGTAAGTTGATCTTTCATGCTTGAGCCACCATTGGGGCGAAGTTCATTTAACCAACCTTTTACTAACCAGCGTAAGCCAGCCAGCAAACCTATTAATGTGGTAGTAATCCCAGCTGCAAAGCCAGCCCACTCAAGGGCTGTCATTACTTTTTACTGCCTAAACCGTATTGTTTTTCAGTTGGGTCAATTGCCTTAATTACAGGGGCAAGGACGCTGCCCAAAAGAATTGCGTACTCAGGTCGCATATCAGCTGCAATAGCCAAAATGACTGTAATGCCGCTTGCAATTACAGCTCTCGCGTAAGACTTAATTGCCGCAATATGTTTGTCTGATAGTTTCATTGGTTACCCCCTAGTAGTGGTATGTTAAAAAACTCTGAATTATGATCTTGGTCTGCACGAAATGAACAATGTATGTGGTGATTATGCTTGTTAATGCCTTTGTACTTGCGCCACTTCCAACCAAGTAGAGGTGAGGCAATCTTTTCCTCAAAAATTACATAAGAGATACGCCCGTGATTTTTCCCGAACAATCTAATTTGATCTGCCAAATACGCTGGAAGCCGTTGGTCGTCAGATAGCCCAATAGAAATATCAATTCCACGGACGCAACCTGTTTTCTCGTCAGGGTTATGGTCGGACTTGGGCGCTCTAGACACATGTGCCATAGAAGCAATCCACCCATCACTTTTACGATTCCTGTCGGGGTAGCAGTCATCAACTTGATTTCTAAATTGTGCCGCAGCCTTTGATAACCACGGTTTCATTATGAAAGAAGTAAAGCGGCTTCCTCGGCTGTAATGCCAAGTCTAGTTAGTAGAGTTGCCTTAGCAGTTGCCTTTGCTTCGGCTTCAGCTTGTGCTTCTTGGGCATTAGCAGCAATTGCGTCCATTTGTGCTATTTCCTGAGCAGTCGCATCTCTAACAATTTCTTGTCCAGTTTCGCAATTAACAATTTTAACTTGTGGAATTGATTTTGTCATTAGTTTACTCCGTATAATAGAATTGTGCCAGATGTAAAGTTTCCTGAACTTGGTTGTAAAGTGAGTGAAGTAATTGCCCCAGTTTGATTGAATACTTCAGTCATTAAGTTTTGTCTCAAACTTGTTGAGGTTGTGGCATCGTTGTTAAATGTTGAAACAGTAGCCATTTTCCAAGTTGTTGTATTTGTATAATCATAAAATGTTGCAAAACCAGTCATTTGAGTAACTGTATTGTGTGCGCCAGAAGTCATATAAAAAAATGTTCTATTAAATGTATAAGTTCCTGCGCCCTGTCCATATACGTCACCAGCATAATATCTTGTACCAGTATCAGAATTTATGTTCAAAGTTAAATAAGAACCAGATGTTGCTGGCAAATAATTTTTAAAAACTAAATAAAGTTGTTTATAGGATTGACTTATTGATGACAAAGTAACTGATGCGCCAGTCAATGTAGTTGTAGATAATAAAGTCATACCACCACTTGCGGCTGCCGCTCCAGCACCTTTAATAAAAATAGCATCAGATGTGCTGTTAAAATATAATTGACCACCTTCATATTGTGCTAATGCTAATGATGCAGATGTATTAACTGTGGCTGTGCCAGCTGTAATTGTACTGACACCTGCGCCCAGATTTTGTATATAAACTGTATCTCCAGCTGCAAATAATGCTGTATTTACTGTGATGGTTGTAGAACTTGCGCTGTTCATTAACACTGAAGTGCCAGCATCTGCCGCTACTAATACATAACTTGCCGTTTTAGCAGTAGCAGATCCACCACCCATCGCGGTTTGTTGTAGTGAAGTCATTTGGGCGGCTGTCAATACCTGCCCTGTTGTAAAGGTCTGTTTTGCCATTATTCTCCTTGTTTAGTAGCTAAGTATATCGTCATTTAACACGCCATAGGTTGCATTATCCAAAATAAATCCGTCGGATAAAGGTTCGGTAGTTAAAAATGTTGCCAACATAGAGTTAGGGGTTATATCCCACCTGACCCCTTGGATTGATAGATTTTTGGTAATAGTTGAGCCGTCGGGTTGAATATTGCTAATTAAGGCATTTGTAAAATAATCAATGTCTAAAATGGTCGCAGTCGGCACATTTGTATCCAACATGTCAATAACCATTTCATCAATGCGTATTGTGGTTGAGGCTCTTGAAGCTATAAATAAAGCAGCCGCATTTAACACCTCAGCGTCTGTTTCAAGAATAAGGTTTTCAGCTGTAAGAGTATGAGGAAAATATGTTGACACACTTGCGGTGTCTGTGTAAACCTGTTCAACACCACCGACCCGTTTAAACTTACCAACATTTAAAATTAACTTATCATCAAAAGCAAGTTTAATGTTTTTGTAAGGAATCCCACCTGTTTGATTAAAAGAAATTGGCGTGTTTCCTGAAGCCGCAATTGTGCTGGTTCTATTTTTAAACACAACATTACCTTCGGAATTGATATACACTGCCCCTTGTTCTGAAAACTCTGCCGCTTGAATTGCTGCTAAAGAAGTTCGTGTTGTACCAGTATCGGCTTGAGCAGTTGAATTACCAATGTCTATCAATCTCATGCCAGCGGGAAACTCCACGGTGTCCAAAATCTTGCTGATACGAGTTCCAATATCTTGACCAGCTGCTGAGCCTGTAATTGTGTTAATAACTGCTAAATTAAATAATCTGAAAGCGTCGCTGCAATAAATGTCTGTATATCCAACATTTTCAGCTTGGTCGTATCTATAAGCATAATTTTGTACGTAACCACTATAAAGAAAATACTCTGTGCCGCCATAAGTTGCCGAAACCCTAATTTTTCTTAATGGTGTTACATAAGGATAATAGGGACTCGCTGTATTTTGAGGGTTAAAGTTTCCTGAGTTGTCATACACGGTGACAATTGCCGTACCAGCCTCGTAAGTATCGCGTCCAATACTACGACCGCGAGTAATGTTTATTTGTCTAGTTACACTTGTTAAGTCTGCAATTAATGTTGAAGTTCCAGCAACTCCCAAAATATCTTGATCTAAAATACCAGTATCAAGCACCATAGGATAACCAAATGTTGCGCCTGAACTGAAATCTAAAGTTACTTTAAGGGTTACTGGCAGAGGCATTAGTTGTAATCTCTTACTCGCCCAATACTTGAGAAAGAACCTGAAGCTGAGGAGTCAACTAATTGCATGCGAATTGTGTCAGCTAAGTCTTTATTGCTAATCACATTTCCAGCCACATTTACGGTTACATTTGTGCGAGCAGCACCACCTTGATCGCCACCGCGTCCCAATGATTGTTCTAGATTAGTCATTTGATTTCTAGCCTGTTCTACTGCTCTCGCGGCTGCGCCTTGATCTCCACCTGCGCCTAATAGTTCAGTAATTCCACCTGTTGCACCTATTCCACCACCAACAGGGCTTCCAATTGGATTGGCTAGATTAGTGCTGGTATAAACGGTATCTACTATGACTGTTAACTTAGGTGCTTTTAATTTATCAAGCGCGGTTTGGATTCCGTTAATTTCATCAATTGCGTTTTGAACTTCCTGTGGATAATCTCTAAATGGATTTAACGCAGGAGGTAGATTGGCAATTGCAAGAGCAAGATTAGTTGTTTTGAGTTGAGAAATTGCAAGTTGAGCTGATAAACGCTCTGCCTCGGTAGCGTTACCTTGAATTAAAGCAAGTTTTAATTGTAATCTTAATTTTTCATCATCATTTAATTGATTTTGAAGTGCAGCCATAATTTGTATTTGGTCAAGATCAAATAAAGCGTTAGCCTTTTTAAGTTTGTTCTGATCTTGAATTGACTTGGTTTGGGCTTTAGTTGCTTTTAATTGAGCAGCGGCAGCATCTTTAGCGTCTTTAGCGGCTCTAGCAGCCGCGCCCTCAGCGTATTTAGCAGCCCCACCCTGATCTCCACCTACACCTAATGCTTTGCTTGCACCAAATAAATTAGCTAGATTTTCTGTTGCTCTTGTTGTTGAATCGCTTAAAGCGTCAACACCTTTAATTAGTAAACCAATGGCGGCAAACATGCCAGCTGTCATGACTGCCCCAGCAAGTGGATTGAGCATAAACATTTCCGCTGCGGCTGTTGCAAGAGCAGCGTTTCTCAACATTGTTACAGTTTTGATAACTTTTTCTAAAGCTATAATAAATGCAGCAATTTTATTTATTGCAAAAGCAGCAATCATTAATGCACCAAAAGCCTTAATTAAAACTATATTATCTGAAATAATTTTGCCTATATTGCCTAAAGTTTCAGCGGCAGAATTGCCAAAATTAATAATCTTTCCTTGCAATGCTTCTATATCTGTTGATTTAGTTATTTGCATTAATGCTTCAACTAGACCTGCACCAATGCTTTCTTTAGCTGTATCGGCTGCTACCTTTACCCTAGCAAGTTTGCCTGCAAAAGTATCGGCAGCGGCAGAAGCAGCACCTTTTGTTACATTGGTAATTTCTTTCAATATTTGAGCAAAATCGCCTGAAGCTAATGTGGCTTTGCTTATGCCTAAACCTAATGCACCAACACTTTTTGTGTTGCCTAGATAAGCTTTACTTAATGCGTCAGCCGCTTCAATTACACTAATACCTTGGCGCGCTGCAATGTCCATTGCCACATTTGTAAGATTTTGAGAAGCTGCAAGGCTGCGAGTAGTTGTTAAAAGTTGTTCGTATGCTGGAATTAATTGACTATCTGTAACTCCATATTGAAGTTTAAGACTGTTTAAAAATGCTAATGAATCGTTAGTTGCAAATTCAAACCCAATTGTTCTTAATGAGTTCTTAAAAAGAGTAAGTTGTTTTTCTTGAGCAGCAAAAGCCGATATTGCAGACTTAGCAAACGCCGTTACCCCTACTCCAATGAGTGCATGTTTTACCGTTCTGCCCAATTTGTCAGCTGCATTTTCAGCTTGAGCAAAAGCCCTTTTGCCAGTAAATTGCGCGGCAATATCAATTACAATACTCATTTAGTGACCTTTCTAAAATACTGCTTTCTTTTAAATTGCTCATTTACATTGTAAATAGCAGTTAAAGCAGCTGCGTTTGCTTTGCCACCGTCCTCAGCCCAAGCCCTAAAGATCAAACGACCTTTCATGTAACGACCTTTTTTTGTAGAACTTTCAATGTTGCCTTGATAGATAGCACCCATTGATTGAATAAATTGTTTACCCGCATTTGGATTATTTGAGTGACTGACGCCGTGATCGTTTGGGTCACCTTTGCGTCCAACCCAAGGTTGACCATTAGGATTTTTTCTACCAGCTGTTTCGTAAATTGCACCTTCAGCTGATTTATTAATTATGTAATAAACTGCTTTAAAGCCATTTTTATTGGCTCTGCGTGGAGTTCCGCTGTATTGAATACCTTTAATTACTTTTGCAGAATTATATAAAGGAAACTTTCTTTTGCCTTCAGCATTTTTTTCAGACCGTTTTCTATAACTCCAATTACTCAAAGGTGAAGTAACAGGTGCATACGATTGTGCTTTTTTAACTACACCACCAAGGGCTAATCCCATTTGGTCGTCTAATTGCGTAGCAAGGTTAGGGGCGTAGTCCTTAAGAGCTTTCTTAAGCTCTATGAGTCCTTTTACCTCTGTTGGCATTTTCCCTAGCCTTTGCGTCGTCTTTTAGAACAGCCAAGGTTGCCCTTAATAAATCTCTGTTCATATCAATAAAAGTTTGGTGCGGAAGTCCTGTTGTAATTGCTAACCTAGCAACAAGGTAGTGAAAGGAATCCCGCGTTATCCATTTGGGGAGTCAGCGTCAAGAATCTCCACTTTTGCTAGAGTTTCTAAATAGGATTCTCCAAAAGGCGCAGGGTAATTGCCGTTGCGCCTTTCAGATTCCCAAGCCAACCAGTAAACATCACTTTGCTTTTCCTCATCACGGAATCGCTTATGAAATCCACTTTTAAAATGTGATTCAAATGCAAACTCAATAGCAGGTGTGATTTCATATTCTGCAACCTCACCTGAAGCCTTGGTTATCTTAAGTTTAATCATTTTTACTACTCCTTAGTTATTACCAAGTACCAGTTGTCGCAACAGTAGTTTTACTGTTGCAGGTAAATGTAATATCTATTGTAGCAATATCAGCTGGAGAAGGTGCATTAATATCGGTCAAGTCGTTGACCAAAATTGTACCTGAATATAAAGGATTGGTTGCTGAAATTGCTGAAGCTGTGTCTTGACAAGCTGTGAAAGCAACAGTTGTTCCAAATGCAGCTTGAAGGGTTGCGCGAACAGAACCTGCACCTGTTGATATGTCGTTGTTTAGGAAGGTTACGGAAATCGTATCCGCTGACAACCCAGTAGTATATTTGTGTGCGGTGTCCCCCATGGCGCTGATCTCAATGCTATCAAGTACACGGTTTAATACAAAAGATTGAACATAACTAGATAGGTCAACGGTCGCAACCTTGAACCCAACTTTGTTATTTAAAAATGTTGCCATTAGTTATTCCTCGTCTTTCTTAGTGATTGTTGGTTTTGGCTTGTCTTGCGGTACTTCTTGTCCGATCTTTTTAAGAAAGGCAATGTCCTCGTCTGTAAGTGTCATTTTTTAACTCCAAGTTGTTAGTGTGCTTATGTTAATTGTGGAAACCATCATTTCTTGAGCTTCCTGCAATACTGAGGGTGCTGATACGCTTTCAACATTAAACTTAATGTTTGACGCCACAAGTTTTAAAAATACAGCGCAAACCATTTCCTCTAATGCTATTAAAGAAGCTTGGTTATCCAACATTGGTACTATGCAAGTAATTGTAAAGTTTGCTTTTGCACCAACATTATATTGATTGTTGCTTGGCTCAAGCATTGGGTCTGCATACCTGAGTACAACGCTGTTAGCGGTGGGTGTGGCTGGTACATAACTAAATGTATCCCACACCCCCGCGTTCGTTAGCGCGGACTTGATTGAGGCTCTGAGAGTTGTAACGGCAACTGTCATTAGCCTATTAGTCCATTGGGCGCTAAGTGGTTCGCAAGTAAGCCTCGTACTTTTGCTATAAGAGTTGAACCCATTTTAAATGGCGAAGGTTGAAAGTTTGGGTCTAATGCGCCGCCGTTAGCTGCCTGTTTTGCCTGCCATATTTCGGTACAAACCATAAGGGTTGCAAGTCTAACTTCAGGCACTGTGCTATATGTAACATAATCTGTTGCGGCAACAATTCCATAAGGTGAAGTTGGGTGAATAGGCTCAACAGTTGAGTGAGAAGTAGCCATTGTTATTGAAAAAGTGTCTATGTCTGTAATTGTTTTAGAACCATTAAAAGTCGCGCCGTTACCACTTACCGTTACTACTTGCCCCACAAAGAAGTCATGCGGTGTATCAAAATATAAAGTTCCATAACCAACAATGTGTGAGTGTGCAGAATTATACGCTTGGTTTTTCCAAAGGTAATCTGTAATTATGTTTTGTCCAGCCTGACAGACTTCCTCAACGGTTGCGCTCGTGTATAAACTTCCTAATGAAAGATTCGCCCTAAGCTCTGCTTCGGTGCAAAATGTGGCTGCCATAACTACCTTTCTTAAAAGTTAAGGGGCGAAGGCTTCCTGCGCCCCTTAACGCTATTGATCTAACTAATTAGATCAGGACTTGTTCCAGCGACGGATACCGCCTGCAAGCTTTGTTGCAATTGCATAATATCCATAAACTGCTACCTGCAAACGACCATTTGAAAGTGCTTCCACTCTCAAGGTTGTCTTAGGGGCTTCATAAAATGTGATTGCTGAAGGATTGATTAAGAACATTGAATCGTCGCCTGTTCCTGAACCAATATAAGGATCAACATAGTAGTTAGTTCCAAGTACAGAACCAACAACAGATTGAGGTGAAGCAATACCAGCATTGTTAACTGGATTAGCAGCTGCGTAAATTGGACGCTTTGTTGAATCTTGCGCACCAAGCAGTACAGACCACCATGAGCTATTTGAAACTAGGTTAGTTGCAAAACCACCTGTTGCAGCATACGCAGCGGCAGCCTCAGTTGCAATAAATGATTGCAGTCCGTCTGCGTCGGCAGTTGCAACAGCTGTTCCCGCAGTTCCAGTTGTAACAAATTGTGTAAACATTGCTTCGTCTGTTGCTTTAGCATATGCACGATTTAATTCACGAATTAACTCGTCGTAAAAAATTGGAGATGATCTGTCTAGTAACTCCCAAGAAATCGTTTGTAATCCCGCTGCTTTTTTAACATCAACGGTGATATATCCTGAAGCCATTTCAGTTCCACCAAGTGCTTCGCCCTCTGTTGAGTTTGAATCAATTGTTGGCGCTGTTGTTAACTTAGGAATTGTAAATGACATGCCTGAAGTTGGAAGTGCGCCACGAGATACTGCATCAACTGACGGTCTAACATCTAATGTGTTAGTAATGAACTCAGTTAGGTGTGGTGCAAGTGTAAGACCAGTGTTTGTAGTTGTATCATCTGTTGCAAGAATTGTTTGACGAGCGTTCTCATCACCCATTGCAGCTTTGATACTTGCCTCAAGATATTGTCCTGAAGTCATTGGTGCAACGCGTGGCTTTGTGTAAACCGCCGCGGTTACTGTTGGGCGAGAAGCTTCAACCGCTGGGGTTTCTACTACCTCGGTCGCAACAGGTGTATCGGTTGTTGTGTTTTCCACAATTTCCTCTATTTCTGTTTTGGTTTCGGTTGAAACTGCCTCTGTATTTTCAGACGCAGCAACGCTGGTTACTTCAGCTGTTTTGAACGCAGCTGCCTGTACTAGCGAAACTTCAATTAGACGAGCCGCCGTTACGCGATAAACTCCGTCTTTGTTTTTTCCTTTAATAACTTCCACACCAACAGACAGACCGCTGCGCAAGTTTTCACTCGCCTCAATCAAACTATCTGTACCGCGTGTTGTATTAGAAACTTTAAACTCAGCAAAGATTCCAGTTGAATCCTCGGTTACATTTTTCATACGACCAATTGGTTGTTTTGGGTCATGCTCTAAAAGCAATTTAACATTTTTAGGGTCATCTATTTGAATTGAGTTTGCTTCAAAAATTACTTTGCCAGCTGAGGTATTACCAATCTCATCACCGTATGGCGCAATTTTGCCAGCGATAATTCTCCGAGATTCTGAAGCCTCTAAATCTGCACTAAAATTAATTATTTCCATTTGGGCTTAATTCTTCCATTTCTCTCGCTTGTTCAACAGTGATTAGTTCTAGTTGTAACATCTTTTCAATTACTGCAAGTCTTTCCATTGGGTCAGAACGCAAGAAACCTGAATCAATATCAAAACGGATTTCCTGTGTTGAACTTGAAAGATCGTCCATACTGAACCTTTTTTCAATCGCTTGGATATAAGGCGCAAGCGTAAAACTAACGAGCTGGCGACGGTTGTCAAGGATATTTTGATAAACCATACTATTGTTCATATCGCAATTTAAATAAAATGCGTCAATGTTAAATAATCTTGCGATCTGCGCACTCATATTTTGTAAAGCGTCCACATACATCATGTCTTTAGGTGAAAATGCTGTTGGTTGATATTCTAAACTTGCAGTTAAATATGCAGTTGATCTTGTTTCTCTAGCGCGTCGCCAAGCTGCTAATAATCCAGCAACTTCCTTTTCGCCCATGTCGGAACCATTATTTTTTAATATTCCAGCTGGTTGCGGTGTGGCTGAAGCAACTGAGACAGCTCTTTCTAAGTCAACGGCTGATTTTAATATTCTTGCGCCTGAAGTAAGAAGTGGGTCTTTACCAAGTTGTATAGTAACTAAACTGCCAATTCCTGACATTGGTGTTAAATTGCCGTCAACAAAATATGCGTCAACATAAGTATTATCTTTATTTAACTCAACTGTAACCCTTGAGTTTCTAACATACTCAAATCTTGAAGGTCTATTATCGTCTTGATATTGTTCAACTATTCTTAAATAAGCTACTGAATACCAAAGTAATGAATCAACAATCCAGCTAAGGGTTACATTGTTTGGCGCGTTTCTTTCTAATTGATTTACCCAAGGTAGATTAGGTATTTCTTCGCCAGTTGCTTTTGAATATGTAGAAAGTTCCATGCCGCTGATAATTCCACAAATAATATTTCTTGCTTGTTGACAACTTGGAACTGTAATAGCTTCAGCACGATCAATTGTAAATGCAGAAAGTGGTGTGTAATAATTAAAAGGGTCGCCCATAACAGCAGGGGCTAGTTGTGCCGAAATATCTGTTTTTGGTGTTAAGCCCACTAAATCGCGGAAAAATCCCATTAGAGAATTATATCACTTTTAACCGTCATGCGTAGATCATTGGAACGGAAATTGGTTTACTTAATAAATGAACGCACATAGCTGTTGCAATACTGGCTGTAACATCTCCAGCTGATTTTCTGCGGATAATTCTCCAGCCGCTATCGTTTTGTTTACTTGCGCAATTGTTCATTGATTGAACCCAAGATTCCTGACCTTGATGAACAAGGCGATTATTTGTTAAACAATCAGCCAATTCCCCACATGCCTGATAAAACGCCTGTCCTGAAATATCAACCAATTTGTGATTCTGTTGTTCTAGTTTTTGAGCAATAGAAGCGGTAGCGTACTTATCGTAAGCTATAAAGGTCGGTCTGTACTTTAAAGCCCAGTCATGTATTGCTTGGGTCATTTTTAGTTCATCAATAGCAATTTCAGAACTAAAAGTTTCCATAACTCCCACGCCAATTTTACCGTCAACTAATTGGGCGGCAACAAGGCTTCCTGTTCTTTTTGACGGACTTACATCAAATGCAAAAACCGTCATTGCACCAACTGGCAATATTAGGTCAGAATTACTGCAAGCTTCTATACTGCCAAATGTCCAAGGACTTACCTGTGAATCAATCCAAACGGAAAAAGTTTCAGTCAAAGTAGCTTCAATAGAGTTTGTTGCAATGCTTTCCTCAATGGCTTGTTCTGTAATCGTATGTCCAAGAGCAGGATTGCTTATTGCCCATAATTTACGATCATGTAAGTTTTGTCTAATAGACATTGGTGCTGAGTATTCATAAAATCCAAATGTAGGGCTTGGATACTCCATTGCCTTAGTACGCAGATCATTTAGCACCGTACTAAACGCGTCTCCCGCATTTGAGCAATAAAGACTCATTGCGTTGGGACGCGCTCTCGTAGTTGGAACAGCTGCCTGAAATCCCTCAACTGAGATTTCGCGTAACTCATCAATGAATAACAGATCGGCGTGCTTTCCGCGGCTTCCGTCGCGAGTTGCTGCAACAATCTCGTAACGAGTGTTATCGGTTAATGTAATTGATTCTTGACCATTTGTGTATCTAATGGCTTTCGTCTTTTGTAGTAACACATCATTTTCCTCAATTGTGTTTGCCACAGCTCTAAACACATCAAATGCCATAGATCGGTTAGACGAAAGCCCAATTATGTTCTTTGAGTTGAAAACGAACATATGCGCCAAGATCATGACTTTTGCAAGTTCAGTCTTACCGTTTTGTCTCGGCGTGACCAATAAGTTCGTTCGTCTTTGAAAATTACCTTCCTTGTTAACGCGCAACATGTCCTCAAGTACAAACTCTTGCCAAGGTAGCAATTTCACATTGATAGTTTCTAAAAACTTAATGACTTCAGGCAATCTACTAGCTGTTTTTAAGAAAGGCGTGTGAATACGAGGCTTTACAGCCCCTATAAGCGGTTTTTTAGTTGCCCCTCGTGTCGGGACATCACCCTTGACCTTCTTGGGCTTCACAGGGCTTGTCATGGCTTCTCAAAGGGGCTTGGCGGCTTCGTCATGACCGTTTCGGGGAGAGGAACG
>Ga0194048_10000886_pt1 | contig 14695 bp, 38 predicted proteins | sample JunL225m_MetaG_FD_161685 | JGI IMG/M metagenome (GOLD analysis project Ga0194048, IMG submission 161685) | Anoxic zone freshwater microbial communities from boreal shield lake in IISD Experimental Lakes Area, Ontario, Canada - Jun2016-L222-5m | ecosystem: Environmental > Aquatic > Freshwater >...
TTAAAACAGTTTGTTTAATAGCATGAGCCACATTGAGCGCAGAATCTCGCTCTAATAAAAGCACATGTTGTTCTTCACGATAACCGTTAATTAAAATATCCCAGGCCGCTTTGATACGGCTAAATCCCTTTTTCCAAAATGGAGTAGTAGTATTGACATAGAACGTTAAAATAACCTCATCATTACCATCAATTTCGACCCAGGCGTGGACCAAATGTTGGTCACAATAACATGCACAGGCAATTGTGTATGATACAGCATTTTTATACTCGCTGTCAACCAGGATTCCTTTTGCTGCGGTTTGTATACTCATTTAATTTCTACGTTAGGATCAACAGGTGAAAATTCCGGACCAACCAGTAATTCAGTATCACTTACTAAAAATATATGATCAACCCATCGACTTTTTAATACAGTAATAATCTCATCTCTGGTTCGTCCTTGCGCGATAAACTGCTTGGTATGTAAATCATACCAATACCATACTCCATCATGTTGTTCCACTTCAACTTGATGTGTGATATTGTTAAGGTGTTTGACTATTCTTTTTTCAACATCAAGTTTGTATTCTATATATGCAAATAACAACTTGGAAAAAATTTTAGCGATACATATCCAAACTATTATTTGTAATACGAAATTCCAAAACCCAACGGTAACTTCAAACATTATTAAACTCCATTATTACAATTCGGATATTATGTCAACTAAAGTAGTTCTTCAATCAAATTGATAACTCACGTATCAAGTCCATAGTCCATGTCTGACTTTGATCAATCTGATCAACATCGCTTCATCTTCCTTCTCGTAATCTGCTTCCATCTTGTGGAGTAGCTTGAGTGCTCGGTTGCCTATCTTTTTAAGTTCGGGCGTCTTGTCACGGCTGAAGCTTAACCGACCACCGTTAGCGATACGGCTTGTCTCGCAGTATTTAGTCCACCCACTGGCATCATAAACATCTGGGCGATTACGATAGGTCTTGGTCCACCAAGTATACAAGGCCAAGATCTCTTGAGCCTTGACTGCTTGCGGGGTAAGTTCGCCTAGGCCTTTGAAATCTGCACCTACTTCATCTTCTTTCCAACGCAGATTACGTTGCCATTCTAGACTAGCAAGTCCGGCTTCGGGACTGCGCCAAGTGCGCCAGCGCCACCAACCTGTGGCATACCAAGGTGATTTAAATTGCTTACGGGCTGCATCATCCCAAGCAATATGCCACCAGGCTAACTCCACCTCAACAAAGTCCACAAGCTCATTGAATAGGCAAGGCAGAAAGCGGTGCCCCACGTCCTGCCAGTGACCAGGTTTAATATCCCGGGCATGAGCGGTAAGACTATGAGTACGAGTAACCCAACGGTTGTTAATGTAATATTTGATGTCATACAGTTTCCTGGTGGGCCAAGTTACAAAATCCTGTAAAAAACCCAACCCCTCATCTGCTAACCAATAACGAAAGGGGTGGGCTTTGGTTGCTGTATCGGTCCATTCCTCCCAGACTTCGCTGGTGGCGGAACCTGGCTTAGTAGTGCCACGGAGCCAATCTGCAAATTTACTACAAGACCAATAGTTACTGTGTTGCGCCATGGTGTTTTTCCTTAATAGTTAAGTAAGTATATTATAGCATCATTTAGATATTGCGTCAGGACCAATATAACCGAAATATTGTGGCATCTACGCCACGCCGAAACCGAAATGAGAATCCCTCAATTGATTTATATCCGCTCAAGTGGTATTCACCGCCGGGTGCATTATTAACCCAGTCCAATAACTTTCCAATGGGTATATATGGGTGTCCCAATATCTCATCCCACATTATAATAACTTCGATCCAATGGTTGGGTGGCGGCCAAATTTCTACTTTTTTCATTATAGATATTTTAATCGAAACCAGGTTTCTTTTACATCATCAAAAAAATCAAGATAGACTATCCCATTACCGTTATAGTTAATCACGTAATGTTCTTGCTTATGAAATCGAGGAGTAAATCCAAGCTCACGCTTCATAGTCGATCTAATATTCACAATACTCATTGGATATTCTTTTGACAATTGTTGTCGAATATCCCGCCATTTGGCTCCGGTTAAAGTAATCATTATGGTTCGTATCTTATCATGTCCATCTTAATATAAACACCATGGCATCAGCATCCGAGCGAAAAAATGCCGCCCGCACCATACGTGTGCCCCGGGGGAGCCAGTGCGTGTCAATATTATATTCACCTCGGATATATTGCTGACACCAGTTATCTATTTTATTCCGATCATTTATCCAATTATCGATCAAAGGTATCTCTACGGTATGAAATCCCTGCGCCAGCATATTATCAACATGTTCGAATATTCGAATACCCATCAACCCCACCTCAATGTGAAGAATACTGCATCTTTTCCATCTTTGAAATAGAAATCAACGCCATTATAACGATATATATAATTCCACCGTCCTTTGTATATGCCCATTGTTTTGCCTAACCAAATTTCTACTTGTTCCACAACTTTATGTTCCCCAACTCGGGACTCGTCCTTGATCGTTACCTTATGAGGCCATATATCTTTTTTAAGTTCTCTCATGACCACCTCAACAAGAACCATTCTTTATTTTCAGGATCACTAAATGTGATCCCTATGCAACTTAAACCAGCCCAATAAGTCCATTTAGAATTTTTAGGACGTTGCGAGCCAAACGTTTTCTCTAACCATTTAAGAATATGTGCTGGTTCACAGTTATATACAACTAGTTCGTTTAGGCGAAGTCCATTTTCTATATTCATGACCACCTCAATGCTGCTATTATAGCATATTTGGCATATTTTTGTCTAACCTTTATGGTCACCCGATCACCTACATCAGTATGAGAGATACACCAATTCCAATCCCAACCTTGCTTACCAATATGTTCCTCTAACCAGGGTCTATAATGATCGTTTGGGTCTGCACTATGAATATATTCAAACGCAGGTCCTAATCCACACCATCCTTCTCTATGACCGGGTCCAACATTAACCTGTCCAACAGGCCATTTTACATCAAAGGTCACACCGGGTATAAATCTCCACCAAAGGCTTTCTAAAATAGGCCGATTGTTCGGGCTCCATCCTACATTATATCGATAAAAGTTATAACTGACTGTCATGACCACCTCAACAAAGAATCAAATATAATTTTAATATAAATTTACGTTAATAACTACTCTAAAATCATTGAGTGTTGGGTTACTACTGGCATGATATCGTAGCCCATTAAAGAATACTGCTCGGCCCTTTTTAGGTGTAATGGTTATGCTTTTGTCTGACCCTTCATGTTCTTTATCTAGTATTTTATCAAACATATAAGTATCACCGTCTGAATCTACAGGATAATAGAGCATTGTTGTATGTTTTGGTTCTGCTGGTGCATCACCGTGGGGCATATGATGCTTATTGCTAATACTATTACTTATTCTAGTTAGTAATCCGCCTCGTATTCTATTAATAATTAGATTTTGTTTGCCAACTGCGTCGCATGCCGTGAGTATCATAGGCAAAATCATATCATGATATGAACTTTGATGATTAATTGGTTTACAATAAAACAAATGACTGAACCCATAGCTGGGTATCCAATTATCATTTATTATTTTTATAAAAGAAGAATCATATGACACTACCTCTTTTTGCCAATACCACGGAAACGAATCACTGCCAATAGCAGCAGCTAAATGATCTTGATAAGATGTTGGTATAACATCATCAATAATTATTACATCATCGAATATAGTATCGTTTTTAATTATCATATTAGTGAACTGCATGTATTAAGTTTCCATGTTATATGTTTTCTGCACGGTCAAATAGGTCTTCCATTATGACCATTTTAATTTATAATATGTAAAGTCTTGTTCTTTCATGGTACCGGTTATTACAACTTGAAATCTATATGATGCCGGATCAGGGGTGCAATGAAACTCTCCCTGATCAACCAAATGCAACATCGCCCATTTGCCTTGTTCTGTTTGTTGCCATGCGTAAATTGGAAAGGCCGCATATAAGTATGGATCTTCAGCATCTGCCATAAGAAAAGTATGCAGAACTGTTTTTATATTTGCCAGATTACCTCCACTTTAAATGAAAAAACGACAACTCTTGATCACCTTTAAGATAAATTATTCCTGATCGTGCCCGACGTCTAACATCAAAAGTATCAAACGACCAATACTCACATCCACGATCCTTACCAAATTCATTCCACCATTGATACTCTACTGCTGGCCCCCATGTAGTATAACACCAATCCCTGACATCTAGAAACGATTTGACATCTGATTTTATCTGCCATTTGAAGTGTCCGTACAATGCATTACGACCATCAATTTCTCTAATTTTCATATGACTATCATACCAATTTGGTTATAAAAGCCTGCCGTTGCCGGTTCTAGCACTGGAAAATTCTTGCCCTGCGGTTTTAAGTTGAAACCATAATGCATCGCGTTTATCTGTAAATGTAAACAGCATGTAATTTGTAGTAGGATGAAATTGTACCCGCTCACCCGGAAGACCAAATACTTCCACAGTCCAAGCTAGTAGCTCGTTCCACGCTTCCTGTTTATTGTAGGGATTTTCCCAAGGTACCCCAATCGTTATGGCCATGTCCTATGTTTCTCCGCAACCCATTCTATACCGTCGTATTCTGCTATGGTCCACTCAACACCATACGGAACTTCTACTATCTTGAGGTCAGCATATTTACCGTTGGCCGCTGCACCCATTTCGCGCACAATACTCACCAATATTGGATCATCTCGGGCAAGGTCATGATCATACCAATCAGGATCGGCGATACCGCGCCGTTCCTTGTATATCTCTATAGCTGGTTCGCTTAGACCAAATCCACCGTGTACCGTATTGATCACAATACGTTGGATACCTTTAATCTCTTCAATTAATTGTTCATTGGTTATTCCGGTTTTGATATTCATAATTACATCCATTGCAGGCTAAACCAAGATGCTGCCTTGTCATTGGGCAACGTGAATCGATAATTCCACGAAGGAAAGTTAGATTCAATTCCCCAATTGGACCCATGATGTTTATTGCACCAGGCCACGATTGCATATACATCTTTTTTCTTACAATTTATTGTGATAGTTTTTGTCATATACAATTATAACATATAAGTGAATTATAGGTCTGTGGTTTTTAGTATATCAAATATCTTTTTTTGCTCTAAAAATTTCTTTTCGAGTTTCTTATAGTGTTTAGCGGCTTGACGTAGTTGGCCAAATTCTTTTTCAAGTTCTGGATTGGGAACGAGGATACCAAGACGGTCTTCAATCTTGGCTATAGTTTCGTTAAAGCTCTTTCCGTTTATTACAATATCAGCATCTTTCCCATTAATATGTATTTTGGTATCTACGGTGGTGGTATATAACGGAATGTTGGTGTTAGTTGGTAATGTATTAGTTGCCATGCAACAGTATAACAAATATATCTAAGGCAAGTCAACGAATCTTCTGGTCTGCAATATCCATCCAATATTATTAAAATCCGTTTCTACTTCTTCGGTCACATAACTTTCTTCAACGAAGCCAAATAAGTCTTTACCTTTGCTACCGGAGCAATATAGGGCTGTATAATCTTCAAGTTCTCGAATATCCGCCACGATGTTTGCAGCATAGCGCCAGCTACAGTCCCAATGTATATTTTTTAGGATACCCCATACATCTTTGGGCACGTATTCGTTATTACATAATGCTGCATATAGATTTTGAGCGTAAATATCTTGATGACGGATCTTATCAATAAGCCAATCTGTACTTCTAATGTCAAACTCTAAATTAAAGATTTTACGATGCATTAAATATTTATTACAGTGGTCATGAAAAAGCCCACCAAAGTGGGCTTTTATTGGAATTGAATTTAGAGTTAATTCAATTCATTTGGTCTAGAATTAGACCAAACCAAGTGCCATCGCTTTGTAAGCAATAGCAACCATGCGCCGGCTAGCTTCACCATGACGATACTCAGTTACTGTAACGCCATTGCCAGCAACACGTTGATTACCATAGATAGCATAACCGCGTTGACGGATAGAGCTGATGGTGGCAGTGGGGTTAGCAATGCTGAAACGCTTAGAGATTTGCGCTTCGCTCAATGTCTCGTGTTTCAATACCAACGCTTGGAACAACTTACCCTGCTTAGTTTTCAAATCAAACTTCTTCAATTTTACAGCCATCTTTATTTCTCCTTTGTTTGCTTATTTCTAAGCATGAATGTATTATGCACTAATTTATTTGCAAATGCAACGACTGATTTAACCGTTTTATTAGATATTATTATCGTTGGGGCCGGTAACTATGTTCCACCCTAGTTTATGCAGATCTTCTTTTATCTCTTTGGTAACTGCTCCCTCGGGAACATAATTCATTTTAGACATAAATTCCTTGTTTTCTTCTGCATCATATGTGGCCAAGCCTCCCATGCCACTACAATACCAATCCATATAGTCGCCTTGTTCACGTATATCGGCAATTACCCCTCCGGCATAACGCCAACTGCAACTCCATACTTCATCTTTTAGTATGGGCCATACTTCGGACTTTTGGAATTGATTGTTGCATAAAGCGGCATATAGATTTTGGGCATAACGGTCGTCGTCACGTATCTTATCTACGATCCAAGCCGTTTTCGAAAGATCTGTTTCTAGGTCGTGTTCTAATTTGTTTCTCATTATTAATTTTACATTTATTTTAATTTTGTGTCAACTGATTTCGTGGGTTAGGCGTTAATATATATACACAGACAAACTTGTTTGTGTTAACTTTTAAAAGGAAATACAAATGAAATTCATTACTACACTTATCGCAACCATGTTCGCTGCAACCGTTTTCGCTGCCGATGCCCCCAAAGCAGAAGCTGTTAAAGCACCTGAAGTTAAAGCCGAAGCTAAGAAAGCCGAAGCTAAAAAAGATGCTCCCAAGGCAGCTAAGAAAGAACATAAAAAAGCCGACACTAAAAGTGAAGCTAAGGCACCTGCTGCCAAAGCCGATGCAAAGGTTGCAACACCAGCTAAGTAATCCATTTAGCAAATGCACGAACAATGGGGATCAACTCACTGATTCAGATGATTTAGTTGCTCATCGTTCATATCCGCGTCCCGAAGTAGTTGAAGATGATATCGACAATATAGAACTTTCGGATGAAATAATTGTAAAATTATGGATAGCCAGACTAAAAGCATTACAAAGGTATGATGAAATCCGGGGATAATACCCCGGATTTTTATTAATAAAAAATCCCAATTACGGGATTTGTTAATGATGCAGTTTTATTTTCTTCACTGTGGCCTCAAGAAATTCAGCGGGAAATGGTATAATCAGACTGTTCCATTGATTACCCTGACATTGGTTACATTCATTACGCGAAACGCACGCCACTCGCTGGTATCCAAACACCATACACTTAATGACTCGGGTTTGTATAAACGTGTTTGGTGTAATAATCTCGCTGCGACCGGTATTGCAGCCGGTCTGAGCGTACAGGACACGATTTGCACACTTGCATCAATCTCGGTGAAAGTGATCTCAACATCGTTTTCCCATAACAAATTCTTTAGCCACGCGTTTCTTTCATCTGGTGTAGAAAGTAACAGTAAAAATAATTCTTGCGATGGTTCCGTATTGCCTCCTTATATATGTATTAATTCTCGACCCATCAAGGTTCCATAAACGGGTTGTTCTTCAGTATACAATACAGTATACCCGTGATTAAGTAAAAATGGTATTACTGCACCCGACTTACCGGAATAATGTCCCCACCATTTATTAAACCATGTATCATCGCAAATTATGATGCTATGGTGAGACATTACTCGAATAGCTAATTCCATTTGGGCTAGATGCGCCCGTTGACTGTTAACATTATTCATTTCTAACCCAAGTTCCTTATACCGAACCTGTTGTTCAACTATAAAATTCTCAGTTTTTTCTGGATGCCAATCCCAATCAAAGTTATCAAGATATAAAAAACTAATTTGATTATTGTGGGTTATAAATTCTTTAAGATATGCTTCGCCGGTATCATTAACAATATCAACGTTGGGCAAGGAAAGATCACGGATCAAACTACAATTAATTGGATCTATATCAACGGTGGTTAACCTGCAACCACGTTGCCTTGCCCAACTGGCAATAACTTGGGTGCTACCATCATCACCAGCACGACCACACCCAATCTCAACCCATTGGCCAATTGATAATTGGTCTAAATATTGCTGAGCTTGTTCAAAGACTTTGCCCATTATTCCGAAGTAGGGGTATCGCTTTGATCGCCAAACGCCGCCTTGGGTTGATTTTTAATAGAACGTCCCCGGGCGTCAGACTGTGCGATACGCACATAAAGACGAATAAAATCGCCACGCTCGTGTGAATCTAGGATATTAGATGCAACCATCTTAATTGATTTGCCAACTTTCACTGCCTTTGAATCGTATGCCATGTTATGTCCTTAAGTTAATATCACTCATCATCTTCGTATGTTACTACCCACGTTACTCCGTAGCCGGGTATCTTGCATTTTTCTTTTACTGTATAGGGTGTGGAGTGTTGACTTCTATATTGGTCAGATTGTTCGTGCTGATCCTCTAATACTAACATTTGTTCGCAACGTAATATTTCTATTGCTCCGCTTATCAAGTGGTATCCAAAATACAGTATTGAAACAACCAATAAATATGTACAACGTCTAAACAATGTTGCTTATTTCCTTAATGTTTGATTAAATCTTTTCTCCGGCTGCAAATCCACGGAAGCATTTAAAGCGTGGGAATCGCAGACTGTAGCTGCCATCTTGATTTTGCGTAACTGCATCAGCCCTAACTTCGATAACTTTGCCATTAATACTATTCCGAGCAATCCAAAAATTATTCCGCTCAACATCAGTAAGTCCGCTACCGACATTGGTTCTAATAAGTTTACCATCATCAATTCCTTCTACAATCAATGCTCCAAGTCTACCTACATTCTTACCTGTACCTTCTTCGGTGCCTACTACTGTCAACGAAACTTCAATGAACGGTTTCTGCTTGAGCCACGCGACATTACGCTTACACTCATAAACTGCATGGAGATCCTTGATCATGATGCCTTCATATCCACCGGCAATTGCTGTGGCATTAATTTCCTTAAATCTGATTCTGCCTTGGTTGGTGTCTAGGTCAACCAATTCTTGTCCCAATATACTAACATTGGGCATATGATCCGCAAGTGGGGTATACCACGCACGTAATTGGGCACTACGATTTTGCTGCGATACAGTACCAATACCCGCTTGGAATTCGCTGAGGGGCAAAATATCAAACAAGTTCAACACAGCATCATCAGCCTCAACATTGCTTTTGCGGCGCACTTGACGCATCAAGTCTTGAAACTTCCCACTCATAATTTCGCCATCAAGCACCATGGGCACTTTAAAAAAGATCGCATGTTTGGCAATCTGTTTCTTAACGTGCTCAAAGTTTACAAGCTCTTTGCCATTACGACTATACTGATCAACTTGCCCACTTGGGTATACAATAGTGATAACACGCACACCATCTAATTTTACTTCAATTAGTTTTTCGCCGGACACCTTGCTTTCGTGTTTGGCACCATCAAATGCTAATTGGCATTCAAACACTGGCACATGATATTTTTCCTTGGCCATTTTGTTTACAATAGTATCGCTGGCTCCGCACCGCATATCTTTGATCAAAATACGACGATACCAATTGTTCCACTCATCTTCTTTTGCATTCATGCGTAAAAAGTTTATGGCTGTGATTGCAGCATTGCCAGTAACACGACGTTCCGAAAGCTCTTGAGCCACTTTCCAAAATGCATCTGAACTGATGCCCTTGCCATTGCCTTTTTTCTCTTCCACTTTTTTAACACCAAACGTAATCATAGCATCATAGGCAGTGCGGAACCCGCGAAATAACTCCAAATTATCAGCGTCACTTTCACGCTTAAAGATCGCTTCTTTAAACAAGCGACTATTGTTACTTTCAATCTCGACAATTACTTCCCACGGCTTGTTCATTTAGGTTCCTTATTAACTATACAATACAATTATTATAGCACCATTGGATTTAAAGGTCAACCATTAATTTGTCTCTTCTTTATTATATGGTTGGGATAACTTGCACAAAAAGATAAAACGGTCATAGGCGTCGCGTATAGCAGGATTGATCAACAATTTTTTCGCTTCTTTTGCTAGTTCTTGTATTCCTGCTTTGGCAACATCACTGGCGCTGTTATATTGTAAACTGCAAAGCCCTTCTCCAAATTCCTCACTTAACTTTTTCCAAGCATCTGCTTGCCCTGGTGTTATAGGTGTTTTAGTGGGACGCAACTTAGTTGCTTTAAGTATTTCCTTAGTCATTGCTGACTCAATCATTTCTCCGGCGGCTAACATAGGGGCGATCGCCGGATCAATATTAAACCTAGTAATTTTACTACCCGGTACACAAACCACTAGATGCGACCCTTTTGTAAAACTGTTAAATAAGTCACTATCATGTTCACGAACCGGCTTATACCGTTTACCTATCTTTTCGTAGAATATTCTTTTCATTTTTCTTCCCGCACCATTTGTTCAACCGGGCATCCAGTTAGTTTCGCTATCTGATGAGCGTCGAGATCAAGATCATAATACATATCTTCGATTGTCATCGCCGGCTCAGCCATCTTACTCATTTTCTGTCTCCAATTCTTCCGCTATCAAGTATGCGAACTTTTGGCAAAATATATTGAACCAAAAAGTATTCAACACTTCATCAGGCACGCCAGCTTTTACTGCGAGAGCTTTCAATTCGTCATTCATTTATCTTCCTCCATACACTAATGATTTTTGCAGTTGACCCGGATGGGCAATGCATACAAACGTCAATACATCTCGACCCTGAAAATCTTCTTCGATGTTCTCAACCGCAACATATTTCTTATCGCAAGGATGTTTCTCACCACAAGCCGGACACTGCACATAGGTCTTCATTATTTCATCTCCATTTCATTAACTTCCACCACATCATCATCGGGTTGCAACAGTCGCATCCACTCAGCGGAAGCTTCAGCATCAGCCTCCGACATGGGTTCACTGGAAAAGATCAACTTCCCTGCACGATACACACCGTATGTATAAAGACTCATTATTCCATATCCTTTTTCGGGGTCATTACAGCTTCACATGCAGGACTCAACATGACGGTCTTCTTCAGCCCATCGTTTCTCTATTGCCTCACACGCAGGACACTTACCAAAATGTCGCGCCAGCACACCACACACATGCGGAACAGATAAATCGTCATCTGTTAAGAAATATTTAAGGGTTGAGACTGATTCCATTATCATTACTCCTGGACTTCGTATTCGAACACTTCGTAATTTGTATAAAATCGTTTCCCACGCGCATTCAATTCAACACACACCGCATCGGCACGTTTCTCATCAGCATATATACCGTAGGGCTCAGATGATCCATGATAATCTCTCGAACCTATTACACAATAAACTTTCATTATTTCATATCCTGTTCAAATTGTTCAGCTTGGGTCGGCGGGGCCAACAGTTCAGCCAACACCGCATCCTGGCGATCCGCTTCGTGCCAACGCGCTTCTTCTTCCTCGCGCTCACGCGCTTCTGCTTCGGAATGCGCTTTATCTGCTTCCTTGTCATCGGTGCAGAACCCCATCTCACGCAATTGCACACGACCCTGCGGGGTAGAACCCAAATCCTTCAAATACGCATGGAGCCCGTCGATCTCACCCTGCAGCCACACTTCCGAATTCCACTGCTCATCAGTAGAACTGCGCGGGCGGAAACCATGCACATCCTTGTAAAAGTCGCTGTAATGGGACTGGAGTTCTTCAACTTTGGTGTATTCGCGCATGATTTGTTTCTCCGTTTCGCTAGTGTAAGTGTATATTATACGTGAAATGGATTTACTGGTCAACCGTTTATTCTGCACCGAATTCGTAAAAGGTCACAGTAGAATCCAGCTTGATCAACTGCTCTGCGGCACGGCTCAGCTGGCGGTATCGTGCTTGCACTTGGCCACGTGGCAGTTCGCCGTCGCAGGTCAAGTTCTCAGGGCTGAGATCACTGTCCAGGCTGTTGGCCACTTCCTGGCGACCCAGGGTAGTTTGCAGTTCAAACTGGCGACCTTTGAAGATCGCGGTCCACTTGTTTTTCTGTTCCACGTAGGCTTTGAGTTCTTTCATATCAGCTCCTGTTTTGTTTAACTTAGCCTACAGTATAGCAGAATGGACATTTATGGTCAACCGTTTTTAAAACAGGTTTAAACAAGGTTTGACGTGCAACAGTGCTGCCTAGCCACGCTCTAATAGAAGAAAAATGTAAGTCATTGATTCTATTAAATTTTTTCCTTTATGTTGAAATCGCTAAGTCGTTGATTATGTTGACTTTAATATATTCCAAACATTCTAGCATCAGATAATTGATGCTTTTTAATAAAAGCCTGTGCAGCTTCTGTCATTTCATTTCCCGCACTCCTTCAGGGCTTCACGCGCAATATCGCGCCAAGAGTCGTTTTCGTTATGATGACCCTCAATTGTTTTCAACGCCGCCATCGCCTTGTCGCGCTGCTGCTCGGCGGCTTCGGCGCGTTCAAGGGCTTCTGAATACCATTGATACCCGGTGGTTCTCTTAAACTCATCCCGCTCCGCGATCTCTGCTCGACGGTTCCAGATAGCATTAGCTTCGGCCTGTGATTCAATGCCGACTTCGCTCATTGTTATGCCGCAATCTTCGTTCATGCAGGCGACAACATACCAGCCGTACCTAGCATCATTAACTTCTTCGGCTGGCGAACCACAGTGAGCGCACGGCAGCAGCTTCATGACGTTCATTTCCCGCACTCCTTCTTTCTTTTTAAAATATCTGTCGATTATGTCTGCGCGGCTCATGCGTTTAATCCAAAGAATTTAAAGCTCCACCTACCAAACCAAAGCAGAGCAGGGAAGTAGAACGCAAGCAGAAACGGCACCCCCAAAATGATTGCTGCACCCTCAAGAATATCTTTCATCTCTACTCCTTTTTCATCGCCCGAATAGCGGCGGCACAATATCCGCCAACATCGTCATTTCTTTTGCTCCATTCATTGCACACCTTCGCCGCTTGTTCCAACGCATCATCCCTAGCCTTGTCGCGTTGCTCAAGTGCGGCGGCGAGTTCGCGTTCAAGACGCGCAATCTTTTGCTCATTCATTTCGTCGGCTCCTTGAGTAACTTCGCGGCGATGGCGGCGTCAATAGATTCCGTGATTTCAGGATGCTCGGCAAGATATTGGTCAATTGCCTCGCGGATTGAAGTGCCGTATATGATCAACTCGCCGTTGCGTGTTCGCCAGCCGTAAACGCGCCAGCCGACTTGCCGCCGTCCGGTAAGGCTTTCAGAATCGTTGTCGCCATAGTCGCTTGCTATCAGCGCGTTCACCGACCAAATGTATCGGCGCTCCATCTGTTCCGCATCCGTCCGCAGCGCCGCAATCGTGGCTTGTGCGGCGGCGAGTTCGCGTTCAAAATGTGTCTTTAGTTGGCTGGCGCAATCAACAAGGTCGTTATAATGCGCTAGGCTTTCATCGTCGCAAAACAGAACTCTCGGCGTATCGCTCATTTCATCTCCTTCATTGCAGAGTCGATTGCTACACCATCGGCAGGTAGCCCAGCGCCAGCACATATTCTCAACCGCCGAAGTTCGTTTACCGTGGCCTCAAAACGAATAATTGTTTCTGGCGCGTATCCGTTGAATGTGTCGCCGTCATCAGTCTTAATATTGCAAAACGGTTGGGCGGCTAAATACAATGACCGCGCATACGATTTGTAGTGTTCCGCATCCTTTTGTGCGGCGGCGAGTTGATTCCGAAGTGTTGCTACAGTCGCGTCATACAGCTTTTCAGCGCCGCAGGTCGTGCATACAAACTGCTGCAAAAATTCATTTTTACAATCAGGGCATCTGTTCATTTCCCGCACTCCTTCGATGTTGGGCATCTGTTGGGCTGCGGTTCGGTCGGCTCGCTTGTTCATGTAATACTTGCGCTCAGGACACTCCCGACATTCAGGCGGGTCAACGAGCGTATTGAAATTTCCGCAGCACTTGCGTCCATCTCCACAGTACGCGCACGGCAGCAGTTCAGTCGCTTCACTCCACTTTTCATAATTATTACTCATACCAACTCCTGGGTTGTTTCTATTGCCCTGATTGCTGGATACATCAATAGGGCTGTTTGATCACCTAATAAGGCCAATATGTTGATCTGTTCAGCAGGCGAATCCATTAAACCACCGGCCCGATCCCAGGCCACTAATGCTAATATCGCACCTCGCGCCGCATCACACGCCGCAACCCGCTCCGGGCCGCTTACCCCCTGCCTCGCGCACACCGCAGCCAAATACCCGTTGCGCGCAGCATTCCATGCCGCAGACCACGCCACATCCCGCGCCACATCCCACGCCACATCTCGCGCCGCAGACCACGCCGCATCCAGCGCCGCAGACCACGCCACATCCCCTGCCGCAGACCACGCCATAGACCACGCGTCGGGATTGGCCTTGACCTCAGCAATAATACGATCTATATGTTTCTCATTAGGTAGATGACTCCACTTACTCATGCTAGACCTCAACGTGTTTACATTTACCACGCCACTTGTAACCCTCACAGCTAC
>Ga0194048_10000887_pt1 | contig 14691 bp, 15 predicted proteins | sample JunL225m_MetaG_FD_161685 | JGI IMG/M metagenome (GOLD analysis project Ga0194048, IMG submission 161685) | Anoxic zone freshwater microbial communities from boreal shield lake in IISD Experimental Lakes Area, Ontario, Canada - Jun2016-L222-5m | ecosystem: Environmental > Aquatic > Freshwater >...
TATTATTAGTATACAGTAATATGACACAATGTCAACTACTGCATTTTGAATAAGCTAGACCAACGATTACCGCCCTTGCAGATATAAAGTAATGGCTGTCCTGCATTGGCAGTGCTAACAAATACCAATTCATTAAGTGTACCTGAGTGTTCTGGAATAGTTGAACTGACAGAAAACTTCAGTCCCATTAAATTGATAGCTGAATTGATATCAATAAGGTTTTCATGAAAGGTCATCTGTGCTTTTGAATTTGTTCCAAATTCAATACCAGTTGGAGTGGTACTGCCAATAAACATAGTTCTACGTCCAGATCGAACAAATGAAACTTCAGCATCTTGATCGTATACACTCAATGACCCTCTTGGAGAATCAGTATTAATGCCAACTTTACCATTGGCATTAATGTATACTGTTCCAGATAGATTAGCATCCCCTAAAACTGTAAGTTCCTGTAGATTTCCTAATTTCTTAAGATTAGACTCGACAACATTGGGAAGTATTCTATTTTCATTGATTACAGTAGCACCATCTTTGAACAATGGTTTGTAAGCTTCCAGTGCTTCTTCAATTTTAATTTCAAAATGAGTTTGTACAAACTGAGTCAATGCACCGTGATCAATAATCTCAGTGCCAAACTCTAATGTCCCTGTTAAGCTTAAATCTTTGGTATTGATAGTTTCAGCAGCAGTTAAATTGTAAGCAGTGAAATCATTTTCAACTACAACATGATTATCAAGTATGGTTAATTGAACATTAGTAGCTTTGTCGTCAATACCAGTACTACTAAAATTTGAAATTAATCCGTCACTGATATAAGAACCATTTAAACATCCCTTTTCCCATTTAAGAGAAGTAACCGGAATACTAGCATCTGGAAAATCACACTTTTCTATTTTAACTGTAATTTCTTTGTTAACTTGTTTTGAGATTAGATCTTTAACAGAGACTTTAGCAATCTCATTGCGAACCTTTTCTAAACTAATCCCCTGTATAGTTTGGCTTGCTTCTAGCTTAACTATACTTTCGATATGATCTGCAATTTGATTTTCGTTAACAATGTCCACATAAATTTTGCCGGCAATACGTTCAATTACTGATCCAATTGCTGCATCAACTTGCTCTTGTATGTGCTTACGTAATTGTTCTCCATCAAGATATTCTTTGATGGTTTTTTCTATCTGAATAGCGATTTGTTTTTCTAAGTCTAGATTGATCATTTAAAACTTCACTGTAATAATGTGCTCAAAGTTTTTGCTGAAGAATCCTTTATACAACAGATTTTTCTGTATCACATATTGTTTACTACCTGCATCGCTACTATATTTTGCCAGTTGTTTAAAATACATAGTATGTCTGGCAACTGGGCCAATAGTAATGAGGTTAGTGTGATCTTTAATACAGAAACGATAGTGATACCATAGTTGTTTATCAGTTTTGTCAGCAATACAACTTTCTAACATAATGTAGTTATTATCGCCATTGATGGATACCGCATCAATCTGATTTTTCTTATAGGGTGCAAAATTCTTATAATCTAGCAATGTTGTGATTAACCATCCATTGGTAACTCTAACAACGCCATCTAGTAAATCACGTTGAGATTTCTCACTATCACCATATGTAAAGAACTCATCCAATGCAACTACTACATTATATGGTTTTGATAAACTAGATATGCTCTCAACATGAGTAACATTTGTTAAATCAAAGATCGAAAATAATTCAGCACTGCAAACAACAGTAACCTCATAATAATTCTTTAAAAAAGATATTATGGGGTTAAAACAAGGGAATAAGATTGTCTTAGTGTCGGGACTAATAGATTTAATAAGATTATCAATTATCTTAGCTTTAGTGATAACTGTATCGGCCCATTTATCATTTAATGAGCCAATTTCCCTGATAAGTTTCCAATATTCTGTTTCATTATTCATACGAAATATTTATTCGTATTGCCGTGTATTCACTTTATAGAATATTGACCCTTAATAACAGTAACTTCAAATGGCTTCTTAGTTGTTTCAAATTTATCGTAACCAAATTTAAGCTGACGCCAGAAGTCAATGTTCTTATTTTTGCTGTTAGTGTACATTGCCCAAGTTGACATCCTAAACGGATATATCTGCATTTGAACTGATTTCTGACCAGCTTTTAATGAATCACGTACAGAAGTAAACACTTCTTGCATGGGACCATCTTGAATAGCATAACATCCAGCACTATCGCATCCACCGTGTACCATAAGTGCATGTCCAGTGGCATTATGTGCCTTATCATATGCGTTGGGAAAACCTGTATTCATACTAAGGAATCTAATGCTATTATAATTCATCTGACTGGAACTAACGCTGTAGAATCCTTCAGGTGCTTGTCTATCGCCCTGCTTTAACTTAGGGCCTAGATCACCACTAAATGCACAGATATCGTAGGTTCTTATAAGCTCGAACTTGCCATCTTTTGCCATTTTCCAAAGTTCTAATTCTTTAGATTCTTTGAAAATCCTAATAAGACTTGGACTTGTAGCTGTAGCTCCTGCTCGTTCGGTTGCAGCAACTAAACTAGCACTTTGTGGAGCTAACCCACGTCGTGGATCTCGATATGTATCAAAACTTGCACAAGCCGACAAGGATAGCGTAAGGATAATAGCAGCTATTTTTTTCATATTAGGCCCAAAGTGATTTGCGACGCTTAATAACACGGATCAGCATTTCTTGATCCTCATCTTCATATTCTTGTTCAATCTTGCGATTCAATTTAAATGCTTCATCTTTACGAGCTTCATAATCTTCATCACCTTTTTTCATAAAGTCACTACCAGTGGCTCTACCCTCGTCGCAGATTGCACTCCATCCACTGGCATCGTAAGGATCAGGTCGTGCAGGTCGAGTAACCTTCCACCAATCGTAAATTTCCTTAACTTCTCTTGCTGTAGCTGCTTGACTATCACAACGCTCGGTTACATCCAATGCAGGATCATCTAGTGTCATTTCCCAAGCAAGATGACTAAGCCCAAGTTCTGGGCAACGCCCATTCTTCCACTTAGCAGTTTTACTTTCCTCAGTTTTACACCAGCGACTCTTATAAGCAAGTTCAACTTCTACATAGTCAACTAACCCATTCATAATACCATATAGAATACGCTCGTCAAAATCATGGTACTCACCAGGCTTAAAACCAGTGGGAAGAACATGTGTCTTACGATTGAAACGGTTACGACAATAGTAACGAATATCAGCAATGGGTGTTGGAATATGATGTGCAACGTCGTTGATGAAATCTGGAATTGTTTCTGTTAAGAAAAACGCCATGGGCCTATCTTTTTTGAGTTGGGCATCCCACTTTTCCCAGCCACCCCACTCTAAAGCATATGGCTTTTCAACACCCAGGCGCTTACGCAGGTACTCGAAAAACTTCCATTCTTGTGCATATGTTCTCATAATATGAATTTACTATGTTATTTGGCATTTGTCAATCAAAAAGAATTAGAATTGATTTTTGGTGTCTTAAATATCTATTTAATAGGAAATTATTTTGCGTTTTGATTTAGTTAGTGACTTACATAAAGACTTTTGGGATGATAACGAACAAGTTGTTTGGGAAGGATTAGGCACAAGTTTAGTCAATTGTATATTAGGTGACATTAGTTTTGACTCAAATATAACATATGCAACCATTGTGGATATTAGTAAACATTACAAATATACAATCTTTGTAGATGGCAATCATGAACATAATCATGAGTGCGGATTTCAAGAACATAACCAACAACTAAAGAATGAATTGGGCAAATATCAAAACATTATATTTTTAAATCGTAGTGCTATTGTCATTGATGGTACTGCATTTGTTGGAGCAAATGGATGGTGGACATTTGATTTTATGGAGCCTGACATTTCCAGAGAAGAAGCTTATATGTATTTCTTAAACAATAGCATATACAGTGATCCATTTATGGATGAAGTTTTTCAAACTGCAAAGGAAGATGCTCGAATTTTATGTGAGATTGTTGCTAAACTTACATATGATACAGCAGTTAATGAAATAGTAATTTTAACTCATACTTCTCCATTAAAAGAATTTATGGATTTTAATAACTTTTCTAACAAACACCCTGCATATTTTAGTAGATGTGGCAGCAGCTATCTCATTGAGATTTTAAAGTTTGATACTAATAACAAAATAAAGACATGGTGTTTCGGACATATACATCAAGAGTTTGATAAAGTAATTGATGGTGTAAGATATGTTTGTCATCCTCGTGGATGCAAGGATGACAGTCCAGAAAACTTATATTATTATCCTAAAATGATTGAAATTTAATCAACAGGTTCAATTTTTACACTTAACGGAAAGCCATTTGCTCTTGCAATTGTAGTAGTTTCAAGAACTTTTTGTTCTGCTAATTCAAAAGGAAGTATAGCAACTGTGGCTTTTCCATCCTCATGTATTTTCTTAGTTATTTCAAATGCATTGTCATCTTTATATGAAAAGATCTCAGACAATACATGTATGACAAACTCCATTGTAGTTACGTCATCATTTAAAAATATAACTTTGTAATCGGGAGGCGGCTTAAGATCATACTTCACTGCGATTTTATTCTGTACGTCGGATGATGTGTTTGTCATTTTGCTCACAATGTATTTAACACGGTGGGCATTATACCCACCGTGTATGGTTAAAATTATATTAGCTTTTTATCGATGAGATTGCAATTTTTTTAGGCAAAAGCTCCTCAGGTATTTTACGTTCGAGATTGATTCGTAAAATACCCAACTCTAGTGTTGCACCTCTAACTTCAACATGATTTGCCAAAGTAAAGCTTCTTCTAAATGAACGGTTAGCAATACCCTTGTGTAGATACAAAGGCAAATCATCCTCATGTTCATTTGGAGTACCCTCAATTATCAATTCATTACGTTCTTGAGTAATTGAAAGCTCCATCATACTGAATCCAGCAACTGCTAATTCAATTTGATATTCATTTACATCAACACTGATAATATTATAAGGGGGATACCCAGTGTTTGATGAAGTTGCATGTTGGTGAGTTAATACATTAATTAGATTTTCAAACCCAATAGTTCCACGGTGGAAAGGGGTTAGATCAAACGGTCTTGCATTCATTTTCATCTCCTTCTATAAGCAAGATATGTGTGGTAATCTCGAAAGCATTACCACACAGTATTTATTAACCTTAGGACTTTACTTCAGTAAACTCAGCGTCGACAATGTCGTCTTTTGGCTTATCTTCAGTAGCTTCCTCAGGCTTTGCGTTTGCAGCAGCAAACAACGGCTGACCAACTTCAAACAACTTAGTTGTTGCAGTGTCAATGGCTTCTTTATCTTCACCTTGTAGTGCAGTCTCAAGAGCAGTTAATGCTTCTGAAATCGCTGTCTTTTCTTCATCCTTAAGCTTGGATTCGTGTTCTTCGAAATCCTTCTTAATGTTATGGAAAGTTGATTCACTTTGATTCTTTGTGTCAATGAAAGCACGACGCTTCTTATCGTCCTCAGCATTGACTTCAGCATCCTTAATCATCTGCTGAATTTCAGTATCACTTAACCCACTGTTGGCCTTAATAGTAATCTGATTTTCCTTGCCAGTTGCATTATCCTTTGCGCTAACGCTTAGAATGCCATTGGCGTCAATATCAAATGTAACTTCAATCTGTGGAGTACCGCGACGTGCTGGGACAATCCCTTCAAGGTTAAACAAACCAAGTTGCTTGTTATCCTTAATAAATTCACGTTCGCCCTGCCCAACATTGATAGTAACAGCAGCTTGATTGTCTTCAGCAGTTGAGAATACTTGACTCTTCTTAGCAGGAATAGTTGTGTTCTTCTCGATGACCTTAGTGAATACACCACCAAGTGTTTCAATACCCAAGCTCAAAGGAGTTACGTCAAGCAATAGAACGTCTGTCTTATCACCAGAAAGAACTGCACCTTGAATGGCAGCACCAGCGGCAACTGCTTCGTCTGGATTCACATCCTTACGTGGCTCCTTGCCAAAGAACTTTTCAACAGCTTCCTGTACCTTGGGCATACGTGTCTGGCCGCCAACTAAGATAACATCGTCAATATCACTGGCCTTAAGCTTGGCATCCTTAAGAGCAATCTTACAAGGATCCATACTACGCTTGACAAGATCCTCAACGAGACTTTCAAACTTACTACGAGTAAGCTTTACAGTAAGATGCTTTGGTCCGCTTGCATCAGCAGTAATATATGGCAAGTTAATATCAGTCTGAGCAGTACTTGACAGTTCAATCTTTGCCTTCTCAGCAGCTTCCTTCAAACGCTGAAGTGCCATTGTGTCATTCTTAAGATCAACACTCTGTTCCTTCTTAAACTCATCAGCTAAGAAGTCAACAATACGCTGATCAAAATCTTCGCCGCCTAGATGTGTATCACCATTAGTTGAAAGTACTTCAAACTGCTGATCATCTCCGCCTGAGATTTCAATGATACTAATATCGAATGTACCACCACCTAGATCGTATACTGCAATCTTACGATCTTTCTTATCTGCCTTATCGCAACCAAATGCAAGTGCAGCAGCAGTAGGCTCATTAATAATGCGCTTTACTTCAAGTCCTGCAATCTTACCTGCATCCTTAGTTGCTTGACGCTGACTATCGTTAAAGTAAGCAGGAACTGTAATAACAGCTTCTGTAACTTCATACCCAAGATAGTCTTCAGCAGTCTTCTTCATCTTGCGTAGGACTTCTGCACTGATCTGCTGTGGAGCAAGATCCTTGCCATTAGCCTGAATCCATGCATCACCATTAGTAGCCTTAACGATCTTATACGGAGAGTTCTTAATTTCCTTCTTTACTGAATCCTCAGTAAACTTACGCCCGATGAACCTCTTGGCTGCATAGACTGTGTTTGCAGGATTAGTAACAGCTTGACGCTTTGCTGGTTGTCCAACAAGAATTTCGTCATCTGTATAAGCTACGATACTTGGAGTTGTTCTTGTGCCTTCTGCGTTCTCAATAATTTTAGGCTTTCCACCTTCGAGAACAGCAACGCAACTATTTGTTGTACCTAAATCAATACCGATTATCTTACCCATGTTTATCTCCTTATGTTAAGCAAGATTATTTGTCAGCCTAATTAGCACTGACAAATACTATATAGTCATTCTAATTCAAAAAGTCAAGAATATTAGGCCATTTTTCCCTGTTCTTTAAACTCGCGAACCTTCTTCTGCCAACGCTTGACAGCTCGAGCCATCTGCTTCTTACGCTTTACTGATGGCTTCTCAAAACGCTCACGCTCGCGCAATGTCTGGAAAATACCTTCTGCTTGTACTACCTTCTTAAGCTTACGCAATGCCTTAGTCACATCATTATTATAAACTTCTACTCGTGTACCCTTCTGACGAAGGTCTTCATATTCAAAACTCATTATTCTTCCTCATCCTTTGTTAAAGTTATCTCGCCAGTAATCCATAGCTGTTTGTTTACATTAGTCCAACCAGCCTTAGTCCACTTATCCCAATGGTATTTCTTAAACCAATTCTGTTCCTTCGTGGGCATATCCTCAGGAAATTCCCATTCTTCAGAAATCTTTTCAGTTTCGTATGCTGAATAGATATTCAATGACTTAACATCAAACTGATCTTCTGGATCATAGCCTGAGATGTCGGGCTCTTCCTCAAATATAATGTGCGTTGTTTCAAGTGTCTTACGCTGTTCGACAACAAGATCATCTTTAGTCCAACGCTCAACAAGTACCATTGGCTGATCGCCATCTAGATACCACTTGATTTCCTGTACTACTTCTAAAGGACCACTTACCCAATACTCGGTATCGTCGAGTACCCAGCCTTCATTCTCAAGACCTTCGTCACCTTCTTCATTATAGATATCTTCTAGACGTTCAAACTCCTCAACGTCTACTCCTTCAGGCCAAGACCAATCATCCCAACAGCCGTCATCTTGTTCCATGTCGATAACATCACCCAGTTCATAAAGTTCAACTTCCTGAGTTTCAGAATTATAATCACTTAGATCCGGCTTTCCATTATAACGTGCCCAACACCAACGCCAACCAATTTCACGTTCGGCAACAAGCTCGCCCTTTTTAAAATATTCAATTTGTCTACAAGATTTCTTAAATTGTGTACTAAGTTTCCAGGTTGACATCTTCTACCTCGTTGTTTCTATGCCACTGTTCATATTGTATAGCTAACCAACTCATTGTGTCAATAACTTTTCTTTGAAATAACTCTTCTAAATCGTGTTTTCCATATGTATATATGTTAGGTTCTCCCAGTAGGAAGCCTTTTAGAGTTTCACAATTATCTCGGTGTATCATATTTAGAAGTACACTGTTGCAATTTTTTGCTTGTGCAATACACCATGCTGGATTTTTATCATTACTTCCATATAGGAACAAAGAAATTGATCCAGGCAACTTTTCAATTGCCTGGGTAATGGATGTAATCTCATCCCAATCAAAATCAACTAAAAGGATCTTGAAGGATCTAGTATAATCTAGATCAGGTTCTGTTATTATTTTTTTGTCATTTACCAAAAAATGCTAGGTCCTGATTTACTGTGTGTAAGCAATGGTCGAATAGCTTCATGCTCTTCTTCAGTTAACATTTCCCATAACAGCTCACCTGATGATAGTAACACAATAACATTAAGAAGTACAGGTTTATCTAACAAATAACTGTCATTTTGTTTTTTATCTACTGCAATCCAAGCTTTACCATTCCATTTATTGATAATAATTTGACCTTGTTTAACTAAGCAGAACAGTTGTCCAGTTTCACCTAAATTAGGTAAAATTGAGCCAATACCCGCATCGTTTAATGTTTTATAATCTTGTACATCGGTCAATACATCAACTTGAGCATTTAACTGTGCAATTATGTTGTTCTTAAGTTTTAGATCAGTGAGCAACTCATCTATTTCTTTTGCTAGTTCAGCCATTCTTTCTGAACCTGCAACTTCATGTGTAACAGTAACTTCTTTAATTACTTCTACAATCTTCTCAACAGGAACTTCAACTTCAACTATAGTAAATTTCTCAACTTCAACAATCTTTTCTACTTCGACGATCTTTTCTACTTCAACAGGAACTTCAATTTCAACCCTTGTAAATTTCTCAATTTCAACGGGCACTTCGATAATTTTTTCAACTTCAATTGTACGATACTCGATTACTTGAGATTGTTGCTTTGGGAGATCTTCGATTGATTCTGAGCTAACGCTTGGCGAGTTGCCTGCACTACTGCTTTCTGTCTTATCTTCTTGAGATGATCTTCTGTCATCGCTTGCACTTTCTTGTTTATTGGTTTCATTGTCGTCATCCTTTTTTCTTTTTATTGACATGGTAATAGCAAGTATTAAACAAACTGCTAATGGATCAAACACTGCTACTATAATGATAATAACCCAACGCACAGCACGTTCCAATAGATCTTTATTGATTTGATCACCGTATATTAACTGTGCAATATACTTGATTGGTCCAACTTCAGATTCTACTTTTGCTTGACTCTGTTGTAGCTTTAGTTTCTGACTGTTTACTTCGGCGATACGCTTATTAGTGTCGTCAATTGTCTTGTTTAAAGCTTCACGTTCTTTCTTTTGGCTGTTACGTAATGTATTTGCTTGGTTGGCTATTTGTCCACCACGCTGTTGTTCAATGGTTCTGGCGTTGCTGCTTTGACTTAATATGTTATTAATTGCACTATCCATTTGTGCAATTACACGCTGACTATCAATAATACGTTGACGTTCAACTACAATTTGCTGATCTAGCTGTTCAATAATAAGTTGATTGTCGCCTACGCTGCTAGTTGCATCAATATGAGCACGACTTAGAAATCCAAAGATACCCATACTAGTAATGAACATTAGTACAATTACAGCTACACTAAGGTAGATTCTAATTATCCAGCCAATACGATCCCAGTTAACATGTACCCAAACAGTAGTAACAATCTTACCAACTTCAAGTACACTTCCCATGATAATAATGGGAATTAAGACCCCACTAAAGATGCTAGTGAGGCCAATGATTGAGTAGTAGGCAGAGACTGCGCTAATACTAATAGCAGTGATTAATGTCAGTGCATTTAAGAACATATGGTATTTATGGGTTATTAAGCAGCAGTACGATAAGCAATTACCTTACTAATTGGGTAATAGCTAATTCGAACTTCTTTACCTTGGTTGCCGCCTAGTACTGCAACCATCTTAGATCCATTCATATCAACAAATGCATAAAAGAATCCAACATGTCCTGCATTACGGTTACGTCCACGACGCATTACAACAACGTCTCCAATATTTGGTTCTCCTTTAACAGCTTTACCCCATGCAAGGAAACTACGAGCCATTAAACTACCAGTTGTTTCCATGCCTGACGCTGCAAGTACTGTGTTTGCCCAAGCAGCACACCAAGGAATACGTGCAGGATCTACTGTCATACCATTACCTTCGCTCAACTTCTGTTTAAGAACTTGACGATCCTTGCGAGCATCTAAGCCAATCATACTTTCAGCTTTGGCAAGATATCCAACATTTCTAGACTGGAACATACCAGATGTTTTAGCACCTACACCTGGCAAATGACCAGGAATGCCACCGTCATCTTGTACGAAACTTTGAGAGGGGCCAATAGGTTCATTGTGTCTTACTGCACAATCAGTCTTCCAAAATAGAAACTGGCATTCATTTTTAGCTACTGTTACTGGAACATATTCACAATAGATATTCCAGTTCTTACGCTTAGGGTCTGTGCTACTAGCATTACAACGAGCAATTGCAGTTGATCTAGTTACTCTCCAAGTTTTACCATACTTGTTAATAGTAATCTTCTCTTCGGTATTCTTTTCTAGCTTTGCTTCTGCCGAATTAGCAGCAACAAATACCGCTAGAAATGCAATTAAAATCTTGTTCATGTTAATCTCCTTTTAAAACTAAGGTTGCCAAGCCCTAGACATTCTCCCTGTTAAGTACAACTTTTCTGTTTCCAGGTAAGTTGCCAACCCATGTGAGTTAAGCTGCTAGAGCGTATTCACGAGATGTAATGACGTTGTCATTAGCATTTATAAAGTTCATTGCGTTAACCGAGCTTTCGCCGGACTATCTACTTCAATCTTTACAGCACCAATCGAGCCTATTTCGTCCCCATCAAAAACACACTGGCGACAATATTAGAGACCTTTGCTCTTATCATCGGGACGGTCATTCGAGGACCAATGTGCTTTTGGTGGAGACGTGGGGTACCGCCCCCCAGTCTTGCCGCCTTATTCCATTGCTATCAACAACAGTAATATATTTATACTACGTTAACCCTATACTGTCAATTTATAATGGAATACCTGAGGGTCCACTATCACCCCAAGCCGCAGGATCATTGCGATCCATACCTGTATCAAAATTATTTCGCTTAATATCGAAATGGATCAGTAGTTTTTTTAATAAACCGAGAGTTAATAGTTTACCAGTTACTGTTTCCATCAATGCTAAGATGTTGTCTCTATTAACTTCCTGTAATAGTTCTAATACACCATATATCATTTGTTCAGTGTTGAATGGATTTGTTGTTTTGCTAACTGTAATGTTTCCATATAATATAATGTTAACACTGGCAAATATGTTTGATAAAAAATCTTCTTTTGATATTATCGACACTGAGAATTTATTAACTATTGTGCCAAATTTTACGTTGTTGCCTAAGGTATCAATGACATAAAGATCATTGCCCAATATTAAAGTTTTACTGTCAATTATCTTGTTAACAACTCGTTGTCCAATTACTTCATTCTTTTTTGACGATGATGCATTCCATAACAAATCATAGTATGTTTCTGTCTTTTGATTATCAGTCATTGTAACTTTGTCAAATCCATTGTTTGCCAATATATTGTATCGATTTAATGAATAAACTTCATTAAGGGTTTTTGGTAAAGACAAAACTGTTTGATTCTTGGACTTACCTTGAAGACTTCCTGAGTATAAGCTTTTATAAAAAGTATTTGGATCATTGTAATACTGACTCTTGGGCAATTTATGTTGATCAGTGTCGACCCCCAACTCTTTTAAGAAATCAGCATTTCTTGCTTGACGCATAATATACACAATTGAATTACCATAAACATCATCGGTAACAATTCGTTCTATATAATCAGATGGCTGACCATATCCCTTTTCAAGTGCCCATGTATCTAACTTATTAACAAAATCAATAGCATCTGCAGGCTGACTGTATCCATTGAATAAACTAATGTTATGTACAGATAGATTATTATTTTCTCTAATTAACTGAGAGCAACTTGCTTTGTATGCAACATCTAACTTAGTAATAGTATCTAATAACGTACTGTTTGATGTAGTTAACAACTTGTAATGCTCTGCTTCAATTAATGGAACAAAAGAAAGTATTGCTCCGTCTAAAGTTTTAAACTCTTCAGACCCAGTAATAAAAGGTACAGTAATATAGCCTGCTTCATTGGGAATTGGCGGGGTTGCAGTTTCGTCCCCTATTAATCCAGTTGTAGTATATTTTCCCATTAAAGTATTCTCAAGCATTGTAGTTAATCTAAGTAGATTAATTAATTCAGGTTGAGCATTAATATACTCAAGCGTGGTTACGATGGTCTTTATTGCTTCAGGATGAACATACCCGGCAGCAGTACCAATAATATCAACTATAGTCTGCTCACCAAATGCGCCGCCGCCAAATCCAAATATCTGCATAAGATGATTGCCAATTTCATCTGGCACAGGAGTTTCCAGTTGACTAATGTGATTTAAATCACTTGAGGTTTCAATTTTTGAAAGTATCTCACCTAAGTTTTTAGTAGTAGTAGAATTAGTAATTCCAATATATGAAAGTTGTACTCCAAGCTCTCTAAAATTGCGAACAGGTAAATGTTCTTTGCTTGTAATCATCATTTTATCTAATAAACAAATATCACCCAGTGTTAAAAATTCAACATTCATTGAAAATGCTGTTTTAACATAGTTTATGGCAATTGGGTTGTTTATGTTATTCAATGCTTGTAATGTTAATCCATCATATATGGGATTGTCTATTCCTGCAATTGGCACACCTAAATCTGAAAGCTCATTGATTAAACCTGTGATATTACCAAGTCCACGCTGTAATATCTGTAGTGCAACTTGTCCGGGTTGCATCATTCTCATTAAGTCATTAATATCCCATGTTCCCATATTAATGAAGTCAGAAGAAACAGCTAACAAATTCTGTCCAAGTGTAGTAACACTAAAAGTCATAGCATCCTGCATATTTCTTACTGTTGATCCATATCCTGTTGCACCGCCACCAAAGTTAATACTCATGCCTTCTGATATGGCATTTACCATTGACTTATTACTATTTGAAAATGCAACGGCAGAGTTAATAAAACTTGTGAATCGTAGTAAATCTTTTTTTGTATTGGGCATTAATACAGGAAGGTCGCCGTTTAATGCGCCCGCTGAGATTATGCCCAGTGGATTCCATTCTCCGCCAGTCATATTATTAACACAAAATTCAAGTGTTCCACTTAACCCGCCTGCCATAGCAAACTGAGATGATGCATCGTTTGGAGCACCATAATTTACTGTACCTAATATGCCATTTAGCTGATTAATTGTTGTAGTTGCAAGATTTGCAGGTAGCACATTACTCAACCCTGGTATTAATTGATTGCCAACTTTACTCAATGCTGTTAATGTACTGGGATTAATAGATTGAAGAGGATCTAACCCTGCAATTGCGCCTTTGTTTGTTTCATATGGTGAGTTTAATCTATTTCCCAACGCACCTGCTGTATATGTAAAAACTCTATTCATAATGCCATGGATGGTATTATTTTTAAGTGAAGCAATACTGCTGACCATAGTTGGATTTGGTCTAATCCCGCTAAGATTCGATAATAGTCCAGACTTAGCTAGAAGTTTAGCAGGTGTTGTTTCATTATCCATGCTACCTAATGACATATTTTACTCCGATTTATCTGTTACTTTTCCAATAGATATAAAGTTTTATTATATCATTTTGGTCATCAACACCATTAATTATATATTGTAGTAATGGAAGGTCAGGAAGAATTTTTCCAAATAACTCAGAGTTATCAGTGAGTATTTGAAATAGCATACCTTGTTCTACTACATTTAAACTGTTAACTGATGCAGTTAAAGATTCCAGTGTGTACATTATTATCTCCGTTCAATTAATCTGCCAAGTTCTGCTGCAAGTTTAAGTATAATGAATACCGGTATTAGCATTGCACCTTTACCAAACCCAGCTGGATTTTTACTTGGACCAAATACTCGTTGCCATACTCCAACTATCTTACAAATTGGCATGCCAACTGCGGTGATTATCTTGCCTGTTAAGCTTCCCTTAGGCTTTTCTTTCATTTGGTATGCCATTTCTTCTGCCCATGGCGTAGCAATATCCTGTGCCCATGTAGTAGACCATCGACGAGTAATTTCTTGTCTACGTTCCTCAGACAACCATGGCATCATATTAGGACCATTACCATCCATCCAATCAACTACAATCTCTGCCCATGCACGATAACCATTGTAAATGTCTGGACGAATTTTGATTAGTTCTGCTCCAAATGCTTGATCTGCCAAATAGATCTTTTCATCCATTAACCCAAGTTCATATAGTTTAGTACAGATAATCTTACCGCCACTAGGT
>Ga0194048_10000889_pt1 | contig 14679 bp, 10 predicted proteins | sample JunL225m_MetaG_FD_161685 | JGI IMG/M metagenome (GOLD analysis project Ga0194048, IMG submission 161685) | Anoxic zone freshwater microbial communities from boreal shield lake in IISD Experimental Lakes Area, Ontario, Canada - Jun2016-L222-5m | ecosystem: Environmental > Aquatic > Freshwater >...
GGGCGACGTTTTCGCGCGCGGTCAGGCTTGGTATCAGGTTGTAAGCCTGAAAAACAAAACCGACGGCATCACGGCGGAATGAGGTCAGGGCCTTTTCGTCGAAATCAGCCAGATTTTCGCCACGGTACAGCAGCGTGCCGTGGGTCGGAGAGTCGAGACCGCCGAGCTGATTGAGCAGCGTGGATTTTCCGCTACCGGAGGCGCCGAGCAGCACAATCAGTTCGCCGGCGAATAGGTCCAGATCAACACCGGCCAGTGCAGTCACCGCGGCGGTATCCTCGCCATAGATCCGCGCGAGCCCGCGGACATGAAACACGGGCTCATCTTTGCCCCGGGTAGAGCGAACTGAGGAGGGTGAACCATGGGAGTCGGAGGGCATGATGTCTGGGGCGGGGACGAAACCCATTTTCCGGTGTGGTCGCAACCGGCAATACGCGCTCAGCGTAGGACTATTGTCCGCATGCCAATGGGCTAATAAGCCCTGCGGCATGTTTAGAAAGTAAACCCGGCGCGTTGGAAAAGGGGCATCGGGTGACTGGGCCTAAAGTGAGTCCTGATGACGGGGTTGACGCCGATGCGGATAATGCGCGCAGCCATGACGGAAAAGCGGATTTTCACCTCCTAGCGCTCGTCGCGAGCCCTGGACCTGGCAATGTACCGTCCGAAAAACTAGGCGGCGGCCGATTCGAAATTCAGCGGAACTGATCCTTGGTTTCAGGATTAGTTGGAATCAGGGTTGATCCAGAAATGTCGCAGCTCCGCGTTGCGCTGTTGGGTCGCCCCTCGTGCATCAAAGCCGCGCTGACGGAGCGGTGCCTCCGGGGATCGGCATACCGCCCTATTTTCAATTACCCGGCGCGTTGGGCAAGGTGAGGCGCTCGGGTGCGCCGAGGAATCGGACCTCGCGGACCCGCCATCCCTTTTCGGTTCGGATCCAGGAGTGCTGCTCGCGATAGCGGAGCCATAACCGCACGGGGCTACCGCCGGCGGGGGGCTGTTCCTGGCGGACCATCGTTTGCGTGATTTCGACGATGGCACGATCTCCGGTCAGAGTGATGCGGTCGACGGCGGTATCGATTGACTCGATGGCAATAACCCGGGCAAACAATGCTTCGGTACGGATTACAAACGCGGTGCGGTCCACGGCCACACCATCGGGACCGACCAAGGCATAATCAGCGGTGCTATCGCGGACGATCCCGGCGGCTGATTTTATGAGGATAGCCTCGCGAATGGCCGCGATCCGCGAGCGGATTTCCGCGGTGTCACGGCTGGCGGTTGAAACGGTGGCGCCGGCGGGTCCGGTGCAGGCGGTCAGCAACGCTAATCCCGTCCAAGCGGCGACCTGAAGCAGGTAACGGCGTCGCTTGGATAAGCGCTTCACGAGTGGTTATTCTGCGCTATCACCGGTGACGTTGGCGCCGCCGACGATGGTGACCTTCTCAATGATAGCCTTGTGGATCTTCTCGGCGAGTTCGGGCTTTTCCTTTAGGGTCTGCTTGGCGGCATCGCGGCCCTGGCCGACGAGATTGCCCTCGAAGGCGATCCACGCGCCCTTCTTTTCGAGGATCTTGTGCTCGATGCCGAGATCGAGGAGCGAGCCCATCTTGGAGATGCCCTCGTCGTACATGATATCGAATTCCACCTCGGTGAACGGAGGGGCGACCTTGTTTTTCACGACCTTGATCTTGGTGCGATTGCCGATGACCTTACCTTCGGGGGTCTTGATTTGGTCTTTCCGTCGAATATCGATGCGGATGCTCGAGAAGAATTTGAGCGCGCGGCCGCCGGAGGTGGTTTCAGGGCTGCCGAACATCACGCCGATTTTTTCGCGGATCTGGTTGGTGAAGATACACACGCACTGTGTCTTACTGACGACGGCGGTGAGTCGGCGCATGGCCTGCGACATGAGGCGGGCTTGGGCGCCGACGGTGGCATCGCCCATCTGGCCGTCGAGTTCTGCACGGGTGGTGAGCGCGGCAACGGAGTCGAGCACGATGACATCGATCGAATTGGAGCGGATGAGCGTCTCCATGATATTCAAGGCGTCTTCGCCGCTGTCTGGCTGGGATACGAGGAGGTCGTCGAGACTTACGCCGACGATGCGGGCATACTTTGGGTCGAGGGCGTGTTCGACATCGATGAAGGCGGCGAGGCCGCCGCGCTTTTGCGACTCAGCGATGACGCTCAAGCAGAAAGTGGTCTTACCGGAGGATTCCGGCCCGTAGATCTCAATGATGCGGCCCTTCGGAAGACCCCCGACGCCGAGCGCGAGATCAACCGCCAGCGAGCCGGTCGTGAGCGTTTCGACCTTCATCTTGGAGTTGCTGCCCAAGCGCATGATCGAGCCTTCGCCGAACTGCTTCGTGATGGAAGAGAGGGCGAGCTCGATGTTCTTGTCGCGGGCGGCGGAGGTCGCGGCGAGGGCCGCGGAGGCGGCGGTAGCGGGTTTGGCGTCGGACTTGGCGGCTGGGGCGGTTTTCGACATGGCGGCGTTGTTGCGATGAGGGAGATGAAGACGTGACCTTGCGGGGGCGAGGGATCAAGCCGACGCTGACCCAAATTCAAAGGGCAACACCGCTTGGATGGGGCGGAAGGTGGACGTGTTCAGATGAACACGTCAAGCCCGACTTAGGCTTTTTTCAAGAGGCCACTCAGGGGCTCGCCGGCGAGCCCGGCTTCACTAAGACAGCGAAATAGACTGCACCCAGCAGGAGGGCGAAGCTTACAGCGTAATTCCACGTCAATTTCTCCCCGAGTACAATCCAGGCAAAAGCGACGAACACCCCGAGTGTGATGACCTCCTGCATGATTTTGAGCTGATAACCGGTCATGCCGCCGGCATAGCCGAGGCGGTTGGCGGGCACCATTAGGCAGTACTCGAAGAAGGCGATGCCCCAAGATATCAGGATGACAACCCACAGCGCCTTGTCTTCGAAGAATTTCAGTTTGAGCTGACCATACCATGCAACAGTCATGAAAACGTTGGAGGCCAGGAGCAGGAGAAAGGTTTTCAAAGCGGGAGAAATCGGAGCCGAACGCGGAAAAGGGTTAACGAGGAGCGTGCCGTCGCCCAGTGCCAGAAGACTCTAAACTCGGTAATAGTCGCGAAACCAAGTGGCGAACCGCTGCAGGCCCTCTTCGAGGGTGACCCTGGGAGTGAACTGAATTGCCGCTTGGATTCTGGTGAGGTCGGCGCAGGTCTCGAACATATCGCCCGGTTGCGGCGGGAGCAACTCGACCAACGCCTTTTTACCCAGCAGTGCCTCCAGCATCTGCACAAAGAGGAGGGTTTCCACTGGGCGGTGGTGGCCCAGGTTGAAAATGCGCAGGGAAGGAGCCGCACCGATACTTGAACCGCTGATGAGACCGGCGGCCCTAGTCGCTGCGGTCGCGACCTGAGGTTGCACGCGTTCGGCCGGCGGGTAGAGGAGCACCTTTACGACCCCATCCACGATGTCTTCTATATAAGTGAAGTCGCGGAGGTTTTTCCCGGAATTGAACAATTTTAGCGTTTGGCCGGCGCAAATTGCCTTCGCGAAGAGTGTGGGCGCCATGTCCGGGCGCCCCCACGGGCCGTAGACGGTAAAAAAGCGCAGACCGGTCACATTGAGCTGATGGTTGAGGGCATAGCTGTGCGCCATGAGCTCATTGGCCTTCTTGGTCGCCCCGTAATAGGAGATCGGCTGGTCGGTGTTATCGTCCTCGCGAAACGGCGGACGCGCGCCGGCCCCGTACACGCTACTGCTGGAGGCGAAGACCAGATGCCGCGGCGGGTGTTGCCGGCAGGCCTCGAGGACATTGGCGAAGCCCTCCAGATTGTTGCGCGTGTAGGCGGCGGGGCGCTCCATGCTGAAGCGAACCCCCGGCTGCGCCCCGAGGTGCACGACGTAGTCGGGTTTGAAGTGGGCGACGAGCGCCGGGAATTTTTCCGCGTCGGCGAAATCCGCCTGCAGAAACCGGAATTTCTCCAAGGGTTCGAGTTGTTCGAGGCGGGCGCGTTTCAGCGCGACGTCGTAGTAGTCGCTCAGTGAGTCCACGCCGAGCACCTCGCAACGTTTTGTCTCCGCCAAACGCCGCGCGACGTGGTATCCGATGAAACCGGCGGCGCCGGTTACGAGGACTTTCATCCGGAGGGTGATAGGGAAACCCGCGACGCGCAGCTAGCGGAAAGTGGGGTCGGACGCGTTTAGAGGTGCGCTAGGTCCCGCACTCTCCGCATCCCGCCCCATGCGGCGTGCGCGGGTGGAATGAAAAACCGCAGATTTTTGAAAACGACGCTTGATTGGCGAAAAGCCCGCCCTTTACCTTGTGCCGTTTTTGTCCTCGCACACGTTCAACGCATGAAGATCAAAGCCTATCTGAAGCCGCATTGTGGTTGGTCCAATGGCGTCCGTGCGATTTTTCGTAAGCACAGCTTGGCGTTTGAGGATATCGATATCATCAATAATCGCTCCAATTACGCGGAAATGGTCCAAAAGTCCGGCCAGCCCCTCTCTCCGTGCGTCGAGATCGACGGTGTGATGCTCGCCGACATTTCCGGCGAGGAGGTTGAGAACTACATGCTCAGCAACGATCTCGTGAAACCGACCGAAGTCCGGCCGGACGTCGCAACGAATGCGGGTTGCTCCGATGAAGAGCACGCCAAAATGGCCACGAAAACGATTCGCTTCTTCTAATCATTCGCTGAGAGCACTCCGCAAATAATACTTTCACGGGCCGCTCTCGCCAAAAACGAGAACGGCCCTTTTTTTGCTCTAAGCGACCTGCCCACGCGCCACCTTTTCCGAAGACATGAACCAAAGCACCCGTAGTGTCAGTCCTGAGTCCGCTGTCGCCAGTCATCGCGCCGCCACGCCGCGCCGTTCGCCCGGTCAACCGGTGAAGCAGGGCATGTACGATCCGTTCTTCGAGCACGACGCCTGCGGCGTGGGCTTCGTGGTGGATATCCATGGCCGCAAGTCGCACAAGATCGTCGCCGACGCACTGCAGGTGCTCCGGAACCTTGATCACCGCGGCGCCAGCGGCGCGGAAATCAACACCGGCGACGGCGCGGGCATTCTCATCCAGATGCCGCACAAGTTTCTGACGGATGCCTGCAAGACCGCGCGCATCTCCCTGCCCGAGGCGGGCCAGTACGGTTGCGGCTTATTCTTCTTGCCGCGGAATCCCGCGATGCGCCGCAAGATCGAGGAGCGCTTCGAGCAGGTGGTGCAGTCCGAGGGGCTCGTTTTCCTCGGCTGGCGCACCGTTAAGACCAACAATACCATGCTCGGCGACACCGCAAAGTCGGTTGAGCCCTTCATGCGCCAGGCCTTTATCGGCCGGGGCGCCGGTATGGTCGATGACATGGCCTTCGAGCGTAAGCTCTATGTCGTGCGCAAGCGGGGCTACGCCGAAATCCGTACTTCGACGCTCCCAGGCGCGGAGTATTGGTACGTCGCCAGTCTCTCCCAAAAGACGCTCGTGTACAAGGGCATGCTCACCACCGAGCAGGTCGACCAGTATTTCCCCGATCTCAAGCACCCTGCGATGGAGTCGGCGCTCGCGCTGGTCCATTCCCGTTTCTCGACCAACACCTTCCCGAGTTGGGAGCGCGCGCACCCGTACCGGTATCTCGCCCATAACGGCGAAATCAACACGCTGCGCGGTAACATGAACTGGATGCACGCCCGCCAGGCGCTGTTTGCCAGCGAGGCCTTCGGCGACGACATCAAGAAGATTCTCCCGATCATCAATCCGAACGGCTCAGACTCGTCGATGTTCGACAACACCCTCGAACTCCTCGTCCTCGCCGGTCGCCCGATGGCGCATGCGATGATGATGATGATCCCCGAGCCGTGGTCCAACCACGAGTCGATGGACGACGAGCGCCGCGCGTTCTACCAGTATCACTCCTGCCTGATGGAGCCGTGGGACGGCCCCGCCTCCATCGCGTTCACCGACGGTACCCAGATGGGCGCCATCCTCGACCGCAACGGCCTGCGCCCGTCTCGTTATTACGTTACCAAGGACGGCGTTGTCATCATGGCCTCCGAGGCCGGGGTGCTCGATATTCCGACCGATCAGGTGGTCCGCAAGGGCCGCCTGCAACCTGGTCGTATGTTTTTGGTTGATACTGCGCAGGGCCGCATCATCGAGGATGAGGAAATCAAACGTGAGGTCTGCCGCGCCCAGCCCTATCGCCAGTGGCTCAGCGAGCACTTGGTACACCTGAGCGATCTCCCCGAGGCGCCAAAGGTTGAGGCGCCCGACCACGAGACGCTGCTGCAGCGCCAGATCGCCTTTGGCTACACCTACGAGGACGAGCGCGTAGTGCTCACCCCGATGGCCAAGGACGGCGTCGAGGCCATCGGCTCGATGGGTAACGATGCCGCGCTGGCGGTGCTCTCCAATAAGCCGCGCCTGCTCTACGATTACTTCAAGCAGCTGTTTGCGCAGGTCACGAACCCGCCGATCGACTCCATCCGCGAGGAGATCGTCACCTCCGCCGAAACCCGCCTCGGTTCCGAGGGCAACCTCCTCAACCCGGAGCCGACCGCCTGCCGTCGCGTGGAGCTGAAGTGGCCCGTCCTCACCAACGAGGAATTCGGCAAGATCCGTCGGACCAATCTGCCCGGTCTCCGTACCGGCGTGCTGCCGATCCTGTTCCGCGTCACGCGCGGCGAGAAGGGTCTGGCCAAGTCGATGGAGGAGCTCTCCGTCATGGCCCGCCGCATGATCGAGGAAGAGGAGATCAATGTAATCATCCTCAGCGACCGCGGGGTCACCCGCGACTACGCTCCGATTCCTGCGCTGCTCGCCGTCGCCGGCCTGCATCACTACCTCATCCGGGAGGGCTTGCGTACGCGCGTTTCGCTCGTGCTCGAGACCGGTGAGGCCCGCGAGGTCCACCACTTCGCGCTCCTGATCGGCTACGGCTGCTCCGCGATCAACCCGTATGTGGCCTTCGAGACAATCGACGACATGATCCGCGAGGGCATGCTCACGACGATCGACCACAAGAAGGCCTGCGCTAACTTCGTGAAGGCCGCGTCCAAGGGCGTCGTCAAGGTCATGTCCAAGATGGGCATCTCCGCGATCCAGTCATACCGCGGCGCCCAGGTGTTCGAGGCCCTCGGCCTGCGCCAGGACGTGATCGATCATTACTTCACCTGGACGCCCTCCCGCGTCGGCGGCATCGGTCTCGATGTCATCGCGCAGGAGGTGCTCATGCGGCACCGTGCCGCATATCCGGAACGGGCGGTCAACGGCCATGTGCTGCCCGTCGGCGGTATCTACCAGTGGCGCGCGGAGGGCGAGGCCCACCTGTTCACGCCGGAGTCCATCCATGCGCTGCAAAAGGCGGTGCGCGGCAACAGCAAGGCGGCGTACATCACCTACACGAAGCTGATCAACGACCAGTCGAGGCAACTCTGCACGCTGCGCAGCCTGCTCGACTTCAAGAGCGGCAATGCGCCAATCCCGCTCGAGGAGGTCGATTCCGCGGAAAAAATCATGAAGCGCTTTAAGACGGGCGCCATGTCGTACGGCTCCATCTCGAAAGAGGCGCACGAAACGCTGGCCATCGCGATGAACCGCATTGGCGGAAAGTCCAACACCGGTGAGGGCGGCGAGGATCCCGAGCGCTTCACCTGGACCAACGCCCAGGGCGATTCCAAGAACTCCGCGATCAAGCAGGTCGCCTCCGGCCGCTTTGGTGTGACCAGCGAGTACCTGGTGAGCGCGCGCGAAATCCAGATCAAGATGGCGCAGGGCGCTAAGCCCGGCGAGGGCGGCCAGTTGCCCGGCAGCAAGGTCTACCCGTGGGTTGCCAAGACCCGCGGTACCACCGCCGGCGTCGGCCTCATCTCCCCGCCGCCGCACCATGACATTTACTCCATCGAGGATCTCGCCGAGCTGATCCACGATCTCAAGAACAGCAATAAGGATGCCCGCATCAGCGTGAAGCTGGTGTCCGAGGTCGGCGTCGGCACCATCGCCGCCGGCGTCGCCAAGGCGCACGCCGATGTCGTACTTATTTCCGGATACGACGGGGGCACGGGCGCCTCGCCCCAGACCTCGCTGCAGCACGCCGGCCTGCCGTGGGAACTCGGCCTGGCCGAGACGCACCAGACGCTCGTCCTGAACAACCTCCGCTCCCGCATCGCGGTCGAGACCGACGGCCAGCTTAAAACCGGCCGCGACGTGATCATCGCCGCGCTGCTTGGCGCCGAAGAGTTCGGCTTTGCCACCGCGCCGCTCGTTTCGACGGGCTGTATCATGATGCGCGTGTGTCATCTCAATACGTGTCCCGCCGGCGTCGCCACGCAGGACCCCCAGCTCCGCGCCCGGTTTGCCGGCAAACCCGAGCACGTGGTGAACTTTATGAAGTTCATCGCCGAGGACATGCGTGAAATCATGGCTTCGCTCGGCTTCCGCACCATCGAGGAGATGATCGGCCGCACCGACCGGCTCGAGGCGCGCAAGGCGGTCGACCACTGGAAAGCCAAGGGCCTCGATTTCTCCAACATCCTCTACCAGCCGGACGTCGGTCCCGAAATCGGCCGCTTCTGCCAGATGAAGCAGGACCACGGGATCGATCGTTCGCTCGATGTCACCCAACTCCTCGAGATCTGCAAGCCGGCGATCGAGCGCGGTGAAAAGGTCATTGCCGAACTTCCGATCCGCAACGTCAACCGCGTGGTCGGCACGATCACCAGCGGCCAGATTACTAAGAAATACGGCGCGACGGGCCTGCCCGAGGATACGATCAAGTTGAAGTTCACCGGTTCCGCCGGCCAGAGCTTCGGCGCTTTTGTCACCCGCGGGATGACGCTCGCGATCGAGGGCGACGCCAACGACTACTTCGGCAAGGGCCTGTCGGGTGGCAAACTGATCGTGTATCCACCGGTCAACGCCACCTTTAAGGCCGAGGAAAATATGATCATCGGCAACGTCGCCTTTTACGGCGCGAGCGCGGGTGAGGCTTATGTCCGCGGCCTCGCGGGCGAGCGTTTCGCCGTCCGTAACTCCGGCGTCACCGTGGTCGTCGAGGGAGTTGGTGACAACGGCTGCGAGTACATGACCGGCGGTAACGTCGTCGTGCTCGGCCGCGCCGGCCGCAACTTCGGCGCCGGCATGTCCGGAGGCGTCGGCTACGTGCTCGATGAAACCGCGGACTTCGCCAAGCGGGTCAATGTCCAGATGGTCGCTGTCGAGAAGGTCGAGGACGCGAAGGAAATCGCCGCCCTGCGCGCGATGATCCAGAAACACTTCGACTACACGAAGAGTACCCGGGCCAAGGAAATCTTGGACAACTGGGCCGCTTCCCTGCCCAAGTTCGTCAAGGTCATGCCCAAGGACTACAAGCGCATGCTTGCCTGCATCGAGCGCGCCCAGGCCCAGGGCCTCACCGGCGACGAGGCCATCATGGCTGCCTTTGAGGAAAACGCCCGCGACACCTCGCGCGTCGGCGGCAACTAACCCGGCGTTCCCGCCTCCGCGCCAAAATCCCCCCTCCAACCTTTCCTTCCATGGGTAAACCAACTGGCTTCATCGAGTACCTGCGCGAACTGCCCGTCGACCGCACGCCCACCGAGCGTGTGCGCGACTGGAAAGAGTTCCACCAACACATGGAGGAGAAAAAACTCCGCCAGCAGGGCGCGCGCTGCATGGATTGCGGCATTCCATTCTGTCACTCCGGGAAATTGATCAGCGGCATGGCGAGCGGCTGCCCGATCAACAACCTCATCCCCGAATGGAACGACCTCGTTTATCGGGGCCTCTGGAAAGAGGCGCTCGAGCGCCTGCACAAGACGAACAATTTCCCCGAGTTCACCGGCCGCGTGTGCCCGGCCCCGTGTGAAGGTTCGTGCACCCTCGGCATCAATGCCCCGCCGGTCACGATTAAGAATATCGAAGCCACGATCATCGACCACGGTTGGGACGAAGGTTGGGTTATGCCCGAGGCGCCGAAGGTGCGCACCGGCAAGAAGGTCGCCGTTATCGGCTCCGGCCCCGCGGGACTCTCCGCCGCCGCGCAGCTCAACAAGGCCGGGCATACCGTGACGGTGTTTGAGCGCGCCGACCGGCCGGGCGGACTGCTCATGTACGGCATCCCGAACATGAAGCTCGACAAGCAGGAGGTTGTCCTGCGCCGCATCAAGTTGATGGAGCAGGAGGGCATCAAGTTCATCTGCAACGCCAACGTCGGCGATAACGTCGAGCCGCAGATTTTCCTGAAGGAATACGACGCGACCGTCATCTGCACCGGCGCTACCCAGCCCCGTGATCTGCCGATCGAAGGCCGCAGTCTCAAGGGCGTACACTTCGCCATGGAGTTCCTCACCGCGAACACGAAGGCGGTGCTCAACCAGGGCTCCGGCGAGCACTCGCCGATCAACGCCAAGGGCAAGGATATCGTCGTCATCGGCGGCGGCGACACGGGCACCGACTGTGTCGGCACCTCGATCCGCCACGGCTGCAAGAGCCTCGTGCAGATTGAAATTCTCCCGAAGCCGCCGTTGGAGCGGACGGCCGATAATCCGTGGCCGGAGTGGCCGAAGACCTACAAGATGGATTACGGTCAGGAGGAGGCCGCCGCCAGGTTCGGCGCTGATCCGCGCGTCTATCTCACCACGGTGAAAAAATTCGTCGGCGACGAGCAGGGCAATGTGAAGGAACTCGTGACCGTCGAAATCAAATGGGAGAAGAACGACAAGGGTCAGTTCGTCCCGAAGGAAATTCCCGGCACCGAACAAACCCGCCCCGCGCAGCTCGTGCTGCTCGCCATGGGCTTCCTCGGACCCGAGCAGATGCTGCTCAAGGAAATCAAGGTGGAGACGGATGCCCGCTCGAACATCAAGGCCGAGCACGGGGCGTTTACGACCAGCCTCAAGGGGGTCTTTGCTGCCGGCGACTGCCGCCGCGGCCAGAGCCTCGTCGTCTGGGCGATCAATGAGGGCCGCGGCGCCGCGCGCGAGTGCGACCGCTACCTGATGGGCTACACGGATCTGCCGTAAGCCGAGGTCGCCGTTTCAATATCAAGGGCGCACCGGAATTTCCGGTGCGCCCCTTTTTTTCGGATTATTCCTCCGAAGCAATCCAACGGCGGTCTGCGCTCATACACCGGCCGGTGCGTCCTTCAACCCGCCGGTCAGGTATGAATCGTAGGCGGCGAGATCGAGCACGCCGGTGCCGCTCAGGCCGATCACGATTACCCGCTTTTTCCCTTCGGTGCGGCAGGCGATCGCCTCGTCGACCGCCGCCGCGATGGCGTGCGCCGATTCCGGGGCGGGCACAATGCCTTCGCTGCGGGCGAACAAAACCGCGGATTCGAAGACTTTGGTTTGTGGATACGCCATGGCCTCGATCAGTCCGAGCTTGAGGCAGTGGCTGACCATCGGGGCCATGCCGTGGTAACGCAGGCCGCCCGCGTGGATGCTGGGCGGCATGAAATTGTGGCCCAGCGTATGCATCATCATCAGCGGCGTGGTCTCCGCGGTGTCGCCAAAGTCGTAGCGTAATTCACCCTGGGTCAGGGACGGACACGACCTGGGCTCGACCGCGACGATGCGCGTCTTTTTCCCAGACTTGAGCTTCCGTTCGACGAACGGGAAGGCGAGGCCGGCAAAATTGCTGCCGCCACCCGCACAACCGAAGATCACGTCGGGTTCCTCGCCGGCCATTTCCATCTGCCGAATTGCCTCCTGGCCGATCACCGACTGGTGCAGGCACACGTGGTTCAGCACGCTGCCGAGCGCGTACTTGGTCCCCGGATGCTTCATCGTGTCCTCGATTGCCTCGCTGATCGCGATGCCGAGGCTGCCGTTGCTGGCCGGATCCTCGGCGAGGACCTTGCGCCCGAATTCGGTTTGGTTGCTCGGACTGGCGTGCACCGTCGCGCCGTAGGTCTGCATGAGCAGCTTACGGTACGGCTTCTGGTGAAAGCTGACCTTCACCATGTAGATGTTGCACTCCAAGCCGAAGACGCTGCACGCAAATGCAAGCGACGAACCCCACTGGCCTGCGCCGGTCTCGGTCGCGAGCCGCTTGGTGCCGGCCTGCTTGTTGTAATAGGCCTGCGGGATCGCGGTGTTGGGCTTGTGGCTACCCGCCGGGCTCACGCCTTCGTACTTGAAGTAAATATGCGCCGGCGTTTGCAGTGCCTTCTCCAAGCGCACCGCGCGCAGCAGCGGGGTGGGGCGGTAGAGCGCGTAAACGTCCTGCACCTCCTGGGGTATTTCAATCCGGCGCTCGGCGCTCATCTCCTGCATGACGAGCGACTCGGGAAACATTGCGGTCATGAGATCCGGCGTCACGGGCTCCTTCGTCCCCGGGTGTAACGGCGGGGGCAGCGGCTCGGGGAAATCCGCCAGCAGGTTGTACCAGTGCGTGGGCATCTCGTCCGCGCGCAGCGGAAAGGTAATCGCAGTTTTCATCGTTGGGGAAAGAGCTGAAACGCCCCGCTTAGCTAGAGACCCTCCGGCAAAGCGCCAGCCGGGACTGCCCGTGAAACCGGCCGCGACCGGATATTAAGCGCCCTATCAGGGAGGGCAAGAGATGGTCAGTCCGGTCTCACGCCCCGGTCGTCGCGAGCTGTCCGCAGCCGGCGGCGATGTCGATGCCCCGGCGCTGGCGGACGGTGCTGGGCAGCTTGAACTCGTGGGCCAGGACCCCTTGAAATCGCTTGGCGGCCTCGAGGGCCGTGGGGGTTCCACCGTAACCGGAGGTTGGATTCAGCGGGATCAGGTTCACCTGGGCCGGTAGGCCGCGGAGGAGGGCGCCGACCGCACGGGCGTGATCCGGCGTGTCGTTCTTCCCCTCGATCAGCGTCCACTCGTAGAAAATCTTACGCCCCGTGGTTTCGCTGTAGGTGCGGCAGGCGGCCATCAATTCGTCCAGGGGCCATTTCTTCGCCACCGGTACGAGGGTGGCCCGTTCCGCCTGCGTCGCCGCGTGCAGGGAAACAGCCAGATGCAACGGCCGCTGCTCTTGCGCGAGCCGCAAGATTCCCGGGACGACGCCGACGGTGCTCAGCGTGATCCGCTCCGCGGCGATTGCGAGGCCACTGGAGTCGCGGAGGATGTCGATCGCGTGCATGACCGCGTCGTAGTTGTGCAGCGGCTCGCCCATACCCATCAGGACAATGTTGCGCAGCCGGTCCTTGTGCCCCGGCGTCAAGCGGTCCTGGCCCTTGGCGGAGTCCAGGGTCCGGATGGCCCGGGCAACGTGCACGGCTTGGGCGACGATCTCGCCGGGGGTGAGGTCGCGGGTGTAGCCCATCTGGCCGGTGGCGCAGAACACGCAGCCCATCGCACAGCCGACCTGCGAACTGATGCACGCGGTGACGCGGCCGGTGAACCGCATCAGCACGGTCTCGACCCGTTCCGCGTCACCCAGCGTGAGCAGATACTTGCGGGTGAAACCGTCGCGGGATTCGGTCGCGAGAGCCACCGGAAGAATTCCGAGCGTCGCGGCGGCGTGGAGACGCGCCCGCACTTTTTCCGGCAGATCGGGCATCACCTCCGCGGAGAACGTGGCGGCGAGTTCGAGGTACAGGTAATTCCAAAGCCGCGTGGCGTGCACCGGCGAAAAACCCCACGTGACAAAAAGTGCCTGCAATTCCCCCCGCGTAAGATCGTAGAGGTTGGCCGGCGTCGCGCCGTTAGCGGCAGGCATGTTTCCAGGGGCAGTCACGGTTTGAGGGGAACGTCAGACGGCTTGCGGATGAGCCGACTGGCCAATGTCGAGGCTGGCGGCGGCGGCGTTGGCGCGGACCTGTTCGGTGGATTTGCAGCCGGGGATCACGGCGGTGATGGCCGGATTTTTTAAACACCAGGCGAGCGCCCATTGAGCCATCGGAACGCCGGGCGGCACCTCGGTGGCGGCGATGCGCTGGACCTCCGCCAACTTCTCGTCCCGACCGAGTTTCATCTGGGCCTCACGGACATCCGTCGCGGGGAACGCGGCGCCGGGCTGGTACTTGCCCGAGAGAAACCCGCTGGCGAGCGGCACGCGGGCGAGAACGCCGAGACGGTCCTGCCGGCACGCGGGCAGCACCGCGGCCTCGGCTTCGCGTTGCAGTCGGTTGTAGATAACTTGAATCGAACCCGCTCCGACCGCGGCGGCCTGCGTGGTTTGATAGTGGTTGTTCGGCGGGCTGATGGAAATGCCGAGGTGGCGGACTTTGCCCTTGGCCTGTTCGGCGAGCAGGGTCGCCCAGAGTCCGTCGGTGTCGAACTCGTGGTCCTTGGCGGAGTGGCACTGCAGCAGGTCGACGTAGTCGGTGCGCAACGCCTGCAGTGAGCCGTCGAGCTGGCGGACGACGTCCGCCGGATCGAAGTGCATCGACCGGTCGAAGCGGCCGTGGAAGTGGTGGCCGAACTTGGTCGCGACGATCCAGCGGTCGCGTTGGCCCGCGATGGCCGCGCCGATAAACCGTTCGGACAGGTGGTCGCCGTAGCACTCCGCCGTATCGAGGAAGTTGATGCCGCAGTCCTGCGCGGCCCCGAGAATCGCGTCGACCTCGGGCTGCGTGAAGTCGTGACCCCATTCGCCCCCGAACTGCCAGGTGCCGACACCGACGACGGAAACTTTCAACCCGGTCCGGCCGAGGGTGCGGTAGTGCATCTCAGAAGAACGTGTAGTACTTCCCGCTCGCGAGCCGCTGGATGAGGAGCGCGAGCTCGACCGCGT
>Ga0194048_10000891_pt1 | contig 14665 bp, 15 predicted proteins | sample JunL225m_MetaG_FD_161685 | JGI IMG/M metagenome (GOLD analysis project Ga0194048, IMG submission 161685) | Anoxic zone freshwater microbial communities from boreal shield lake in IISD Experimental Lakes Area, Ontario, Canada - Jun2016-L222-5m | ecosystem: Environmental > Aquatic > Freshwater >...
CAAGCGGGTGGGTATGGTTATGGTTATGGTTATGGTTATGGTGCGGGTTATAGCTATGTGCCCACGTATCCCACCTATGTCGCCCCGGCCACCACAATCATTGTCCCGGTTGCACGGGCACCTCGGTATTACCGCCCGCACGGCCATCATCGCTGGCGCGGCTAGGCACTTCGGGCTACAAACCTGTAAAGTGTAGGGACTTGTCTAGTTTGGAGCTCGAATGAAAGTCCCGCAACGGCTGACGCCCCTTGTCGAAGAAGGATTGGTCGACGAAGTGCTAAGCCAGCTCATGAGCGGTAAAGAGGCCACCGTTTATGTGGTGCGTTGCGGCGACTCGGTGCGGTGTGCCAAAGTGTACAAAGACGCCAAACAACGTAGCTTCAAAAATGCGGTGTCGTACACCGAAGGCCGTAAAGTCAAAAATAGCCGTCAGGCGCGTGCCATGGAAAAAGGCACGCGTTACGGTCGACAAATGCAAGAAGAGGCTTGGCAAAACGCTGAGGTTGATGCGTTATTTCGCTTGGCAAATGCCGGGGTGCGGGTGCCTCAGCCGTATATCTGTACGGATGGTGTGCTGTTAATGGAGTTGGTCACCGATGCCGACGGAAACGTTGCCCCGCGACTCAATGATGTCGAGCTGACACCAGTCCTCGCGTTAGAGCATCATGCCTATTTAATTAACCAGGTCGTGCGGATGCTGTGCGCCGGAGTCATCCATGGCGACCTCTCTGAATACAACATTTTGATGGGAGTCACCGGTCCGGTCATTATCGATTTACCACAAGCTGTTGATGCGGCTGGCAATAACGAAGCGGCCGCAATGTTGTCGCGCGATGTACAAAATTTAGCCGTGTATTTTGGACAATTCGCACCAGAATTACTCTCGACGGCGTACGGTAAAGAGATCTGGCAACACTATGAGGCCGGAACCCTCACGGCAGACACCCCTTTGACGGGCGTTGTTGCGGCTGATACCACGCCTGTGGACATGGCTGGGCTCATGCAAGAGATCGAAGATACCCGGCGCGAAGAGCAAGAGCGCCAGCGGCGGTTACAAGAACGCGATTAAAGTATTTTGCTGTCACATGGCTATAATCGGGTGAAACAAGTCTAACCAATTGCCCATGATCATGACTGCACAATCTTCTCTCGCCTTTCACTCGACCAAGTCAACGAAGCCTATGCCTCAGGCCGAACGCGAAGCAATCGTCGCGAACCCTGGGTTCGGCAAGTACTTTACTGATCATATGGTGTCGATTGACTGGACCCTCGAACAAGGTTGGCACGACGCGGCACTCAAGCCTTATGGTCCGTTACTGCTTGATCCGGCTTCTTCAGTCTTGCATTACGCACAAGAGATTTTTGAGGGACTGAAGGCCTATCGTCACCCTGACGGTTCGATCTGGACTTTCCGGCCTGAGGCCAACGCCGCACGCATGCAGCGTTCGGCAACGCGCTTGGCATTGCCACCTTTGCCGACTGATTTATTTATTGAGTCGATTCAGCAATTGGTGAGCGCCGACGCAGCGTGGGTACCCGCGACGGGCGAAATGAGTTTGTATCTTCGTCCGTTCATGATTGCGAACGAAAGTTTTTTGGGTGTGCGCTCGGCGCATCGTGCTGCGTACTATGTCATCGCCAGCCCTGCGGGTCCGTATTTTGCCAAGGGTGTTGCGCCGGTGATGATTTGGCTTGCTGAAGACCATGCGCGCGCGGCGTTTGGGGGTACGGGTGCAGCGAAGTGCGGCGGCAACTATGCAGCCTCACTACTCCCTCAGCAAGAAGCCTATGAAAATGGCTGTCCTCAAGTGCTTTTTTTAGATTCGCAAGAGGGTAAATACATCGAAGAGCTCGGTGGGATGAATGTATTTTTAGTGCTAAAAGATGGCACCTTGATCACTCCCGAATTGACGGGCAGTATTCTTGAGGGCGTCACACGCATGAGCATTATCCAGCTTGCGCGTGATCGAGGTCATCAGGTTCAAGAGCGAAAAATTACGATTGATGAGTGGAAAGACGGCATTGCTTCTGGTGCCGTTGTTGAGGCGTTTGCCTGCGGTACTGCTGCGGTGGTGACACCGATTGCAGCACTCAAAGGCCGCGGCTTTATTGCGGGCGATGAACATGCGCCCGCGGGCAAACTTACGATGTCGTTACGTCAAGAGCTGACAGATATTCAATCTGGTCGTCGGCCTGATCGACATGGTTGGCTCAAGCGGTTGGTTTAGCGCGACGCAGTTATTTTGCCTGCAGGGCAAGCGTAAGCATCAACTGGTATTGAGTGGCATCTAGGTAAGGATGCTTGTTCATGAAGTCCATCAAAAGTTGATCGGCCAAAATGACTTGCTCGCTTGGCAACTCTTTCATGACGGCTGAATAGACTGCAAAGCGGCCGCCTGCGGCCCACTCTTTCACGGCTTGGTCTTGAACCTCTGTATGTTGCGCTTTCTGTTGAACGCGTTTGAGGCGTTGTCGATTGGCTTCTATTTCGCTGTAAGCGGTTTTAGTTTGACCTGAGCCTCTAAGCACTCGGATGCGCGCGGCCGTGCGGATGGTGAGGTAGTCTGCCTGGGTGGTCAGGCGAGCTTGTTCGAGCTGCTCTATTTGTGTCAGTAGGGTCTGGGCCTCTTCACTCGCTTGGTTTGCAAGTTTTTTTAAAATAGCAGGCACACGATGACCGCGCTGTTCGAGCAAAGCTCGATAGCGTTGGGCGGTAAACTGCGTTTGTCCGGCAGGGATTGAGCGGGGTAGAGGCATCGGCTAGGAAGCTGGGTGTCGTGAGTTGTAGTGTAGCGCAGGCAATTAACTTAGTACATCCAAAATAAATAAATAGTACATCATTGATAAATTCTGCACTTAATTCATTGAAAAATAATGATTAATTCAAGATATCTCAATATACCGTTTGTCGTGATCGGTGGGCTATTCATGCTATGGCCGGCCATACACAACGGTTATCCGTTGGTGTACAGCGACTCACATGTTTTTATTTCTCAGCCTGTTGCCGAGTTCATGAACTGGGATAAGCCATTTGTTTATGGGCCGTTGATTTTGCTGTTTCACGGTTGGTCGACGCTTTGGGGTGTCGTTGTCGCGCAAGCGCTGTTGCTGTCGCACTTGGTGTGGCTAGTGAGTGCGGCCTTCGCGGTAGATTCGAACGTCGTTGTGAGCGGCCCGATCGCCCGGCTTAAACCAGGCCTGCGTCACCTATCGGTCTGTGCGGTGCTTGCCTTGGCTAGCACGGCGCCTTGGTTCACGAACTTTGTGATGCCTGACATTTTTGGTGCGATGGCCGTTCTGTGTATTTTTTTATTAGGCTTTTCAAATCGATTGAGTCGAGTTGAGATGATTTGGCTCATCGTGCTTGGTGCTCTTGCAATTGCGGTACATCTATCGCATTTGGTGATCGCTGCAGCTTGTTTGATCGTGGTGCTCTGTCTGCGTCTGGGGCGAATTCAGTATGCGCTCTTACCTTTGGCTGGCGCAATTGTGATTTTGTTAGGTACTAATTTTTATGCATTTCAAAAACTATCGATCTCGCCGCATGGTTCGGTCTTTATGCTTGCCCGTCTGTCCGGGGATGGAAATACAAAAGAAGTGCTTGAAACGTATTGCGCACAAAAGAAATGGTATCTGTGTGATTGGGTTGACCGACTACCCGCCGATAGTGATGAATTTTTATGGAATGGCAAAGGCCCTGTCTGGAGCCATCCAGGAGGACCGATTGGCTTGGCGCCCGAAGCCTCAGAGATCGTATCCTATGTGATCCGCACGCGACCTTGGCCCGTCTTGGTGTCTGCAGTGCGTAACATGTCTACTCAGCTTTGGATGATTCAGCTAGGCGATACCTTACACGCTGATCATTTGGATGTGACCGTTGCTAAGAGTGTTGGTCAATATTTTGCAGGATCAGAGCTTGAGCAGTTGAATAATTCGCGTCAAATGAAGGGCGAGCTCGCGAACGACGCGTTGTGGTTTAGTCGTGTGAGTATGGTGAGTTTTTATGGCGGATTGGTATTTAGCTTGTACATCTTGCTTGTTCTCTGGCGCGCGCAGCCGGTTGTGCGTGAGCGTCAGAATGCACAGGTTGTGGCGGGGTTTATTTTGATTCTTTGGGCAGGCATTTTGGCCAATGCCTTTGCCACGGGCGCACTGTCAAAACCACATCATCGCTATCAAGCCCGAATCTCTTGGCTGCTGGTGTTGCCCCCGCTACTTTTATGGCGCCGACCGACCCTGCCTACGCACGCCACTTAAGGTTGTGGGTTATTCGCGCTGAATATTACTGGCCTTGATCACAGTCGCCCACTTTGCGATTTCGCCGTCGACAAAAGCGGCAAGCGCTTGCGGTGTACTGCCTTGAATTTCGATGGCTTGCTGCGTTAACTTGGCTTTGAGCTCAGGCTCAATGAGTACCCCGTTGATTTCGCGATTGAGGCGCTCGATGATCATTGGTGGCGTGCCCATCGGAGCAAAAAAACCATAGCTCGCGATAGATTCAAAACCGGGATAGCCTGACTCTGCAACCGTCGGTAAATCTGGCATCAGGGCAGAGCGCTTTGCAGTGGTGATCGCTAGCGCACGTACTTTGCCTTCTTTCAACATGGGTAAATAAGGCGGTAAGGTGTCAAGCGCCATGGTGACCCGACCGGAAATCAAGTCGGGCATTAATAGTGCAGTGCCCTTGTACGGGATATGCAAGACGTCGATGCCCGCCGCGACTTTGAACATTTCGCAGGTTAAGTGAATGAGGCCGCCCGTACCGGATGAGCCGCAGGTGAGTTTGCCCGGTTCTTTTTTGGCTAAAGCAACGAGCTCAGCCAGATTTTTGACAGGCACTTCGTTGCCGACCACAACAATGTTGCTTAAGGTGCCCGCAGTTGAGATTGCAGTCAAATCTTTTTTGAACTGATAGCCAGGGTCTTTGTAGTAACTCACAGCGATCGAATGCGAGCCGATCGAACCCATCAATAAGGTGTAGCCGTCAGGGGCAGCCTTGGCAACATACGCTGCGCCAATATTCGCGCCCGCGCCAGGTTTGTTTTCGATCACGACAGACTGTCCGAGTCGCACGGCAAGCTTCTCTGTGATCGCACGGGTCAGAATGTCGGTGGCGCCTCCGGCCGGAAACGGCACGACAACCTTTAGAGGCTTGCTTGGGTAGTTGTCTTGGGCCTGTGTTGGCGCCGAGAGGCCTGTGTTTAATGCGAAAGTCGCCAACAAGACTTGCCAGTATCGATTGATGCGCATGGAGGTTCATCCTAAAAATGTATCTTTATCATAATCCCTAAGCAAAAACCATGCCCAGCTAGTTTGCTAAAGCGGATATAGTGTTGGCACAACACATCGTATCGACTCAGCGCCAACGCTGCGGGCGATCATCGGAGACCTTGATGTTTAAAGCAAAAAAAGTAATGTCCACCTTGCCCAATGCTCAGCGCAGAACACTCTTGGCGATGGCGGGTTCGGCTGTTATCGTGCCGTCTGCCTTTGCTCAAACCAAGTTCCCCAGTCGCCCGATTCGGATCATTGTGCCGTGGTTGCCGAGTGCAGCGGCTGATCTCGAGTTACGTGCTTTGGCGCAAGCAGCTTCAGGCTACTTTGGTGAGGCGGTAGTCATTGAAAATAAGGCTGGCGCGAGCGGTACGCTCGGCGCTCAGTTATTGGCAAGCGAAACCAAAAGTGATGGCTATTTACTGACGCAAATGCATTCAACTATTTTTCGTGTCGCAGGCATGGTTGATAAGCCAACCTATGACGTGATGAACGATTACAGTTGGATCTTGCAGTTGGTGGGCTACTCATACGGGGTGGTGGTGCGTGCAGATTCGCCTTGGCAAACGTTTGGTGATTTGTTGGCATATGTCAAAGCGAATCCGGGCAAGTTAACGCTTGGCACAGCGGGCGTCGGGACGACGCAACATATCACCATGGCACAAGTCGCGACGCAACAAGGGCTAGACTGGTTGCACGTGCCTTTTCGTGGAGGCGGAGACGATGTGCAAGCCCTGTTAGGCGGGCAGATCATGGCGGTCGCTTCTTCGACTCTATGGGGTGAGTTAGTGCAGTCCGGTAAGTTGCGATTGTTAGTGACCTTTGGGCAAGAGCGCATCAAACGGTTTCCCGAGGCGCCAACCTTGATCGAGTGCGGTATCAACATTGCGCAAACGTCGCCCTATGGTTTGGTTGCACCTAAAAATCTTGACCCGAAAATCAAACAAATCTTGCACGACGGCTTTAAAAAAGCGCTTTATACCCAATCCCATCTTGACGCGATTGCGCGTCTTGATATGCCGGTACAGTATATGGACAGTGCAGAATACGAAGTCAAAGGTAAAGCACTCTTTCAAAAAGAAATGGCCGCAGTCCGTCAACTTGGTATTCGTTTAAATTAATTTAAAGAGAAAGATACATTTCATCATGACGCATCCCAAAGTAGAGAACACGTTTCCGCCCGCACATATTCCAGTCCGCCCCGATTGGATCGAGCAGTCAAATGAGCCCATTCTTGAACCCGCTTTGCCGATCGTTGATCCGCATCATCATTTGTGGGATCGTCCGGGTCAGCGTTATTTTTTTGAAGATTTGCTAGCAGACGTCCAGAGTGGCCACAATATCGAGGCGACTGTATTTATTCAATGCCGGTCGATGTATCGCGCAAGTGGTCCAGTTGAGATGCGCCCGGTCGGCGAAGTTGAGTATGTCAATGGTGTGGCCGCGCAAAGTGCCAGTGGGCTGTATGGCCCCACTGAAATCTGTGCAGGTATTGTGGGTTTCGCTGACCTGATGTTAGGTGCGCGCGTGAGGCCTGTCCTTGAAGCAGAATTAGCCGTTGCACCCGACCGCTTTCGCGGTATTCGTGTCATGACCGCAGCCAGCCCGCATAAAGAGATTGCGCCTGGTTTCGGTAAGGTTCCTGAAGGTGTCATGATGACCGCGGCATTTCGTGAAGGCTTTGCCGAACTCGCACCGCTAGGCTTGTCTTACGATATGTGGTCGTTTCACCCCCAGATGGGTGAGGTTGCCGATCTCGCCAGAAGCTTTCCCGAGACCTCGATTATCGTGAATCACGCAGGCGGGCCACTTGCGATTGGGCCCTACAAAGGGCGGCAGAATGAAGTGTTGAAAGACTGGTCAAAGAGTATGCGCGAACTCGCAACATGCCCGAATGTCACCATGAAAATTGGTGGTCTGGGGATGCACATTGGTGGGCTCGATTTTCATAACCGTCCAATGCCGCCTAGTTCAAAAGATTTGGCCCAGGCTTGGCAGCCGTTTGTGCAAGGCTGTATTGATGCCTTTGGTCCGGCACGCTGCATGTTTGAAAGCAATTTTTGTGTCGACAAAGGTACCGCCAGTTACGTCAATCTTTGGAACGCCTTTAAGCGTTTGACTCAAGATTTCTCAACCGAAGACAAGGCGCACCTGTACAGTGAAACAGCAAAACGCGTATATCGTTTGAAGTAGATGGTGCTGTTCGTGGCTTCGGGTTGCTCAGTCAAATTTAATATTGGCGGCCTTGAGCACCACGGCCCATTTTTTTATTTCACTCGTCGTCAAATCACCGAGGTCTTTTGGCGTGCCGGGGGCAGGCGATGCCCCTTGCTGGGCAAACTTCTCTTTTAACTCAGGCATGGCCAGGGCTTGATTCGTGGCCGCATTAATGGCGTCTATCACCGCAGTGGGCGTGCCAGTGGGTGTAAATAGCGCGAAGTACGAGCTCACGTTAAAGCCTGGGATACCTGCCTCGGCAATCGTGGGGATGTCGGGCAAGGCGGCAACCCGCGTTGAGCCGGTGATGCCAAGCGCGCGTACGTTATTCGCCTTTATTTGCGCGATCGCGGTGGGTAAGTTGTCAAACATCATCTCAATGTGCCCACCCATCAAGTCAGCCATGGCTGGGGTGCTGCCCTTGTAAGGAACATGCACCATATTGACCTGAGCCATATAGTTAAAGAGTTCGCCAGCCATATGTAATGAAGACCCGGCACCCGCTGAGGCAAAGGAAAGTTTGCCAGGTTCTTTTTTAGCCAAGGCAATGAGCTCTTCAATATTTTGTGCGGGTAGTTTTTTGGTCACAATTAATACATTGGGTGCATGCGTCACTAAAGCGACTGGCGCAAAATCACGCACAAAATCAAAAGGCAATTTACGTTCGGCCGCCTGATTCACTGGATTGTTGAGTGAGCCTAAGTACAGTGTTAAGCCATCGGGTGTTGAGCGGGCGACTTCAGCCGCTGCGATATTACCGTTTGCGCCGGGCTTGTTTTCGACGATGACATTTGCTTGCAGAAGAGGGCCAATTTTTTCGGCAATGCTACGCCCGATACTGTCAGAGGTGCCACCTGCCGGAAATCCAATCAATAAACGAATCGTCTTCCCGGACAGTATGTTCGTTGCGTTGACGGTTTGAGCGGGCTGCGCTGTAACCGTCAAGCTAAAAGCGCATAACGCCAAGGTCAGCAGGGAAGTGGTCACGCGTTGTTGTAAAAACATTTTCAAGTCTCCAGATTTTATTTTTAGCGCGTTGAGAGTTTGCGCCCCAGCCTGATCATGGGCTTTTCAATTGCGTAATAAATGATGGCCGAGAGCGCGATCGAGCCGCTCACAGATAACAACAGATACACGCCGAGGTGGGCGTTGGCGATCCACGGCAAATGGTGGTCGCGTAGCAGCACGAAGAGCGTGTAAAACACAAGGGGATGAAACAAGTACATGGAATAACTGATCTCGCCCAACCAAGTGCTGAAACGATTATTGATCTGCAGTTTTGTCGACAATAAGATAAACAATCCAAGCCCTAAAGACAAGGGCACCGCAAGTATCAGTATTTTTGACGCATAAGCGCCAGGCAAGTGACTGTAAACGAGCCAGGTGACAAAGGGCGAGGCGCATACCCCTAGCGGAAATAAAATAAAGAATAGTTGAATCGTTCGAGAGAAGGGCTTCGCGTCGTCAGCTTGAGCGTGGTCATGCCAGCAACGAAAAAGAGCCCCCCAAAACATGATTGAAATATACAACCCGTACACCGGAAGATAGTTGAGCAATTCACCTGCGCTAGCGGGATTTAGCCAGTGTATCAATCCCGCTAACCCTGAAAAAATGATGGGTCCACCAAGCATGCCCACGACTAACCAACTGGGTTTCTGGAGCACCCTGAGCGTAAACAGAAGCCCACAGGCAACATAAAAAATTAACTCAATGCGTAGCGTCAAGTGAAGCCCAAGAACATCTGGTGCGCCGAACACGCTTTGAATCATTGTCAGATTAAGCAGCACCGTCTGCGGTGAAAAAGGCGTCATCAAGTACAACCCAAGCAGGGCTGCACCTAAGACTGACATCCAATAGGCGGGATAGAGCCTGAAAACTCTACGAAGCAAAAATACACGCAACGCCTCTGCTGTCGTTTGATGACCGACAGCCCGTAAGCTTGATGGAATCACAAAGCCGCTGATGGCAAAAAACAGCACAACCCCAATGCGCCCAGTATCGATCGCCGTTGCGATCTCGTTGAGCAGGCCACCTGCCGGTGGTGTAGGTAATTGCATGAAGGCGTCTGTGGCGTGGAGCCAGATCACCAATAAAGCTGCGAGTCCGCGTTGTGCATCGATATAACCAAACCGTAGGGGCAGAGCCGTCACTGGTCTTAGTCCGCCTTGATGTTGTTATCTTTAATCAGCTTGCCATACAAAGCATACTGTTCTTGCGTTGCTTGGCCAAATTCTGCAGCGCTCGTTCCGCGAATGGTCACACCTAACGCGATCAGGCGTTCGCGTGTTTGCGGATCGACGAGTGCTTTTTGCATCTCGGCGTTTAGTTTTTCAATGATAGGTTTGGGAGTCCCCGCGGGGGAAATCATGGCAAACCACGAGTTAAAGAAAAAATCTTTGACCCCCGCTTGCACGACCGTTGGCACGTCTGGATACTGTGCGAGACGCTCGGGCGTTGATACCGCTAGCAAGCGCAGCTTGCCCCCTTGGATCAACGAGGTGACGGTGCCCAAGCCTTGATAAGAAACATCGACTTGCCCTGCGGCGGCGGCCACGGCGGCTGGCGTGGCACCTTTATATGGCACATGTACGATATCGATACCCGTGCGCTGGGCAAAGAGCGCCATGGCAATATGCTGAGGGCTGCCACTGCCCCCCGAGCCATAGTTGATTTTGCCAGGGTTTGCTTTCGCTGCCGCTATAAAATCATTTAAAGTTTTATAGGCCGATTGATCCGCCACCACAATGCCCCATTCTATGGTTGCAACCAACGAAATTGGATCAAAGTCTTTGAGTGCATTCCAGGGAATATTTGGATAAATATGTGGGATCATCGTCAGCACGCTGTCGTTGACGCCACCGATCGTGTAACCGTCGGGGGCGGCCTTCGCTAAACGATCGGCACCGATTAAGCCCGATGATCCCGCTAAGTTTTCTATCACGATGGGTTGTCCCATATTTTGCGCCATCTTGGCGGTCAAAATACGTGCGGCTCCATCGACTGCGCTGCCCGCTGCTAGCGGAACAATCATGCGAATGGGTTTGCTTGGGTAGAGCTCTTGCGCGATCGTTGTGTGCGTTGAGCCAAGCATGAGCGAGGCAACGAGGGCAGCCTGAATCAAGGACGTTGAAATTGTGCGCAATTGCATCATCATTCCAAAAAAATCAAGGTTTGTTAAACCGCGAGCGGGGCTATCCCTAACTCAGAGGCCAGAATCTTTAAATCCGCCACGAGCACGGGAGCAAGCGGAATGCCTTGTGCAGTGTACGCGAGTCGTTTTGCATGACTTTGTTCGCCTGGTAACCATACACGCTCAACGCCAGGCAGGCGTTCGCTTGCGCGAAGATCCTTGACGAGCTGATCGACAGAAGCTTTGAAAAACCCCGGCTCGCCAAAGGCCTTTAAATCAATCACCAAGATGGCCTGCCCTGTGTTGGTGGGTGTGACATGGTCTTTATTGAAATCAACCACGTCTTTACCCATTGAGGCGCCTTGCAAGGTACCCGCCAAGAGCCCAACGATCAAGGCCAAGCCATAGCCTTTGTGTCCGCCGATCGGTAATAAAAATCCTTCATCCGCACGATTAGGATCGGTGAGGGGGCGCCCCTGGCGATCGATCATCCAGCCTTCGGGCATGGTTTCACCGCGTTTAGCTTTGGCTTTGACTTTGCCATAGGCCGCAACCGTTGTGGCCATATCAAGCACCACAGCGGGTTCGCTGCCGGCGGGAATGCCTGCTGCGATTGGATTGGTCGACAGCAGCATATCCATCCCGCCCCAGGGCGGTAAGTGGTTGGCATTGCCCACGGCGAAATACAAACCAATCATGTCATGTTCGATCGGCATGCGGGCATACAACGAGGCAGGGCCCGCGTGATTGCTGTTGCGTGTGCCGACCCAAGCTACGCCTGCCTCAGCGGCCTTTTTGATGGCCAGCTCGACGGCATGCGACACCACGAGATGCCCCATACCGTTGTCACCATCTACTACCGCCATTGCGGCTTTGTCTTGTACGACTTTGATTTGCGGGTTGATGTTGATGCCACCCGCACGAATACGCTTGACGTATTGCGGTAAGCGAATAACGCCGTGGCCGTCTGAGCCTTGTAAGTCGGCTTGTGCCATTAGTGTCGCCACTTTGGTTGCGTGTTCAGACGGCAGGCCGTTGGCTTGCAAGGCATGCGAAATAAAGTCTTTGAGTGCATCGAACTGAACGATGACTGAGGTGTTGGTTTGAGACATGTTGACTTGTGGTTAATTGGTTTTTCCGGCGTCAGTCCAGGCGGGTACGCGTCCGAGTTTTTCAGCTTCGTGCCAGGCAAAGTTAAGTTCTACCTTAATCCCATTAATCGGTTCACGCATAAATAATTGATACAAATTTGAGTTATGGGCTTTGCGTTCGCTGAACTCAATGCCATTTTGAGTAAGCCGCAATATAAACTCAGCTAAGCCATCGCAGTTTAGGCAGAGATGATCAATGCGCCCAGAGCCCAAGGCGCCCGCGGCTGAATAATCAATATTCTTCTGGTCAGTGGGGGTTTGCAAGTAGGTATCCTGGTGGGATGAATGACGCGCCTTGCCAATATGCAACACATCTTGATCACCGATATAAAGCCAATACACCGGAAAGCCAAATTCGGGATGAAACCCGTTGGTGAAACCTAGATTTTTACAAAACCAATCGCGCGTACCTTCAGGGTCGTGCGTCAGAATCAGTATATGCTCTAAAAATCTTAAACCCATGGTGTGTCCTTGTATAAAAAGCGGTCATGACGACGACGTCAGTGCATCAAGATAATGTTGCACAATTAGACGAGAGAGTTTGTGGCGTTCGCGCTCAACAATATATACCGTAGCATCGCGCATCTCGGGTAAGTCCAGCGCCGAAGCTAAAACAATTTTCACGCCTTGTTGAGAAAGGGTCGTTTGTAATTCGAGATCTTGTTGAGCGGCGCGCAGCCGCTGCTGTTGCGTCACAAGGGTCGCGGCCTCTTGAAGAGCGTGCTGCTGCTGCGACGATAACGATGCAAACCATGGCTGATGACACACCAGTAGCAGCACACCAAAAAAATGTCCCGTTAAACTCAGGTAAGGATGGTGCTGATAAATCTTAAAATTGTTGTAGTTGGTTAAAGGATTTTCTTGAGCCTGTACTTCGCCAGAGCGAATGACGCGCATCAAGTCGCTGACGTCCGTTGTGACGGCCTTAAAGCCCAGGGCATCAAGAGACTCGCGATAGATTGCGCTATCAAGTGTGCGGATCGTCAGGCCTTGGCGATCTTCGGGTGCAAGCAAGGGCCGAATCCCATTAGAAATATGCCTAAAGCCATTGTCCCAAAAACCCAATACTCGATAGTGCGACTGCAGCGCAAGTGCGCGGCTCAAAAGTCGGCCCGCCGTCAGATCGAGTGCTTGCAAGGCTTGCGCACGGTCGGCCACTGTAAACGGTAGATCCAGTACGGCCAAGTCGGGCGCGTGCGCTGTTAAATAACCAGAGGCGACGTAACAAAGTTGGCGCTTGCCCGAATTGACGCTTTCAAAGAGTTGCGCCGCGGTCTCGCCGTGCATGGTCACGTCAAGCGTTGTTTGAATGGTGTCAAACTGCCGACTATGTTCGAGTAACCGGGCAAGTTCGAGCAACGAAGTGCTTAGTATCGATTCAGAGCCTTGGTAGCCAGCGAGCTCAATGGTGCTGCCGGTGGACATCATCTAGGTGCCTTGGATATTGGCATCTTTAATAATCTGTTTCCATCTGGCGTAGTCAGCACCGATGATTTTGGTGAGCTGCTCAGGGTTGCGTGGCCATGGATCCAGGCCGGCCTTCAGCATTTTGTCTTGGATGGCCGCATCATTGACGACTGCAGCTGTTTCTTTACGTAATTCGTTTAGGGCGCTTACCGGTATGCCTTTTTGAGCGAATAAGGCGATCCATGAGGCGTAGTCATAGTTTTTAATGCCCTGTTCGATCAAGGTTGGAACGGCAGGGTACTGAGGGTGACGCTCAGTGCCGCAGTAGCCAATCAAACGGATTCTTTTTTCAGCTAAAAACGGTTTTGCTAAAGATAGGGCCATGGGCATGACTTGCACTTCGCCCGAGGCCACCGCCAAGGTGGCTTGGCTGGCACCGCGGTATGGGACATGAATAAGTTTGACGTCGGCATAGGCATTGAACATTTCGCCTGCGAGGTGCTGAGGGCTGCCGATGCCCCCTGATGCATAGTGAATACGGTCTGGCTCTTTGCGGGTTTGTCGAACTAAGTCGTCAATGTTTTTAATGGAAGATTGCGTAGATACTGCAAAAAAAGTGGGTATGTTGGCAATGCCGGCGATCGGTTCAAATTCAGTCAGTGTGTCGACTTTGACATTTTGCGGCTGCAGGTGGGGCAGGATGGTCAGAATGCTGTTGTTGAGTGCCGCCAGCGTTTGGCCATCTGGCTTGGCGCGTGCCATTCGATCAAGCCCCACGATGCCGCCCGCTCCGGTGATGTTCTCAACCACAAAATTGACGTCCATACGCACAGACAGCGCATTGGTCACGTAGCGCACCGCGATATCAGACGCGCTACCCGCCTGTAAGGGCAGTCCGACGGTAATCGGGTTGCTAAACGCATGTTTCTGGGCGCTTGCCCAACTAGGCCACAAGGCCATACCGCAGGTGGCTGCGCTCGCGCGTAGAAAGGTTCTTTTAAGCATGTGATCTCCGGCCGACCAAACTCGGGGTCAAAAGGTTTATTCTTTGTGCTTGGAATTTACTCTGTTTCTTCAGCAAAAAGGCTATGAAATGACTGCAAACGCATTGAATGTGTTGGGGACTGAGCTGGTGCCGTGCTCTTACGATCCGTTAACAGGGTTTTACCGCGACGGATGCTGCAATACCGACATACAAGATTTGGGTAGCCATGTCGTGTGCACGAAGGTGACACAAGAATTTTTAGAATTTTCAGCCAGCCGCGGCAACGATTTGTCGACACCGCGCCCTGAATATCGTTTTGCTGGTTTGCAAGACGGTGATCGTTGGTGTTTGTGTGCCTTACGCTGGAAAGAGGCCCTGCATGCGGGTGTCGCACCTCTGGTGATTCTTGAAAGCACGCATGTTAAGGCCCTTGAGTTTGTGACGATTGAGCAGTTGCGCGAGTATGCGCTACAAGCTGAGAAGTGATGCCTAAGGCTAAAG
>Ga0194048_10000892_pt1 | contig 14662 bp, 18 predicted proteins | sample JunL225m_MetaG_FD_161685 | JGI IMG/M metagenome (GOLD analysis project Ga0194048, IMG submission 161685) | Anoxic zone freshwater microbial communities from boreal shield lake in IISD Experimental Lakes Area, Ontario, Canada - Jun2016-L222-5m | ecosystem: Environmental > Aquatic > Freshwater >...
GTAGCTGGAGGCTCTGCTAACGCACTTGTTTATCAAACAGGATCTGGTGCTACAGGATTTATCAATGCTGGCTCTAATGGTTATCTACTTACTATATCAGGTGGTATTCCTACATGGCAAGCAGCCCCTGCAACTGGTGTCACAACATTTAGCGCTGGAACTACAGGACTTACACCTAATTCAGCTACTACGGGTGCAATTACTTTAGCTGGTACTTTAGCAACAGCAAACGGCGGTACTAATTTAACAACATTTACTTCTGGTGGTGCAATGTATGCAACATCAACATCCGCATTAACCACAGGAACATTACCTACAACCGCTGGCGGTACAGGACTTACAACATTTTCTGCAGGTGACTTAACATACTATGCATCAGGTACAGCTCTAACAAGACTTGCACTTGCTACAAGCGGTTATGTACTTACAGCAGGCGCTTCAGCTCCCACTTATGTAGCTCAAAGTACTTTAGCAGTAGGCACAGCAACAAACTTAGCAGGTGGTGTAGCTAGCCAAATTCCGTACCAATCAGGATCAGGCGCTACAGCATTTATTGCTAATGGAACTGCAGGACAAGTATTAACATCAGCAGGCTCATCAACCCCTACTTGGTCAGGTATTTCAGGTGGAACTTTTTAATTGATATGTTAGAATTTAGGCACAAAAGGACTTAATTATGGCAGCTACAGGTTATACCCCCATTCAACTTTATTATAGCTCAACGGCTACCAATCAACCCTCGGCGGGAAATCTGCTTGCGGGCGAATTGGCTATTAATATTACAGACGGAAAGCTATATTATAAAGACAACACCAACGCTGTTAAGCTTTTAGCTTCTAACGCTTCTACCACAAACGTAAGCTCAATTAGTTTTGGTTCTACTGGGTTAACGCCAAGTACTGCAACTACAGGCGCTGTAAGTGTTGCAGGAACTTTAGCAACTGCTAATGGTGGAACTGCCTTAACATCATTTACATCAGGTGGTGCAGTTTATGCAACATCGACAAGTTCATTGACTACAGGCACATTGCCAGCAGCTTCAGGCGGTACAAGTTTCTCAACATATACTACTGGTGACATTATTTATGCATCAGCTACAAATACATTATCTAAATTAGGCGTAGGTTCTAATGGTTATGTTCTAACATTAACAGCAGGTGTGCCAACATGGGCCGCATCCACTGGTGGTGTAACATCATTCCAAACCTCATTAAGTGGCTTAACACCAAATACATCTACTACTGGTGCTATTACATTAGCAGGCACATTAGGTGTACCAAGTGGCGGTACAGGTGCTACTACATTCACTGCATACGGTGTTTTAACTGGCGGTACAACATCAACTGGTGCTGTTCAATCAGTTGTTTCAGTAGGTACAAGTGGCCAAGTTTTAGTATCTAACGGCGCTAGTGCATTACCTACATTCCAAACATTAGCTTCTGGTGCATCAATATCAAACGATACATCAACAGCATCTACATTGTATCCATTGTTCGCCGCAGCAACAACTGGCACACCAAGTACAATCTACACATCAAATTCAAATTACTTATATCAACCATCAAACGGCGCATTGCGCGCAAAAGAAATTGAAGCAAGTAATGGTTTAATTGTTAACAACGCAACAGTCGCTGCTAGTTACACAGTTCCCACTGGTTATAACGCATCATCAGTAGGCCCTGTAACTATTAATGGTGGTGTTGCAATAACGGTGCCAAGTGGTAGCCGTTGGTTAGTCTTATAGGAGAATCAAATGGCATCAACGATAAATGCAATTACAACAGGAGCAGGCGGAGTAATCACTACTGCGGATAGTAGTGGTGTATTACAACTTCAAGCTGCAGGTACTACTGTTGCTACAATACAATCTACAGGATTAAACTTAGGTTCTAACGGAGTAGTATTTTCTGACTCAAGCTCTCAAACAGCTGCCGCATCACCTTATGTGCTAAAGAACCGTATTATAAATGGTGCAATGGTTGTGGATCAGAGAAATGCGGGTGCTAGTTATACACAACCTGTTAATCAAGGTTATTCTTTAGATAGATGGTTTACTACAGGTGGTGTTACAAGCAAATTTACTGTTCAGCAAAATGCTGCGGCAGTTACTCCTCCTACTGGATATAAATATTATTTAGGGGTAACTTCTTCATCAGCTTATTCAATAGGTGCTGGAGATAATTACACTATAGGACAATTAATTGAAGGATTTAATGTATCTGATTTAATGTATGGAACTGCATCTGCTCAAACAATAACAATATCATTTTGGGTTAGAAGTTCTTTAACTGGTACTTTTGGAGGCTCAATAGCTAATCAATTAACGTTAAACACTCCAACAAGAAGTTATCCTTTTAGTTTTACAATTTCTGTTGCAAATACTTGGGAGCAAAAAACTGTAACTATTACAGGTGATACTACTGGAACTTGGGGTACAACTAATAGTACAGGTTTATGTTTAAATTTTAGTATGGGTTCTGGTACAAGTTATCAAGGAACTGCTGGTGCTTGGGTAGCTAGTAATAAAACATCTGTAACAGGTGAAACTCAAATAGTAGCTAATAATGCTTCAACCTTCTACATCACAGGTGTCCAACTAGAAGTAGGCTCAACAGCAACACCGTTTGAACGCAGACTTTATAATCAGGAATTGGCTAATTGTCAGAGGTATTATTATAGACAAACTGCTGGTGTTGTCGGTATAAGATTTGGAGGTGGGCAAGCATATAGCACAGTAAATGCAGTTACAGCAAGTCAATTTCCAGTTCCTATGAGAATTGCACCAACAGCTTTAGAACAAAATGGTACTGCAGCTCATTATGCAGTAATGAATTCTACAGCTTCTGGAGTAACTTGTAGTGCTGTTCCAATTATTAACAATGGTACTTCATGGATGGCAGAGACTGTATTTACAGTAGCAAGTGGTTTAGTTGCAGGAAATGCTACTTTCGGAGTGGCATTAAATGCAACAGCTTATCTTGGATGGAGTGCTGAACTATGATTTATAAATTATTACACACAAACAATCAAGGCATTAAAATTTATGCTCGTATAGAAGATGATGGTAAATGCTATCTAACTTGCACAGAAAATGACCAAGCCTACCTAAAATGGGTAAGCGAAGGCAATACGCCAGAACCAGCAGATAATCAAGGATAAACTATGTCAAGCATTTTACTTAACGGAGATACATCAGGTACCTTAACACTCACAGTGCCTGCTGTCGCAGGGACGAATACAATCACGCTTCCAGCGTCTACTGGTACCGTAATCACTACAGCGTCAACATCAGGTATACCTAATACAATCAACTGGACAACAGTACAAACATCAAGTGTGAGCCCAGCAGTCGCAGGTACAGGCTACCCAATGAACACAACAAGCGGTGCTCTCACCGTAACATTACCAGCAAGCCCAACAGCAGGTAACTTAATTTCTATTGTGGACTACGCAGGTACAGCCGCTACAAATAATATAACAATCAATGCAAACGGAAACAAGATTCAAGGTAGTACAACGAGTGTATTAATTCAAACAAATAGAGAAGCCATTAATTTAGTTTATGTAGATTCAACTCAAGGCTGGTTAGCTTACGCTGATGTTTATTCTACAACTGCTCCTATACCACAAGTGCCATATACAGCTTCATATTTAATTTTAGCAGGTGGTGGTGGTGGTGGTGGATATTATTATGGCGGCGGCGGCGGCGCTGGTGGGCTATTAACTGGAACAACAAGTTTAACTGTAGGTACAGTATATACTGCTGTAGTAGGTGGCGGTGGTGCTGGAGGTCCATATACAGTCGCAGGATCTTCTGGTTCTAATTCTACATTTACAGGTATAACAGCTGCTGTAGGAGGTGGTGGAGGTGGTACTAATGGTCCTTCTGGTGCAGTTTCTGGAGGTTCTGGAGGCGGTGGCGGTGGATACAATCCTGGACCAGCAGGACTAGCAGCTGGCGCATCAGGAACTCCAGGACAAGGTAGTGCTGGAGGAACAGGAACTTATACTGTTGGACCAGGATCACAAGCTGGTGCTGGTGGAGGCGGTGGCGCTGGAGGAGTAGGAGCATCAACACCACAGTCAACAGTAGGAGCTAATGGTGGAAATGGCTCTGCATCGTCTATTACTGGATCAAGTGTAACTTATGCTGGTGGCGGTGGGGGTTCTGGACAAGTAACTGCAGGTACAGGGGGTCCTGGTACGCCTGGTGTATCTGGTGGTAATGGCGGAACTAATCCTGCAGCACCAACTTCAGGTGTAACAAATACTGGTGGCGGAGGCGGAGGTAATTCCTTTAGTGGTAATGGAGCTGCAGGTAGTTCTGGTGTTGTAATCTTATCAGTCCCAACAGCTAATTACTCTGGTACGACAACAGGCTCACCTACAATTACAACCTCTGGTTCTAATACGATTATTAAGTGGACCACGGCTGGTTCAGGAACTTACACAGCATAATGGCTAGATTTGATATAGCAGGGGACACATCTGGTGTCATAACAGTACAAGGTCCAGCGATTGCAGGGACTAACACACTCACATGGCCCGCAGAAACAGGTACTGCAATATTATCAACATCTACAACAGCTCTACCTGGCCAAATAGCATGGAATACTACCGTACAGACTACTGGCTTTACTGCTGTAGCTTACGGTGGATACTTTTGTAATACAACGTCAGCAGCGTTTACAGTAACCCTACCAGCAACACCAACACGTGGTCAGTTTGTAGTTATTGTTGACTATGCAGGAACTGCAGCTACTAATAATATAACTGTGTCTGGAAATGGATCTAAGATTAATGGTTTTGGTGCGAGTGCTATATTAGCTACAAATAGACAAGGTATTACATTTACTTATATTGACGCAACACAAGGCTGGCTTGCTTCTAGTAATGTTTATGGCGCTAATCCTCCTTTTACTCAAACTTATACAGCATCTTATCTTGTTGTAGCTGGTGGAGGCTCAGGAGGAGGTCAAGGTGGATATGTTGGTGGCGGCGGCGGTGCTGGTGGTTATTTAACAGGAACTGCTACATTAACTGGCGGAACTGTTTATACAGCTACTGTAGGTGCTGGTGGTGCTGGATCAACAAGTAATTTAGGTGCTTCAGGTTCAAATTCGGTATTAAGTGGGGGCACAATATCTACAGTAACATCAATAGGTGGCGGCGGTGGCGGTGCTACTTCAGGAACTAGCGGTGCAAATGGTGGATCGGGGGGTGGGTGTGGATATAGCGGCGGAACTTTTGGATCAGGCACTCCAGGTCAAGGAAATAATGGAGGAACAGGTAGTGGTGCTTATTTTGGAGGAGGCGGAGGCGGTGGTGGTGCATCTGCTGTTGGTGGTGATGGCAGTGCTTATGCTGCTGGAAATGGTGGTGCAGGTTCTGCATCAAGCATTACAGGCTCATCTGTAACTTACGCTGGAGGTGGTGGCGGTGCGGCAGGAGCTGGAGCCACAATGGGTAGTGGCGGTTCTGGCGTTGGCGGAAATGGTGCATATACAGTTGCTGCAACAGCAGGACAAACAAATAAAGGTGGAGGCGGTGGCGGTGCGAATACAACAAGTACTACAAGCGGTTCAGGTGGTAGCGGTGTAGTTATATTAAGCGTACCTACAGCTTCATACTCAGGTACAACCACAGGAAGCCCTACAATAACTACATCAGGCTCAAACACTATAATTACATTTACTACCGCAGGTAGTGGAACTTACACAGCATAGGATATAATATGGCTAAGATGACTATAGAAGAACTTATAAAAGAATTTAGTAACGAACAAGGTTTTCAATTTGGTATTGACATTGTGATGAAGTCATTAAGACCAGGTGCACTTTACGGCTTATCAGCCTCTGGAGGTACTTTTGAAATCGTATCGTGGGACGAATCTAACACAGAACCAGCACCGTCATCACAAGAAATACGAGATGAATATATTCGTCACCAAACCATTAAAGAATTTATAGAGTTCATGGAACAAGCAAAACTAAACAAGAAAAACAAAATTAGGAGATCAGCATAATGACAATCGTAATCAATGGAACTACAGGGATAGTGGAAGCTACCTGGACTACGGCTGGTCGCCCAGCAACCCCTACTACAGGTCAAGTAGGTTACAACACTTCATTAAACTCTTTTGAACAATATAATGGTACTGGCTGGACTAATACTCCATCATGGACAACAGCTAATAGACCTACAACACCCACTGCTGGTTATAGTGGATACAATTCTTCAATAACTGCTTTTGAATATTATAATGGTACTTCTTGGGTTTTTTTACAAAATTCTGTAGGATCATATACATCTTCTTATCTTGTTGTAGCAGGAGGAGGAGCTGGGGGTGGAAAAACAGGAGGAGCTACTTATTCTGATGGTGCAGGCGGTGGCGGTGCTGGTGGATACTTAACAGGTACAGCTACGTTATCAATAGGAACTGTTTATACGGCTACTGTAGGTGCTGGTGCAGCAGGAACATCAGGATCTGGCTATGGTGCAGCAGGAAGTAATTCAGTATTTAGTGGAGGACTTATTTCTACTATAACATCAAGTGGTGGTGGAAGCGGAGTTAATGGAGATAGCCCTGCTGCAGTTGGTGGATCTGGAGGATCTGGAGGTGGCGGTAAATATAATGGAGGTCCAGGTGGATCTGGAACACCAGGGCAAGGAAATGCTGGAGGAATGGGGGGTTCTCCTCAACAATCTGGTGGAGGTGGTGGAGGTTCTAGTGCTGTTGGTGCTACTGCTACAGGTTTTACTGGTGCTAATGGCGGAGCTGGGACAGCGTCATCTATAACTGGAACTTCAGTAACATATGCTAGTGGTGGAGGTGGTGGAGGTTCTGGATCCCCTGCTCCTAATGCTGGAGGTACTGGTGGATCAAATCCTGCTACTGTAGGTAACTCACCTTATGGTGGGGGTGGTGCTGGAGGAGCAAGTTACAATAATATTGGAATTGCAGGAATAGCTAATACAGGTGGTGGCGGCGGGGGATATAGTGGAGCTAATGGAATTACAACTGCTATTGGAGCTAATGGTGGATCAGGTGTTGTTATTCTTTCTGTTCCCACAGCTAGTTACTCTGGAACTACAACTGGTTCACCAACAGTGACAACATCGGGAAGTAATACTATTATTAAATGGACTACTGCTGGGTCTGGAACATATACAGCTTAATTTTAAAGGAGACAATATGTCACATTTTGCAAAAGTAACAGACGGTAAGGTAACGCAAGTCATCGTTGCTGAAAAAGAATTCTTTGATACCTATGTAGATTCTACACCAGGTGAATGGATTCAAACATCATACAACACACAAGGTGGTAAACATACACAAGGTGGTACACCATTACGTGGTAACTACGCTGGTATTGGTTATACTTATGATCGTACTAACGACGTTTTCTATGCGCCTCAACCATTTCCTAGCTGGAAAATCTCAGCACCTAATTGGACTTGGGAAGCTCCTGTAGCAATGCCTACAGATGACAAACGTTATACATGGGATGAAGCAACAACATCTTGGGTTGAAGCAGCAGCGCTGTAATAAAAATTTAAGGAAAAATAATGACGACAATTAACTTAGAATTATCTATTGAAGAAGCAAATTTAATCTTAGCGGGTTTAGGCGAATTACCATCAAAAACTGGTGCTTGGAATGTAATCTTAAAAATTCAACAACAAGCACAACCTCAACTTCCAAAAGCTGAAGAGCCTAAGGAAGAAAAAACTAAGGCGGAATAATGGCTGAACAAGGCAAAGTTATTCCTTTATTTAACTGGAACGCAGGAAGAAGAAAATGATGTCACCAAAGATTGATGACGTAGAACATAGACTAAGCACACACGAAGAAGTTTGTGCTTTTCGCTATGAAGCTATTAACGCACGCTTAAAACGCCTAGAGAGTATTCTTCTAGCAACAGCAGGCGCCATATTATTATTGTTACTTAGCATTGTACTCAAATGAATATGGAAAAAATAACTAGCATGTTGTTTCCAGTGATAGTCTCGGCTATTGCTTGGTTACTTACTTCAATGTCTGCTATTCAGGCTGACTTAATTAGCATTAAATCTAAAATGCCTAACCTTATTACAGAACAAGGTGTACCTACTGATAGCCCAATCTCAGCAGAAGCAAGAGCTAGATTGAAAGAAGAACTAAGAGCTCAAATGGGTGAACTTAATGTGCGTATTAGAATTTTAGAAGAACATGAAAAATCAAAAGGATTTAAATAATGCTATCTATACTCTCAGGTTTATTAGGTATATTTTCATCAGGTTTACCAAACCTACTTTCCTTCTTTCAAAATAAAGGGGATCAAGCTCATGAGCGCCAAATGGCTGCACTTCAAAATGCACAAACACTTGCTATGGCCGAAAAAGGTTTCCAATCTCAAGAGCGCGTAGAAGAAATTAAGCTTCAAGAAGTAGATGCCGAAACTTATGCACAAGAAAGAACTGCTCTATATGATCATGACAAGTCTCTATTAGAAAAAGCATCACAAGGCGTTGTAGACTTAAATGCAAGAGTACGTCCTTATGTAGCTTTTACATTTGTAGGCTTATTAGTATTTACAGATGTGGCAGGTTTGTTTTGGGCAATTTGGACAGGCGTTGACTTTGGTTTGGCTATGAATGAAGTATTCTCAGACCAGGAGATGGCAATTGTGGCCAGCATAATTGGCTTTTATTTTGGATCCCGTCAATGGGAAAAGCATGGTAAATGAAGGTTTCAAACGAAGGCTTGAGAATGATCAAGCACCACGAAGGAGTAAGATTACGCCCTTATAAAGACTGCATTGGGCTTTATACTGTAGGTGTAGGACACTTGATTGGCAACGGGAAAACACTTCCCACAGAGTGGAATAGATCGTTTACAATCGGGGAAATAGATAGTTTATTAAGACAAGATTTAGTGAGGTTTGAAAAGAGTGTCGCACGATTATGTCCTGTACCTCTTACACAAGGTCAATTCGATAGTTTGTGTAGCTTTGCTTTTAATTGTGGTGCTGGGAGACTACAGTCTTCGACCCTCCGTCAGAAGGTTTTGCGCGGTGATATTCAAGGCGCCGCTGACGAGTTTCTTAAGTATACAAAAGCGGGTGGCAAGGTATTTAAAGGCCTAGTGACGCGTCGTAATGACGAACGCGCTTTATTTTTAAAGGGAATAGAATGACAACTGCAGCTGTAATGACTTATGACAGTCTTTTCGAAAACATACAATCATATTTAGAACGTACTGACGCAGCCACAATAGAGAAGATACCTCTTTTTATTATGTTAGCTGAGCAAGTGATTGCATCAGAAATCAAATTCCTTGGTAACTTAACTGTTGTTGAAAGCAATATGGTTTTAAATAATCCAGTGATTGCTAAACCAGCTCGCTGGCATAAAACAGTTTCTATGAATGTAACAATAGATGGTTCAAAAAAACCTGTATTACTTCGTAAGTATGAATACTTAAGAGAATACTGGCCTGATCAAACTCAAACAGATGTACCTAAATTCTATTGCGATTATAACTATGATAATTGGTTAGTCGCTCCAACACCATCAGATAATTTTGCATTTGAAGTATTGTATTACGAACGTGTACAGCCCTTAGATTCAACCAACCAAACAAACTGGTTTACTCAATACGCACCTCAAGCATTGTTATATGGTTCATTACTACAAGCTATGCCTTTCCTTAAAAACGATGAGCGTACTCCTATGTGGCAAGCTCAATATAGTTCTATTATGCAAACGCTTAAAGCTGAAGACATACAACGTATTGGTGACCGTCAAGCTACAGTATTGGATACATAATGTCATCATATACCAGTCCATTTACAGGTGACGTAATTATCCCAACGGATGTAAGTTACGCAGCCTATATACTTACAACAAACCTACAGCTTGAATGGCCGTCTAACACTACACCTACACAATATCCTGCTGCTCGTATTATGGATATTACTTCTGGCGCTGGTGCATTATCTATGCCGCCGGCTAATCAAATATCCGTAGGCCAGGATGCTTTAATTAGAAATATTGGTAACGACCCTTTTGATGTATTAGATTTTGATGGTGGAACTATTGTATCTGTAGCAGATGGAAAATCTGTTTATATCTATGTCACCAACAATGGATCAACTGCAGGCATTTGGGGAGTTATTGATTTTGGTGCAGGCACATCCGGAGGCACAGCTGCAGAACTTGCAGGATTAGGTTTACTTGCAATATCTCAAACACTTAATCAAAGCCATCCAGCACAAACAATTCCTAATGAATATACATTTACTGCTGCAGACCGCGCACAAACAAAAATTTGGGTAGGTGGAGCTGGAAATGCTTACCTTCCATTAGCTGCAGATGTAGGCAATAACTGGTTTACATTATTTAAAAATAATGGCAGCGGTACCTTAACTGTTTTTACACAAGGCCCTGATCTTTTAAATAACGCAGTCTCTAAAACATTCCAACCAGATGAAGATGCATTCTTGATTTGTGATGGCACAAACTTTGTTACTGTAGGTTACGGATCAAGCTCTAATTTCTTTTTCACAGCACTTATTAAACCGGTAACTGGTGGTGATGTTTTCTTAACAACTTCAGAAGCTACATCAGTTATTCAGGAATATGTAGGCAACCTTATAGATAATGTTGTTGTTTACTATCCTCCAGTTGTAGCTTTATATGTTATTTCAAATCAAACAACAGACAATGGCTATACATTAGTTATTACCACAGGTGTTAGTGGAGGCGCTACCGTTCAAATTCCATCAGGACAACAAGCATCTGTTATTTCCGATGGCGTTAATTTCTATAATGCAAATACTGTTCAAGCCGGTGGATCAACTACACAGCTTGTAGATGGATCAGAAGGATCCCCATCTTTAAGTTTTATCAATGAATTTACAACGGGTCTTTATAGACCAGGCACAGGCCATCTTGGTATTAGTGTATTAGGTACTGAAAGGCTTGATATTGGTGCTTCTATTATTACTGCATATGTAGATGTTAACGGCACAGGAACGGGTAACTTTGAAGGTGGAATTTCAGGTGGAGATTTCAATTGACAAAAAAAGTATTTGGTCTTGATACACAGCCTGGCATACAGCGAGATGGTACCATTCTTGATAAGAACTATTATGATGATGGACGATGGGTTCGTTTTCAACGTGGCCGCCCTAGAAAAATATTAGGTTATAGAGAGATTGTAAATAATCTTTCAGGGCCTTCAAGAGGCATATACTTAGATCCTAACAACGGCTTTAACAATGTATTCAATGGTTTTAGTGATGGCTTACAAGTTTTAGCTATTAACAATCTTGGCATAGGTGCAGGATTATTAGACTTTACACTTACAGGATTTACGCCTAGCCAAAATAATATTTGGCAATTTGATTCAGAATTTGATTCTAATGGTACAGGGTATCAAACACTATTAGCACATCCAGGACAAAATTTATCTGATATTGACAGCACTACTAATACCCCGGTATTAGGTGGAGATATTACAGGAACAACCGCAAGCCCTATTGGTGTATTTACAGCCGCAGGCGCAACTAATTCTACAGACACTATTACCTTAGATGCAACTAACCTTTTAGTAGGAGCGGGTCAATTAGTAACAGATTCAGCTGGAGATATTCCAGCAGATACTTATGTAGTATCTATTACAGGTGGAAATACAGTAGTGTTATCACAAGACGCTACAGGAACAACATCAAGTAATACATTTACTTTTGACAATCAAATTTCTGTATCAGGTGGTGTAGTCGTATTACACCCATATACATTTGTGTATGGAAATAATGGCCTTATTAAAAACTGCGCAGCAGGTAATGTTAATGACTGGGTATCCGCTGATGCAAACGAAACAAACGTAGCAGCTACAAAAGTAGTAAAAGGTTTACCAGTGCGAGGTGGATCTAATGCTCCATCAGGTTTATTTTGGACTCTTGATTCATTAGTTCGCGTTTCATATACACCAACAACAGTCACTACAGGTGGCACAGCATCTACTTTCTATTGGCGTTACGATAACATCTCAGCACAATCATCCATTATGTCATCATCATGTGTTATTGAATATGATGGTATTTATTATTGGATTGGTGTTGATAGATTTATGCTATATAACGGTGTTGTTAAAGAAATACCAAATAACATGAATCAAAATTATTTCTTTGATAATCTTAACTATGCACAACGTCAAAAAGTATATGCAACTAAAGTTCCTCGTTATGGTGAAGTTTGGTGGTTCTATCCTAAGGGTGATGCAACAGAATGTACTGATGCAATCATTTACAATATTCGTGAAAATTGCTGGTATGACGCAGGTGAGGCTTTAGGCGCAAGAAGATCTGCAGGTTATTTCTCACAAGTATTCCATTATCCAATTAATGCTGATTGGCAAATTAATGCTACAGGCGGTATTAATACATTTGAAATTTATGATCCAGGATCTGGATACGATGATGGGGTTTATCCTTTTCAAGTTTTAGTTAATGATAATGCTGAACAATCTGCTTATGCAACCATTACTGTTGCGGGCGGTGTAGTAACAGAAGTACAAATTACATCTAAAGGCGTTAATTATCAGAATGGACAATTACTAGAAGCTCCAACATTATCTGATTTTGCTGGTGGTTCTGGCTTTCAATTACTTGTAAGTACCACAGTTAATTATGTGTCTTTATTCCAGCATGAAATTGGTGTTGATTATATTAGAGGTAGTACTGCAATCGCTATTCAAAGCTATTTTGAAACATCAAATCTTGGATGGAATACAGGTGGCCCCGCACAACAAGCCTTAGCTGGAGATAATTACTGGTTAAGATTAGAACGGGTAGAGCCTGATTTTGTACAAAATGGCGAAATGTCTCTTTATGTAACTGGACGCCCATTTGCACAATCTAATGACTATACAACTGGACCTTATGTATTTGATCAAAATACAGGTAAAATTGATATGCGTGAACAACGAAGAGAGTTACGTTTAAAATTTGAAAGCAATGTAATTAATGGTGACTATCAATTGGGTTATTTAGTATTGAGTGCAGATGTTGGCGATGTGAGACCGTATTAATGGCCTTAGCAATTGTTTACGATCCTCGCGGTCATACATTCGATTCATGGGCAAGTTTAATGGTAGAAGCATATGGAGGGCAGCAACTAGCTATTCCATCTGGAGAGCAAGATTGGCAAACATGGGCAGCAGGATTAAAGGCTATTGATATATTTACAAACGAAGGTATACCAGGGCCATATATTTATGATAATTGGCAAGACTGGGCGGAAGCAATTGTAGGTGCAGTTAATCAAAAGGCACAATGATAAATTTTATAGAATTAGTGAATCATGTCGTAAGAGTAGCAAAGCCATTAGTTCCAGATTTTAATGGCGTTAAGACATTAAATGATCCATTAAAAGAATGTGGTATAGACAGCTTAGATTGGTTAATTGTCATGATTTATTTATGTGAAATCTATGGCATACCAGAAGCGGCTGGAAAAGAATTTTACCCTGTCACTATTCAAGATTTACATGACGAGTTAATGAAGAATAAGACGCGCGAACCAGAGACTATAGAAGAAGCATTAAGCTATATTAAATGAACATATACTTAACACATTACAGCACAACGTCCACAAATTATACAGAAGCATTTGAAGATTTATTGTTTCCTCAAAAGGTGCATTGGTTTCCTGAAACAATTGATAAAGTAAATACAGGTTTATTTAGTGCTGTTCACAGGGTTATAGATAAAACAATCGATCCTGCAATCATTAAGCACATTAAACAAAACCCGGTAAATAAAACAGCGTTTATATTTGCTACAGGCACTACAAGTTTTGCTGGCGCTAAGCAGGCAATTAAAAGCAATAAAATTGATTATACATACAAGATTAGGCCATTAAGCTTAACCCATGTATACGCAGGAAGAACAGCTCAGTTATTTGGAAATATAGATCATATAGTTACAGACTCTAGTGCTTGTGCATCTAGTTTAAAAGCTATGATGGACGTACAGACGCTTATTAAATTCTATGATTTTGATAGAGTTATTGTGTTGACCGCAGAAGATGGCCTAGCTAATTCAGTCTTAGACTTTTTTGGCGATGCTAAAGCTTCGTTAACATTAAAAGATGAAGAAACAGGCATTAAACCATCAGCTTTTGACAGTAAAAACGGTGGATTTTATGTAGGCCAAGGTGCCGCATTAGCTGTATTTGAATCTGAAAGAGTTTTAGAAAGACAGGGATCTGACCCTAAGGCTATGTTATTAGGTGCTTATACTTCCTCAGAAGCGTCTACAAACGCTATTGGACAACGAGATGATGGAGAAGGTTATGTCAAAGCGATACATGGTGCTATGCACTTGGCGAAGATTTATCAAAACGAAATTGGGATTGTTAAGACGCATGGCACAGGGACTATATCTAATAATATGGCTGAAAGACAAGCATTAACAAATAATTTAACAAACTTTGTAGCAACATCATATAAACAAAAAATAGGTCATACATTAGGTGCTAGCGGTTTACTAGAAACCTTGTTACTATTGGATGACATTAAAAAAGGTATTGTTCCAGCTATTGAAAATAGAACAGAGAATGATCCAGTATTTCTTTCGGAAAATGTCGAGCCCCCGAAGGGATTAATACTAAGT
>Ga0194048_10000894_pt1 | contig 14655 bp, 16 predicted proteins | sample JunL225m_MetaG_FD_161685 | JGI IMG/M metagenome (GOLD analysis project Ga0194048, IMG submission 161685) | Anoxic zone freshwater microbial communities from boreal shield lake in IISD Experimental Lakes Area, Ontario, Canada - Jun2016-L222-5m | ecosystem: Environmental > Aquatic > Freshwater >...
GCAGTGTTTGGCAATCCAGTCTCATCATTCAAACCGGGTCGCGGAGTCACAGCCTTGAATGGCGCAACACCAACTCCAGATGTAGCTGGAGTAGCAGCCACTTGAGCGGCTGGAATCACTGGCTTGGCAGCCACGGGAGCAGGTGCAGGTGCAGGTGCAGCAGCCACGGGAGCTGGGGCAGCAGCCACGGGTTTGGCCGCCATGGGAGCAGCAGCAGCAGCAGCCATAGGAGCCGCAGCCACAGGGCCTGGAGGTGTTACAGGGGCCGAAACCGCACCAGGAGCAGCAGCGGGTGGTGTAATAACTGGAGGCGTATTAGTAAGCGCTGGATCGTTTGGACCACCCAATGTGTACTTGATTTCATCGCCTTTATCGTTGATGTATGTGTACGTACCATAAGTCTTGTCAAGTACTTGTTTTTGTGCACGCACTTTATCAGCGCCTTCAGGCAAGGATGAAACATACTCCATGCCCTTTTGAATTTCTGGTTTATGAATCTGCATGGCTTGCACCATCTTAGATAATTCATCCCAATTACCTTCGGTCGCCAATCGACGGCCTTGACCTTTCAATGATGCAGGTAGGCTGTTGATCATCTGCTCTGCAGGAGAGCCACCAGGTTGGGGTTGCACACCGCCAGCTTGGGGTTCACCACCAGCTTGAGGCTGTGCACCAGCGCCACCGGGTTGGGCATTCATTTGAGCGCTAGTTAGGGCTTGTTGACCCATCTGACCTTTAAGCGAGGCCATATTGGCGCGCATTTGAAACAGACTTTCTTGGTTCAGGCGCTTCTCTTGATCGCGCGAAGCCATGGCAGTGCCAGGATCGCGTGAAGTAATAGCCACAGCATCCTTCATACCTTCGAGGAAGGTATTAAAACGACCAAGACCACTAGAAGGGGTGCGCCTTGCGTACTCTTCTTCCATGGCCTTTAAAAGCGACTCACCCTGAATAGGTCCCTTGGTGGCAATCTTTTGACCCCCAATGTTTATAGACGTCGTGCCTGACAGACCGCCGGTGGTTGCAGTATCAGGGGTTTCAACGGGTAAGCCGCCGGAAGTAGTTTCAGCCATGATTTATTCCTTAGATTGGGTTGCCGTATTCGTCATAATTTTGGCTTGGATTATATGTAGTTCCACCAATACTTCCAGCATCTTGACCTATGGGATTGCCGTTACCGTCTACAACTTGGCCCGAATTATTAACATACCCGGTTGGGCTGTTTGGGTCGTATGTTAGCGTATTGTCTGCAACGCCACCGCCGCTTGTCGCGTAATCTGTAGTGGCGTTTCCGGGATTGGTTCCGGTGCCAGCTGGGAGAGAGCTGCCGTTCCACCAATTTTTAATATCTGTACCAACAGAACCTGCTCCCGAACCAAGTTTAGATAAATTATTCATCAAGCCAGGGTTGTAGCCTGAAGTACCAGACACGCCACTTGCAAACAGTGCATTCAACCCACCAGCTGTTGCTGCGCCCAAGCCTGTAAGCCCAGCCAATTGAGAAGGTGTTTGTGATGTGTTGACAGTCGTAGGCGCATTAACGCTGCCCAGAATGTTCCCCAAGTTGGCGGACGATGTGAACGGAGCCGTCATTTGAGATTGACCCACGTTCATTGCGTTTGTAATACCTTGCTGGGCCACGTTGCCTTGGTTGGCGGCAGCTGTCGCGCCAGTCTGTTGGTTCTGCAACGCGGCCTGATTTTGTTGTGTTGCCAAGTTTGCAAACGCGTTACCCTTGGCGGTGTCTAAAGCAGATTGCGCGCGCATGCTGCCAAAGTTACCCGAGCCAATTGCATTAGCCTCGGTAGGTGCCAAGGTCGTTGGCATCAACTGATTCAGCTGTTGGTTTTGTGCTTGGAACAAACCGCCCATGGCTGTGCTTGTGTTAGGCGTCACGGCGCCAGTTGTTGGGTCTGTGATCCAAGGGTTTGCAGCACCCGCAGAAATATTACCCAAAGTATTCGTTGCTTGGGTGAACGGATTGTTCGGACCTGACAGCGTGTTAATTGCGCCTTGAGCAACAGTCTGACCCAACTGAGGAGCCGCACCGGCCGCAGCTGTTGCACTCTTGACCAGGTTTTGTTGAGCGGTGTCGTACCAAGCTGGCAGGGTCGTTGTTGACGTGCCCGATGTTTGAGTTAAACTAGATAATGCTGACATGATTATTGGACCTTCTTCTTTGCTTCATTTAGGTAGGCTAGGGCACCCTTAGAATCAGGGGGTAAATGCTCTGCGTTGGCGTCACGTTTATGTTCGCGAATTGTTTTCATAAACTCATCTAAAACTTTAGCGCCGCTGTCATTGCTACCGTTACCAAGACTTGCGACCACGTCGGCCGGAATCACAAACTCACCATTCGCCAACATGGCGGGGATTGAATCGGAGGTGCCATCACCGTCGCCGGTAACGTATGTGTGGTCCATTGACTTCAAACCACCTTCGCTATAAAACTCGGGGTTGTGTTCTTCTTGACCAACACTATGACCTTCACTGTGGTGCTCGAATGGCACCATGCCCAATGTGGGGCGACCCGTGGGGTGTGGAATGTTTGATGTAAAGTGCTGTAAAAGTTGTGGGTGACCGCGGGTTATCCGTGGGTCAAAACTAACCTCGGAACCTTCAGCGTATCCTTGTGCCAATCCGCCAGCTTGGAAATGCATTGGATTTTGTGCGTTTTGTGGATTGGCTTCTGCGGTGGTTGTATAGACAGGGTTGTATGTTGGAACACCTGTCAGGTCGATCTTAGATCCGTGAGTCAAGTGTGCTGTGTAGTCTAATGTAGGATCCATATAACCTGATTTTCCTGTTGTACCGGCTGCGGCAGCTGCTGTGCCTACGCCTGCACCAATGCTTGGTATTTGTGAAGAAGATCCCGTTCCCGACCCAGCAGAAATCGGAATAGCAACATTACCTGTATATCCTGTGGGGCTGGTTGCGGTATCAGTTGGAGCTGGGGCGGGCACATCAGACGGAGCTGGAGGACCCACAGGCTCGTTAACTGGAGCGGGAGGGTTCCCGGTAACATTAAACGAATTCGAGGTGCCATCGGGGCCAATAGACGGAACTGTAGGTACTTGTGTAGAAGTACCGACACTTGGAACCGAAGATGTGCTAGGACCACCAATCAAACTTGTGGCCTTTGTAATGTCGTTATTCGCCAAGGCTGCAATGACTTCTGGATTGTTGGTCCGTACTGCATTAACCAAATCGGAATTATTGCTTGCAAGAGCCGCAGTCAATGCAGCTTGATTGGTTTTCGCAACCTGGTCCAAAGTGCTTGGAGTGACAGTCGTGCTTGCTTGGTTTGCAGTAGCTGTTGGCAAGTTGCCGGTAATCGCATTTGGATCCGCCAAAATAGCGTTGACTGGGGCAGTTCCGGTATCATTACCAGGCATAAGCCAAGCGTTTTGTGCCTCGTCATAATACGCGCCTTCAGGGCGTAACCAATTCCCACTGTCGTCTTTTTCATTTAAACCCATCGGCATTAATGAGAAGCCTGATGGTAATTTCAGTGAAGAGCCTCGGGGGTCTCCGGCATAGATTGGCGTACCGCCAACATCAACGCCGATAGGTGCAGAATTTGAATCAGAAACAATTCCAGTATCAGCAGACGCAACCTGAACACCGGGGCCCGAAGGCGTAGTGTTTTTATTAAATGCGTCGAGGATTTGTTGGACAGAATCTGGTGTACCAGCATTATCTGCCACAGCAAATGGATCTATCGTGGTGTGTGTTCCCTCGGGGGCTACTTGGGCCTGCACCTTAGACGCCGCGGCCAAACCGTCTGTGGCATTAGCGCCACTGGCAAGAGCTTCTTTATATGCAGCTTGTGCTTCTGGGCTCATTGCGTCAACGCGCGCCTGAATTCCAGCGGTGGATTTGTCTTCTGTGTTTAGGTTATTAACGTACGTATCGTACTGGTTTTGTAGGCTGTTGCCTGCGGTAACCAATGACGCGTTTTGTTTCGCAGCCGTATCGCTGATACTTTTTAATTCAGTTTGTAAATCATTAAGTTGAGATACATGATATTTAAGCGGGTCTGCAACGTCTTGCAAAGCTCTATACGTTTCATCATATTGGGGTTTTAGTGCCTCATAATTTTTTGCTGCCGAGTCCATTGCATCAACTTGAGCCTGCAAATACGTGGCATCACCGCCGTCTTTGTTATTGTTGTAGTTAGTTTCAGCAGTTTTATATGCAGTTGCAGAAGCATCTAATTTATCAGCAATATTTTGCGCAGCAGTATTCTTTTCAATCACATTAGCATATTCAGCTTGTACAGCTGTTTGAGCATCAGATGCTTGTTTTTGAGTGTCGTAATACTTTGTTAATGTATTCTGCACATCCTTTGACAACCCTTTAACGGTGCCATAGGCATCGCTTAGTGCTGATTTAGCCGAAGCATTTATCAAAGAATTGGAGACAGCTTGGCCGACCTGTTCTGCGTTACCGCCGCTCAGTGCAGTAGCGGTTCCGGCGCCACCAGAAGCCCCGATAATACTCGCAGAGGCTTTATTCAAATCGGCAATCTGACCATTTGACAAAGAGGATGACAGTGCACCACTCACGGCACCACTCACGGCACCAGTCAAGGGGTCACGTCCTTGCAAGATGGCGCTAATTGCACCACCGACAGATTGGCCTGAAGCCGAAGCCAAGGTGCGCGCCATAGCAGGGTCCATGCCCTCCGTCATGTGTTGAAGGACCTGTGTTGCATTTAGACCAGAAGCCATACCCGCGGTCAAACCGGCGGTAATACCCGCTGTGGCGATCTGACTTACATTACCGCCATTAATAGCCGTTACAGCCGCGCTAGACAGTGCCGCTGGAACCGCCGTTTCAATAGCAGCATACGCTGCAGCATCTCCCACGGCAGCAGCTCCGATTGCGTCAGCGCCAAGCATACCCTCCGCAGCCATGGCGCCGAGGCCACCAGTCATGTACGTGATCGCCACCATCTCAATAATGGGGAGGGGATCTCTCAGAATATTCTTAACCGTGCTACCGATGCCCTTAACAATGCCAGAAAAGGCATTGCCAATAGAGCTGAATACGCCTCCAATAGCTCCGCCGCTCATGCTGTCACCACAATGCTGGAATGACCATCTTTATTGGTCATGGTGTACTTGAGCTTGGCTTGTTTTAAAAATGTTTCGATATGTGGAAAGTCCGAAGCAATGGTAAGTTTATGCAACTTAGCAATCTTCAACCCAGCGTTGAACTGTTTCAAACTTTGCACAAAGGCCTGGGGCTTATCCATCGTAAACATAATACCGTCTGCCGTTCCATCTTTATGGTTGTCAATAAGCATTATGCTGTCATTATGACGAACAATCCGATAGTTGGGCTGCTTGGTCATCTTATGCAATGCCGCGTAAGCCTTTTTGGGATCAATATCAATTTTGAACTTTTTAAAGTCCCCCGCTACAATGTCATATTCAGACATGCGGGATTCTTTTTTACCGGCGTGCTCCAACCCACCGGCTGGCGCTTTTGTTAAGTCTGGGGGTGTGTTTGTAAGCATATGTTCTACGTATATTAATGCAAAAACTAACGATTTTTGCCCCCAAATTAGTGGGTTGGCCCGTTAATTGCTAGAGATATATCCGCGGCCCAGTCCTGCCATGTTTGATACTTTTCGGCAGACTGCAGGCCATACGCGGAAAACGAAGGGCACCCGGTAATTTGGTCCGCAATTTCGGTCCAGTTATTTTCGGTGCCCTGACCAATTCCCTGCTCTCCATACCATTGGATGAAGTTGCCAACCCAGTCCTCAAAGGTCGTGTGAGCCGTACCAAAGGGGAAGGATTGGACAATTCTGTTCGTCATGGTCGTTCGTCGCCGTATTCGCAGGTGATAATATTACGACCCATCTCAAAGCTACCACCAAGTTCGTTTGATTCGAACTGTAGTCGCATTAGACGGTACTCAACGCGCAGGTCGATTTTGCCGACCTTATCGTCAAAGAAATACGGGCCAGAGGTTTGAGAATCCACGTCATCATCGGCAAACTTACGGCCCAGAATTGTAAGACCAATAACACCGGTTTGCAAAAAGTTAGGTTCGAAACGACGCAGGTGCATACGACGGTTAATACCTTGTGCCGAATCGCCACTAGGTGTACCACCAACCCAGCTAATGTCGCTGGTTGTGATGCTGGAATAAATAGCCGTAGAACCTGTTAAGCCAACACGATCATGCCCAAATTCATGCTGCCATATGTTATAGCCGCCGGTAATGTAAAACACATCCTGACCCGGTGCTACCACGGGATCAAAATTGGTTGTGCAGGTCACTAACGTGACCCCTGGCGTTCCAATTGTTGTATTATAGATGTTAACGCTGCTTGCGATAACGTACGTCGCTGCATCGGGGCTTCTGAAAAACGAAACCGAATCGCCGGGGCTGAATGTTGGCGTCTCATCACCATGCAAATAAAACTGGTTGGCCGCGGGAGCTGACAACCCTGTTGGTGTGGTGACTATAACCCGAGGGGCGCTGTAGATTACATCGTAGTTCCAGTCGGCCCAGAGCGGTGTTGGCAACAGCTCGGTTGTGTAGCCACATGATCGTTGTGAACCTAGGGCCATGCCCGTGTCATACCAAATCTGGTCTTTGGTATTGTAGATGATTACGTCAGTGCACTCTGTTGCTTCACCACGGGGATAGAAGAACCAGATCTCGTTAAAACGGGGAACTTTTGTCGCCCACACTTTTTGACGTGAAGAAAAGTTAATGTTGTCAAATAGGTAGTTTACGTTTTTATCGTTTGGCAGCACCTTAACGGAACCGTTGTACAGATAGAAACGATCGACACCCATCCAGAAATATATGCCATCCATTTCCACCACAGTGTTGGCGGACATGATGGAAATTTGGCTTGAAACAATGTCATAGTTCCAATAGGTGGGCGCATTGGCCGCAGTAAAGGAAACACGAATCAAACTGTCTGTAGACCAAAACAAACCAGAGGGCGAGTTTGTACCGCCGCGAACCGTCATACCCTTAACAACCTTAGACGCCGAAACGTTAACCTGGTTGGCAAGGGGACCATTCCAGTCATACAAAGACTGCTTTTGATACGTAGCGTTGTTTGTGTTTGTGCTTATGTTGTTGTTGGCAATGTAGCCATGCGAACCATAGACAAAGGTAAACGGATACAACACACAAACGCCACCATCAACCGAAATTGGTTGGTACGTTGGTGATTGACCCGCGCTGTCAGACAGGCCGCTAAAGGTCCATGTATTTCCCGTGGTCGGTGTAATACCACCGACAAGCACTTGAGACGGAATTCCGTTATCAAGGTTGATTAGGTTATACCCTGGGTGTGCCAGGATTTGAAGTTCGCCACCAGTAGCGCTATATACAGCGTCAAACTGCCAGTTTGTGCGGTAAGGGCCACCAAAAGGGTCTGGCGTAAACGTGGGTGCGTTGGCGATCCATGCTGATGTTGGTGTTGCTGGAATGGTGCCGCTAAACCCTACTTGAACGTATGGGGCCACATAACTTACGCTGGTTGTCGTGTATGTTGTAGGTGTGCCGGATTGGGAGAAAATGATATCCGTCCCAACGGGGAAATAAGCCACCGCGCCGGAAACGCCTGACGTGCCCGCAATTTGAATGCTGTTTGTCGTGGGGTTTACCACGGTCAAGCCAACCTGCCCGGGTAGAATATCCGCCTTATACGGGCCGCTACCAACAGCATAGTTGGTACTCGTCGTGAATACATCCAACTCGTTAAAGTTGCCGGCGAAAATATAGTTGACGCCGTTGTTTGGCTGGATGATCATGCCGCGGTAAATACCCGACAGACTGTTAAATACAGTTCGGTACCCACCTATTTTCTTGGCACGTTCACGTTGAAAGCGACACCAAACACCGTCTGTAAACTCTTCAGCTTCGAAGACAGTACCGTCACGCTTTATACCAGGCTTGACGTTAAGGGTGTAAAGCGCGCTGTATTGGGCAAAGTCGGCATTGTCTGCCATTAGAATGTACCACCAGAAATGCTTGTAGCAGTGAATGGAGCATAGACCGTTACAGTCGGCAGAAGTGGGTTGTTATTATTGACGTCGAGAAGCTCCACGCCGCCAGCGGTAATTCCCAGATTGCCTGAGTTTTTCAAGTACAGGCCCGTTGTAATATCATTGCTGAACGTGTAAGACGGCAGAGCTGCGGTCCCGTTAGAAACGTAATAGATACCAGTCGACGCTGTGACCAATGAGTACAGATTGGTACCATCGCTCAAAACAGTCAGCACAGAACCCGCAGTCAATACCAATGGGGCTGCTGTGGTGCCCTGACATTGGAAGTTAATGTTGTAACCAGCCTGTTCGGTAGCATTAACAAAAACATAAATCTGGGTAATCGCGGGCAATGTGACGAGTAATGTTTGTGTCCGTGTGCCGGATTGCGCAATATATGTTTGAATAATTGGCGCGTATGACGTCAGGTTTAAATTATTTCCAACAATGTTATCCACGTCATACGTTGCAGAGTTGAACGCAGATGTTGCTGGCACAGCCCAACCAACAGTAATAAAACCACCGGTTGTTGGGTCGTACATAATGAACCCGGAATCACTGGGGTTCGTAGCAATGGAAGGGCTACCGTTAATAGTTTGTGGCGAAACTGGATTGAAGTTCAACGTGCCGGTACCGCTATTTCTAAATGCAATGTACCAGCCTGCGTTAATGCTCTCAACGTTTGGCAAGTTGAAAGTGGCAGCGCCACCGCCCCAGTTGTAAGTGGAGCCTGAATTGTTTTGAGTGATTACTGGCACAGTGGCTGTATCAATAACGTTCTGACCCGTGGCAAGTTTGCCGTTGTATGTGGTCAAACCCAAGCCCGCCAATGAGGCAGCGTCCGCCACTGAAGTGCCTGCACCGAATGTAACGTTACCCCACACGCCGGCTTGCGTTGTGTTGTCTGTCAGGTAATAGTATTTCGCAATGCCTGCAGGCACGACAACCGATGCACCGCCAGTATTGTCGGTGACGATAAACGAAAACGCGCCGAGGTTACGAAACAGAATATCGGAACCCAGAGTGCCCTGTGAGGCATTAGGCAGCGCAATAGACAGTCCGCCAGCACCAGCGGCGCAGTCAATAATACGAGCGGCTACAGCATCCGTCGAATTGGCCGTTACGGGCCAAAAGAGTGTCGTGTTTGAACTGAACGACAACGTGTTGTATGATACGTCCGTTGGGGTAACAACGGTGCCCGTAAATGGCGAGGTATATGTGGGAGTAGTCATCTATTACGGTTCCTGTACTGAGGTATTTCGGTCAACGCGACGAAGGTCGTCTTCTTTCTTGAGCGCACCAATTGCGTCTGTGTAGTAGCCCTTCCACACCGCCAATTTATCCAAGGCCTTTAAATATCCTTGGGCTTGCAAGAGCGAACCAAATAGCATAGCTTGAGGGGCCACAGAGGTCCACAAGTTTTGTTGGTTTTGCTGATCCAAGGGTTGGATTTCTGCGTAGTAGATGATTTCAACAGGCTGGGGAGCACTGGGCAAAGGGGCAAAGGCCCAATTGGAAAAGTCATATTCTGCGTAATATTTAGGTGTGCCAGGTTCAGATTCTGATTGATACTGAGCCAAATAGTCTTGGCTGCGCAGTAGCATGGGCTGACCGTTAACCTTCATGCTGACGGTTTTACGCCAACGTGCGGGCTTGGTCAATGTCGCTTGGTTTTGGGCCAAGTTTGTTTCGACCACGATGAGCTGGATATAAGACCGCAGCTCCGCCGCAATCGAAGACTCAGCCAGCGCAATCATGCCTGGAATGGCCGCAACGAAGGTTACATCGTCGCGTTCCATGTAGTCGATAATGTTCGCTACGAGCGAATCATAGGTCATTATGGAGCTCATCTTGTATAGTAGCTAAAGTTAGGTTGCAAATAGATCGGAGACTTATCGCGGTCTTCTTCACTAGCTTGGAGGAATGCTTTTTCAGCTTGCCCTTCCAAGTATTGAATACGCATCAATTCCACGCCGGGCAGTTGTAAAGACATTGAATGTGACAACTGCTTTTGCACACAGTTAATCCAACGATCGGGAACATAAATCTGGTTGGTTAAAGACCCAACGTCTTGCATTTGAACTTCCACGATAAGCTGGAACATCTGGTATGGATTGTTTGGCACGGGCCACAAATACATAGACGGCTCGATGGTACGGTCAAACCAGTACTGCAAAGAGCGCACAGAAGGGAATTGCTTATTGGGTAAATTCCAGTAATCGTCACGGTTCAAACGCGCCAAGGGAATAACCTGCTGGCTGGTAGAGAACACGACCTGACGCACAGAGTAGTCTGTAGCAACAGTCTCGCGCAGACGCCAATACAAATGGGGCTCAGTCGTGGAGATATTGAAATACTTCCACTCGTAATCCACCATTGTAATTTCGGGAAACTGTTCCTTCAGGAACCAGTTAATACCGTCATCGCTGAATTCAAATGCCAGGTTATATGTCTGAGTGGCGTTGGGTGCGTATGCATTCCAACCAACATAATATACGCTCTGGGATTGTTGGTAGGTTGAACCAAACCAATTTTCATAGCCCAGAGTACTCGCGGGGGTGCTCAATGTGGGGCTCAAACTAAACGCTGCCGGAGATTCAGGATTGTCCGCCGGCAGGTATTCAGATGCCTGGATATTTTGAACGTATACCCAATTAGCTTCGCGCACGTCGATCACGGTTCGTGGGAGTTTCAACTGCTGTTGTTGCGTGTTCGCACCATACAATTGATTTTCCAACAACCAAAGGTTGACGCCAAGATTGGATAAGTTCTGCAGGTTGTAAAACAACGCCTGTTTAGCTGAGTTAACCAGCTCAGGCGTCATCTCTTCTGCAGTCTTACCAGCGTCGCGAAACGCATATGAAATTAACTGGTCTACGTTAATTGTAGTACGACCAGTTGTGTTTGAATAAGCCATATTACCTTCCGCGACCAGAGGACCGTTTCGTTACTTTTTGTGGCAAGTTTGCCTTCGCTGGGCCGGCTTTCACAAACTCTTTACCCACCTTTTTGGGGATACCGAGGGTGCTCTTGCCGGCCGCAGCGGCGTACATTGCGGCCTTTTGGTCTGAAGATTTGTATGGCATATTAGCAGGCCGTTCCGCCAGTGTTCATCTTTTTAGCTTTGCCGCCTTTTTTAAGACCCTTAGCTTGCGCAGCTTCCTGTTCTAAACCGGAACCCATGCGAGAACCTTTAAATGTTGTAGCTGGAATGTTGTCAGAAGAATAAGGAGCTTTTGCGGCTTCTCCTACGCGCTCCAATCCAGAACCCATGCGGGAGCCTTTAAAAGCGTCTTTGGCTTTACCATACAACTCTTTAGCCATGCTGATGGGATTCAAAGCCTCTTCCAAATCACGGCTTGCTTTGTCTGACACTACCTTAGCATCGACATTACCACCATCGGCAAAGCGCTTCACGCTACGGCCAGACTTGAAGTTTTCACGCATGCCTTTAGGGCCTGCCATCCAAGCGGATGGGTTCATCGTCTTAGCTTCACGAGCGGCAACAGCCTTAGCAGCACGAGAGGCCATAGCGCCTTCAGCTGCAGCATTACCCAGACCGGCCAAACGTGTTGGGCCCATAGCCATCAGAGTGTTCTTGACATTACGGCCGAGTTCAGAACCGCTGGCTGAGTTGCCACGGCTTGGAGTTGGTTCACCAGATGGCTCACGGGCTTCAGAACGCGTCTTGCCGGCTTTAGGTCCACCTTCAGCAGGTCGGCCACGGGTGTTACCCGCTTCGTCATCTGCCTTAGCGGGCTTAGTAGAGACCTTGGCCTTAGTCGAACGAGAGACAACTTTTTCGCCAGAACCTTCGTCCTCGCTACCTTTAGATTCTTGCTCTTGGACCCACTTCAGCGCACGTGCGCGAGTGTCGTCACCAATACCAGCGTTTTCGCCCTCTGGTACGCCACCTTCGGCATACTTTTTCACCTTACCGCCGACCTTAAACTTACGCACGGTGCCACTTTCCTTCTTGGAACGGCCGCCCTTACGGAGCTTAATCTCGGTTGGTTCTTTGTCGTGCTCGGCCTTGTCGTGTTGCTTAAAAGCCTTCTTAATGAGGGCTTTGTCTTGGGCAATATCGACATCACCACCCTCTTTTTTCTTCATACGGCCCCCGCCGCAATATGCCGTCTTAGCTTGACCGCCTTCTTTGAAGTGCTGCATTTTTGGCAGTGATTTGAAATCTTGCATGTTATTTCCCCAGGGTGTTAATATAAAAAAGGGTGATCAATCCCTATACTTATTAATGCATAAAATCGGACGATTATGCCCTGCTTTCCCGCAATTGATCTAGCTTGTCTTCGATTCGATGGACAGATTTTAGAACCTCTTCCCAACGAGAAGCAAAGTCATCTTTGCGGACATAATTGTCTGACATATGCGCGCGGATTTCGGATAGGTCACGTTTGAGTTCCTGCACTGCATTCCAGAGCTCTTTGCAAAACCAACCAATCGTCATGCAAATAATAGGTAAAATGGTGTTAATGATGTATTGAATGTCCATAATATCTCTTATTTGGCGTGGTATTCAGCTTCGGTAAGGATACCGGGCTTGTATTTGTTTTCCGGATGGAGGATGGTCAACTTTTGACCGCGCATTTCGGGAGCAAAGCTGATGTGGGTCCAACCCAAGTCGCCAAACTCATGAATCATTTGGTCAAATTTTAGGCCCGATGCTTCGATAGTCTTGCAAATAGTAAGCGGGTTTCCAAAGGGCGCGCAGGTAAAGTCGATGGCAAAACCATCCATGTGTGCACTGATCTTAGATCCACCAACAGCCACATTAACATTCGGCAAACGAAGCCAAGAGTTAATATGGATGCCCTTACCTCCGAGAATGTCACGGATCTTTTCCATGCCCTCGGCAGCGTGTTTCATGTTAGCCAACTGCACTTCGCTTGGCATATTAGGAATGCCCATACGAATAGCGGTTTCGCTATAAGTTGCTTCTTCAAGCGTAAAGTGAGTACTAAGGTTCATTTTTTAGCCAACATGGTTGCTATTTTTTCCATTGTCCTACCACCAAAGTAAAACGACATGACTAGCATCCCCCACTGACCCAGCAGCTCTACGTATGCCGCACGAGTTTCCAAATCAAACATAGAACAGATAGCGAACCCGCTATAGGCCGCCAGAAGGAACACAAGCACCATAGGGCGAATGTTTTTTGAGAGCCAGGAGTCTGACCCCATATCTGCTTTTAAGCGGTCTGTGAGATTGTTTTGCTCGGTCTTATAGAATTCAAGCTCAAGCTCTTGGAGCTTGGCCGCAGTGGCGGGATCCGCAAGAGCTTTGGTTACTTCGACTACATCGTCGGCAATTCCTAGCTTTGACGCAATCGCGCTAACCGCAGCGCCACCAAGAGGACCAAGGACAGCAGTAGCCAGAGTAGGCGCGATGCCTTTGAGTAGATTACCGAGTAGCTCATTCATGTTTGCTTTCTTTTGTAAGTTCTTCTTTGTACAGCGCACAGCCTTCCTTTACAAGCTGAAACGCCGTAGTCGCAGCGAAGAGGGCAGTTCCTATCGGCACATCAGTATTTACCTTCAGCAAACACGTTTACAAATACAGTGCCGTCTTCTAATGCTTCAATCTCATGCCACTCGTTTGCAACAAGGTTTACTGGCTGCGTATCTTTGGTCATTACAAGGCTACGGCGTTCATTGCTGACTTTGATTGAACCTGCGTGGCACATGGTTAGGTGTGAATAAATGTGCTGGTGTTGGCGTAAACCTTCACCCGTGTTTGCATGAAACACATTTAATGTGGCGCCGTCGTAGGACACCATATGAGCGGGCGCTACGTTGATAGTCATAGCGTTTGCGATCCTGTGGAAATCGGCTGTGGTTGGTTCGCTATTTGCTCTTGTGCAATTTGGATGCTTGCTGCCAATTCATCTGCTGCACGTATTTCGCCTGTGATTCCGCTTTCAGGAACTACATCAACTTTTTTTTCAAACTCCCACAAAGCTAACGGAGCATACATACGCACCACATCTTCAACTGTTTCCCCAACCGAAGGTAATCTTGCCCCGGAAGTATAAGTTTTATACCCCTCCGCAGAATATTCAATTTCCATGCAACGTGCTGCTGCATCTACTTTTGTTATTTCGTATCTGTAATTAACACTCATTATAAAATTCCTCCAAGTCTTGTTCCGGTTGAAATCCAAGAAACGTTAGCGTTGCCGCTAACAGCATCTACTTTTGTTATTTCGTATCTGTAATTAACACTCATTATGAAATTCCTCCAAGTCTTGTTCCGGTTGAAATCCAAGAAACGTTAGCGTTGCCGCTAACAGCATAACCACCAGCACCGCCCCCAGCGTTACCACCGCTTGCAGCCACGCCAGTAGCACCCGATGCACCCCATCCACCGCCACTACCACCAGCACCGCCGGAAATAGTGCCTCCGGATATACCGCCCGCGCCTCCGCCGCCTGCACCAGCGTATGTGCCACTTCCGCCATTACTTCCAGCACCGCCACCATAATAGTTACCAGCCCCACCAGAACCACCGGATGAGTTTGCGGCATTGCTACTGCGACCGCCACCAGCTCCACCTCCGCCGTTGTACGCATTAAAGTAGCTACAACAACAATAATATCTAACGTACCCGTATCC
>Ga0194048_10000895_pt1 | contig 14653 bp, 14 predicted proteins | sample JunL225m_MetaG_FD_161685 | JGI IMG/M metagenome (GOLD analysis project Ga0194048, IMG submission 161685) | Anoxic zone freshwater microbial communities from boreal shield lake in IISD Experimental Lakes Area, Ontario, Canada - Jun2016-L222-5m | ecosystem: Environmental > Aquatic > Freshwater >...
GGTGTTTCTCTGCGGACGGACCAGGTCGATGCCTTTGCCGAGGCCTTCGCGGTCCACGCCACGGAAACGCTGCACGGCGCAGATCTTCGCGCCACCGAACGGATCGACGCCGTGATCTCGCTGATGGACGTGACGATCGAGGCAGCGACTGATCTCGCACGATTGGATCCTGTGGGGATGGGGAATCCGGCCGTGACCGTCCTGATTCCCGCTGCCGAACTGACGGGCGTGCGTCGGATCGGGGCAGAGGGCAAACACATTGATATGCGCGTGCGCACCGCGGCCGGCTCGTGCCGCGCGGTGGCCTGGAGTAGCGGCGATCGCTTCGACGAGTTGTCGAGTGGTGTCCGAATGGATGTGGCAGCCCGTGTTGAGCGCTCTGTCTGGCAGGGTGCCGAACGAGTTGAGTTGATTACGCGAACCGTGCAGCCGCTTCCGGCGGACCTCCCCGTGCCGCTCGGACTCTGTCTCACTCCCTGCGATCAGACCTGCCAGTTGCTTCGGTCGACACCGAGGGAGACTCCACCAGCACTGGTGGACGGCGTCGCGATCGACGCCATGCGCGACGCGCGCGATGGGGGAGCGATCGCGGAGCTGACACGGCTCGCTGCCGCCGGTGGGGGCCTGCTGATTGTTGGGGCAGACGTTGCGCGTCGGCGAAGCATGCTCGCGGCGGCGCTCCACCCAGATCGTTTTGGCCTCAGTGGAGCCCTGCTGTTTTCCTACCTGTGTTCCGACGACGCCATCGCGGAGCGAGCCACGCACCTGCTCACCGGGTCGTGGATTTCGTTGATCGATCACGACACGTTGACGGCGTACCCTGAACTCGCCTCACACTTCGTCGATGCGGTGTTGCTCGATCCGCCGCGAGCGGGCTGGCTCGCCCCATCCGGTCCCAGCTGGGTACGGGTTGACGGTGCAGCAGAACACCGGTTTGCAGCCAGTGTCTACGGCGTTCCTGCCTAGTCATACCAACCGAGAATCGGACTCCGGTACCATTCGCAAGGTAATGCCTGTTACCGCACTCGTACCCGCCGCGGAGATTCACCGCGAGCTTTTGGACGAACTGATCGAGGACGTCCACGAGTACGCGCCGGATGCCGACACAGAGCGTCTGGCCGCTGCCTTCGAGATGGCCTGTCTTCACCACGATGGACAGCTGCGGAAGAGTGGCGAACCGTTTGTGTACCACCCGTGGGGCGTCGCCAAAATCTGCGCCCAGTTGAGGCAGCCAGAGAACGTGCTGATCGGCGCCCTGCTGCATGACGTGGTCGAAGACACCGAGGCCACCGCTGACGAAATCGAGCAGCGCTTTGGTCCCGAGGTTCGCGTACTGGTGGAGGGTGTCACCAAGCTCTCGAAGATCCAGTTCGCCTCGCGCGAAGAGGCAGAGGCCGAGAACTATCGCAAGATGATCCTGTCGATGGCTGAAGACATCCGGGTGATCGTGATCAAGCTCGCCGACCGCCTGCACAACATGCGCACGCTGTCGTTCCTTGGCAAGCAGAAGCAACTGCAGAAGGCCAAGGAGACACTCGAGGTCTACGCGCCACTTGCCCATCGCCTCGGTATTCACTCGATCAAGTGGGAGCTCGAAGACCTCGCCTTCGCGACGCTCTACCCGCGTAAGTACGCCGAGATCGAATCGATGGTCAACGAGCGTCGTGCTGATCGTGAGCGGTTCGTCTCGGAAGCCGGTGAGCAGTTGCTCGACCAGTTGCAGGTGGTCGCGATCAAAGCGTCAATCGCCGGCCGCGCCAAGCACTTCTATTCGATTTACGAGAAGATGACGCGGCGCGGTAAGGAGTTCAACGAGATCTACGACCTCACGGCGATGCGTGTCCTGGTCGATTCGGATCGTGATTGCTACGGCACCATTGGCGTCATTCACGCACTCTGGAAGCCAATGCCCGGCCGGTTCAAGGATTACATCGCCGTTCCAAAGACGAACGGGTATCAGTCGCTGCACACGACGATCATCGGTCCGCACGGTAAGCCGCTCGAGATCCAAGTGCGCACGGTCCAGATGCACCAGCGAGCCGAATACGGTGTCGCGGCGCATTGGCTCTACAAAGAGCGAGCCGGCGTCGCCACCCAGTGGCTGGACGATCTGGTCGCGGTACCGGAGGGCGATCCACAGGGCTACATGGCCGACCTGCGCACGGGACTCGTCGACGACGAGATCTTCGTTTTCACACCGAAGGGTGAGTTGAAGGCTCTGGCGGCAGGTGCGACACCACTTGATTTCGCGTACGCCGTCCACACCGACGTTGGGCATCGCTGTGTTGGTGCCAAGGTCAACGGACGCATTGTCTCGCTGTCGTCAACGCTTACGTCGGGCGACATCGTCGAGGTACTGACGTCGAAGGGGGAGCGCGGACCATCGCGCGACTGGCTCGGCGTCGTCACCACGACGCGGGCGCGAAACAAGATTCGGGTCTGGTTTGCGCGCGAACAGCGCGAAGATACGGAGCAGAAGGGTCGCGATCTCCTGCAGAACGCGCTCAAGCAGAATCGCCTGCCCACGCAACGGATCGCCTCCTCGCCGGTTTTGGCTGGTGTGATGCGCGAGATGGGGTATCACAAGGCGGAGGAGTTCTACGTCGCGCTCGGGAGCGGCAAGATCACCGTTCCGATCGTGATTCAGAAATTGTTGGCACAGCTCAAGACTGCCGAGGTCGAGACGGAGCCGACACCGACGCGCCGCACAGGCGGGCGCAGTCGCGCACTTGCCTCGGACGCCTACGGCATCGTCGTTGACGGCGAGGCCGGGGCAGGTGTGATGGTGCGGATGGCAAAGTGCTGCACACCCGTGCCGGGCGACGACATCGTTGGCTACATCTCAGTTGGTCGGGGTATCACGATCCATCGCGGTGACTGCCCGAATTCGCGGCAGCTTGCCCGAACGCCTGAGCGGTTCACGCCGGTCGCCTGGAGTGGTGAGTCGCCAGAGGCGTCGTTCCGCGTTGGCGTAGCGCTCGAGGCGTGGGATCGTCCGCGACTCCTCGAAGACGTGGGTCGTACGGTGGCAGAGCATGGCTGTAACGTGGTCGAGTACGGCGGCCACGTCAGCGAAGGCATGTCGCGAAACTGGTACGTACTCGAGATCGGCGATCTACGCACGCTCAAGACGGTCTTGACGTCGCTGCGCCAGATCGAGTCGGTGGTCGACGCGTTCCGCGTCACTCCCGGCGAGCGCAGCTAACTAGGCGCGTGCGCCCGGACCATAAGCGCACGGGTTCTCGAAACCTCGTGCAAAGCGGTCGGGTGCAAGATCGTTGACGTCGATGGTGGGCGTCTGCCCGGTGACCAGCGAGGCCATCACTCGACCGATGGCAGGCATCGATTTGAGGCCGTGTCCCGACCAGCCAGCGCAGATCCAAAGATTCTCGGTGCCCGGTACCTGTCCGACCAACGGGTGCCAGTCGGGCGTCGCGTCGTAGGCGCCGCCCCAACCGCCGACGAGGGGCGCATGAGCGAGCGAAGGGAAGCGCTCTGCGAGCGGTCCGCGAATGGCATCCTCGTAGCCGTCCAGCAGCGGCAATTGACAATCGTCTCGCACGCTGATGATCGGAGTGTCGGCCTGATAGGCGACAACCCAGATGTCGCGCCCAGCAGCGGCCCGCACGACGACATTCGATACCGCATCGCTGGTCACGGCAGCCGGCGCAACCTGGCCTGGTGGTAGACGCAAGACGGCGACTTGGATTCGCACGAGGTTAAACGGCACCTCCCAAATGCCCGCTAGGACCTCAGGAGACCAGCCACCCGTCGCGACGACGACCTGGCCTGCCTCGATCCGCTCACCATCCGCAAGTTGTACGCCGGTCGCTCGATCGCCACGAAAGGTGATCTCCGAGACCGGGGCATGTTGGCGCAGTTCGAGACCGCGTCCGAGCGCGTCGAGCAGCCAGGAGTCGATCATCAGCCGGCTGTCGCAAACGCCACCCGCTGGTTCGTACGCGGCCGCCGCAACACCCTCGATCGACAACAGTGGTTCTACCTCAGCGATTTCGTCTGGGGCAAGCAGGCGCGTGTCGAGCCCGAAGCCCTGCTGGCGTTCGACGTTGGCCCGGCAGGCATCGACGAGTCGTTCCGGCACGGGCAACAGGTACCCGGTCGGGACGTACGCGCCACTGCCAACGCCGACCTCCTGATCCCAATGGGCGAGGATTTCGGTGCCAGCCATAGACAACTGAATCAGCACGGGATTTGTGTAGTGACGGCGCACCATGCCGAACGTCAAGGCAGAGTCGCCACCGCCTGCGTTGCCACGGTCGAGAAGCAGCACGCGGCCTGCTCCCTGCCGAACCAGAGCATTTGCAGTAGACGCGCCCACCAGGCCGCTACCAATCACGCATACGTCGTACGTTGCCACCAGCGGAATCTATCACCGATGGTGCCCTATTCACATGTGGCGGGCCCGTGCGGTACCGTGGAGCCATCACTCCAGGAGAACACCCGATGTCTGAGATTCTTGACGGCGAAAAATTGATCTGGCAAGGACGCCCGACCTGGAAATGGTCGATCTCGTTCCTGCTTAAGTGGGGACTGGTCGGTGTGCTTCCACTAATTGTTGGCGTATTGCTCAACAAGATCGTTGACGTGCCCGTCTCGTGGTTCTTCGCGGTGACGGTGATCTTCATTGCTGTCGTTGTGGTGCTCGCCTGGATCAAGCGCCTCGACAGCCACTACACCGTCACGGACCGGCGTGTGCTCGTTCGACGCGGGATTGCGAATCGCAACGAACGCAGTGCCAGCATCGACCGCATTCAGAACATCAACACCAAACAGGGCCTCTACGGACGCGTCCTCAATTTCGGTGACATTGAGTTCGATACGGCGGGCTCGGATACGAGCGACTCGGATCTCGCGTTGCGGGGAATTAGCGACCCGCACAAGATGCGAGACACGTTCGATCGCGAGTTGCTCCAGCGCGGCGGGTCGAGCTCCGGCGGCGTCTAGAGCCTTATGGCTCCCAGTCTTCGCCACCGATATCCCAGCCGACGAGGCAAAAGGCGCTCACCAAATTGGCGACCTGCTGCCACGTCTCGATCGCTGAGGTCTCGAGAGTCGCTGGCGTGACGAGCACTGCGACCAGTTCGCCGTCGTAGCGGACCTCAACTTCGGTCGCCACGGGGCCGGCTTCGCCTGCCCACGGCCCATCAGAGAATGAGCCCTCTTCGATAAAGCGGATGCCAACACCTGTCTCGTAGTGCGAGCTGAGCGCAGCGATCGTACCGAGCAGAATCTGGTCGGCCTCTTCTGAGCGCTCGAGAATCTGCTCGATCGCGGCGACGACTGCGGTCCCGTCGGTCACGAGCGGATGACTCCCAGCACCTCGTCGCGACGACTCTCCATCTCTGCCTCGGTGGTGGCTTCGAGGTTGAGGCGCAACAGAGGCTCGGTGTTTGATGGGCGAACGTTGAAGCGCCAGGTCTCATGGTCGATCGAGATGCCGTCGAGGTGGGTGACCGTAGCGCCCGGGCCGTAGCGGTCCTTGAGCTCTTGCACCTTGAGGGCGACGTCTGGCACGGGGGAGTTGATCTCGCCGGTAATGAAGTACCGCTCCCGTAATGGGCGCAGCAGTTCGACCAACGTCGTGCCGCTGCGCGAGACGAGTTGGAGCACGAACAGCGCCGGCAGGATGCCCGTGTCAACACCGTAGAACTCGCGGAAGTAGTAGTGGCCGGATACCTCGCCGGCGAAGGTGCCGCCGGATTCCTTGATTGCGACCTTGATGAAGGCGTGGCCCACGCGCGAGACCTGTGAGGTCCCACCGCAGCGCGCAACGGTGTCGGGCACGGCGAGCGAGGCACGCACGTCGTAGAGAATCGTTGCGCCGGGATGGTGCTTGAGTACTTCTTCGGCGAGAAGGGCTGTGATGAAGTCGCCGGGGACAAATTCGCCCTCTTCGTCAATAAAGAAGCAGCGGTCTGCGTCACCGTCCCACGCGATGCCGATGGAGCCGGGGTGCTCAAGCACCTTGCCAATCACAAACTGGCGATTCTCCTCGAGCAGCGGATTTGGTTGGTGATCGGGAAAGGCGCCGTCGGGCGTGAGGAAATACTCGTGCGCGACGATCGGCAGCTGCTTGAGGATCGGGCCGAGCATGGTTCCTGCCATACCGCTGCCGCCGTCGAGCACAACGCTGAGTGGTCGCAGAGCGGGAACGTCGATGAGACCCAGCATCTTCTCGGTATAACCGGGTAGGACATCGAGCGGGGTTGCGATGCCCGGGGTGGCCACCGGGGGAAGCTCTGTTGAACCAGTGGCCATCTTCTTGACCTCGTTCAGACCGGAGGCGCTGCCCACTGGCTGGGCCTCAGCTCGCACGATCTTCATACCGTTGTACTCGGCTGGGTTGTGCGAGGCAGTCACGATGATGCCGCCATCGAGGCCACCATCAGCGACAGCGAAGTAGAGCATCTCGGTGCCGATCTCGCCCAACACGGCGACGTTCGCCCCACCATCAGTGGCGCCGCGAATCGCCGCCTCGGCCAGTGCCGGCGAGGACAGTCGCATGTCGTGCCCAATCGCGATGTTCTTCGATTGGAAGACCTCGACGTAGGCGCGCGCTACGCGATACGCCCCGTCGGGATCGAACTGGTCCGGGACGATGCCACGGACGTCATAGGCCTTGAAGATTGCGGGATCGAGCGTCATGCCTGAGAGGGTACCCATGCGTCCCGCAGGAGTCGCCAGGTGTCGTCGAGATGTTGGGCCATCACGCGTGTATCGGCCAGCACCGGCATGAAGTTCGTATCCCCATTCCAACGCGGAACGACGTGAAGATGGAGGTGTCCTTCGATGCCTGCTCCGGCAGACCGACCGAGGTTAAGGCCCGCATTTGCGCCATGTGGCTTAAGCGTCCGATCGAGTGCCTCGAGTGACCGATCGAGTAACTCCCAGAGCTCGGCCCGCTCCACGGCGTCCATCTCACCTGGTGAGGCCAGATGGCGGTACGGCGCAATCAAGATGTGCCCGTTCGTGTAAGGGTAGAGATTGAGAATCACGAAGCAGGTCGGCCCGCGGTGCAGGATCAACTGCTTCTGATCGTCGGGGTCGCCGGGGGCCGCACAAAACACGCATTCGAGTGGATCGTGTCCTGATGCGGCTTTGACGAACTCCAACCGCCATGGTGCCCAGATGCGTTCCATACCCGCAGCGTACCCCGAGCGGAGCGCGCCCGGTACGCTCGTGGTGTGGCTCCCGCTCCCGACATCCAGCTCCTCGCGAAGATCCTCGCACCGACGCTTGCGGTACCTGCTCCAGAGGCGACCGCGAGCGTGATGATCTGTCTGAGAGAGGGCGATCGGGGCACCGAGATTTTGCTTTGTCGTCGCGCGACGCGTACAGGTGATCCATGGTCGGGACACGTGGGATTGCCGGGCGGTCGTGTCGAGGAGGTTGATCGCGACGCACTCGATACGGCGGCGCGTGAGACCTGGGAGGAGGTTGGGTTTGATCCACGCGAGCATGGGGCGATTCTGGGAGCGCTCGAACCACTCACCCCGCGATCGTTCGCAATCGTGATCGCCGCCTACGTGGCACACATCACCGATGCCGTGGAGCTGACGCTATCCGAGGAGATCGCCGCTGCCTGGTGGACACCTTTCGTTGATCTGGAGTTGATCTCGGCAGAGGTCCCGGAGGCTCCGACGCGCGTGTCGGCTTATCGCCTGCCGCACGCGGATGCCGCAGATGTGGTGGTGTGGGGGATTACCTATCGCCTTCTCGACAGGTTGTTCGGGATCACCAACGCGCAGGGTCCGAACGAGTAAAATCGGGCCATGGGTGTGTATGAGCTCTACGTTGAAGGTCGGTCGCATTTGTCGGCTGGGGAATACCTCGCAGCGATTCCGCCGCTCGAGCAGGCGCGTGATCTCTCGCCGGAATCGGGTTCGATTCGCGAGGCTCTGGCGATCGCGTATTTACGCGCGCGTCGCTACCGCGATGCGCTGCCAGAGGCCGAGGCGGCTGTGGAGTGTTCGCCGAATGATCACTACGCCTATTTCTTACACGGGCGCGCCTTGCAGGGACTCGGCGACTTGACCGCGGCGCGTGGGCAGTTTAGATTGGCAACGTGGTTGCGGCCTGGGGATGAGGCGTACCAGTCGGCGCTCGAGTCCGTCGATTCGCACGCCTGACGCATGCGGTAGTGTTCCGCTCATGACTGACCAGTTAGTCAGTGCCGCGGATCTCTCGGCCGACACGGATCGTCCTTCGCAAATCCTTGATTGCGCCTGTGTTGTGATCGCGCGCGACGGTGCGGAGGGCTTACGGATGGCAGCAGTGGCGCGTGAGGCTGATGTCTCGAACGCGCTCCTTCACTACTACTTCGCCACGCGAGAAGAACTGATTCGTCAGGCCTTCGAGTACCACGATCGACGCGAGACCCGAAAGGGCGATGAGCGCGTCGCGCAGATTGCCGACCCGATCGAGCGAATCCGCGATGTGCTCGCCCATGAGTTGGCCGAAGATGCCGCAGTGCGCGAAGGCTGGATTCTGTGGAGTGAGATGCAGCGTCTCGCCATGTTCAATGAGGCCCTCCGATCGTCGGTGGCGGATCGCTCCGGCCGTTGGGTAGGTGGCGTGGCCGCGATGATCCGAGACGCCCAGGGTGCGGGTGCGGTGTCGAACGACATCGATGCCGACGCTGCAGCGTTGCGTCTGACCGCGCTTGTCGATGGTTTGGGCGGATACATCATCGTGCAGTCGCGCACGCGAGCAGAGGCACTGGCAGCGCTCGAGCAGGCCTTCGTCTCCGAACTAGGTCTGGCAGGTATTCACGCATGAGCACCACTCGTCGTCGCGCTAAGCCGACTCGCGCGGGCGGAGCGTCGGTCACGCTCAACGCCAAGGCCTACGCGGATCCAGCGATTCTTGAGCGTGAGCGTCGCGAGATCTTCGCGCGCGCCTGGATCATTGCGGGTCATGTCGCTGAGGTCCGTGAGCCCGGCGATTTCACGACCACAAACATTGCGGGTGAGCCGGTGGTTGTGGTGCGCGATGCGGATGGGACACTCCGAGCATTCTCGAACGTGTGTCGTCATCGCGCAGCCCAGCTGGCAACCGGCACAGGATCGTGCGGCAAGGTTTTGCGCTGTCCTTACCACGGCTGGACGTATCGCCTCGATGGCACGCTCGCTGCGATGCCTGAGGGGCGTGGCTTCGGTGAGGACTTCGACCGCGACGCTGTGCGCCTCCCCGAGTTCAAGGTCGACACGCTGGCTGGGCTCGTCTTCGTTTCGATGGATCCGGAGATCGCCCCATTGCGCGAATGGTTCGGTGACATCGCCGAACGGCTCGAGTCGCTCAACATCGACCAGCTCGTCCCGGTCACGCAGCGCGATTGGAAGCCGCGCGAGATCCTACGGGGAATCCCTGACGTAGTGCGCTCGCGCAGCATCGATGACGCCAAGGCGCTGATTCCCGACGTCGAACACGGACGTTGGTATGCCGAGTACGACCATAACTGGAAGACGCTGTCCGACAACTACCTTGAGGGCTATCACGTGCCGATCGGCCACCCAAGTCTGTTGCGGATGCTCGATTATCCGAAGTACAAGCCGACCCTCTACGAGCGCGCCGTCTGGATCGATGGCCCGTTGCGAGATAACCCGTCCCGTAATGCGATGGAGCGGCTGTATCAGCGTGTGCGACAGCCGATGCCCGAGTTCCCCGCAGAGCTCCGTGATCAGTGGACCTATATTCACCTCTGGCCCGGGCAGTTCATTGACATCTACCCTGAGAGCATCGACATCTGGCAGATGCAGCCGCTGGGACCGCTGCGAACGCGTACGTGTTCAATCGTTTTTCGCTCGCCGAACGAGACGCTTCAAGGCCGCCTCTTGCGCACGCTCAACCAGCGCATCAACAGCGAGGTCATGGACGAAGACGTCACGCTCTGCGATGGGGTACAGCAAGGCCTCGGCTCCCTCACATACACGCGCGGTGTGCTCAACGACAACGAGGCAGCTGTCGGTCACTTCCATGACCTGCTGCGTACTGCCGTGCCAGGCATCGATGACGCACCCTAAGTTTGGTCGACACGACTGGCTTGGCCTCACGCCCGAGGTCGAACGGTTTGGACCGCTGCTCGTTGATCGCATCGCAGCTGCTCTTGGCGAGTCGCACGATGCACTCGGCGAAGCGCGCGTTGAGGAACTGATTCGCGACGGTGACGCTGCAGCGTGGCTCGCGTATCTCGGCGCGCTTACGGCGCTGGTCGATCGCGGCGCACAGTCAGGCGTCGCGCCAGTAGAGACCGAGATTCTGGCTGGGATCCTGCGGGACCAGTATCGACTCGCACCTGGTGTGCTCGTACTCTCCGAGACCGACATGGCACGCTCTCACCAGCTCGAGACACTCTTGGAGACACAATGACCGACGCCCTGCGGACCGATTTTGCTTCGTTGCTCAATATCCAGTGTGCTGCGGTCGTCGGCGCATCGGAGCGGGGCCCCGGCTACACCCTGCTGCGCAATCTCAGCACCCACGGTGGCGAGGTGATCGGCGTGCATCCCACCCGCGAAGAGGCGGCCGGCCATCGTTGTGTGCCAAACATCAAGGATCTCCCGTTCAAGCCCGACGTTGTCTCGATTGCGCTTGGACCCCGCACGATCGTGCCGGCTTTGGATGAGGCGATCGCCGCTGGGCATCGAGTGTTCTCGATCCCGGGTCTCGGGGCCGAGGCCGCGGGCGAGGAGGGCGATATCGCCCGCGCAGCGGTGCGGGAGCGCCTGATTGCTGCCGATGCGGTGTGCGTCGGGATCAACTGCATGGGAATTGCGGTTCCCGAACGCCCGTCGCCCTGGATGGGCACCATCAGCGCCGGCTTTCGCGACGGCAACGTTGCGGCAATTGTCGGTTCCGGTTCGATCGGCGAGGCCGTGCTTGCACTTGGCCCACGCGTCGGCTTTCGGAGTGTCGTCTCGATCGGGGCGGAGACGAGTCGCGACGCTGCCGACTGGCTCGCCTTTCACGTCGAGGACGAACAGACGCGCGCGATCGGCCTGTTCCTCGAAGCCGTGCGACGCCCCGCGGCATTCCGCGCTGCGCTCGAGCGCGCATCCGATGCCGGCAAGCCCGTCGTGGTGCTTAAGGTCGGACGCTCCGAGGTCGCTGCTCGCAACGCGATGGCTCACACGGGCGCCATTGTCGGATCGGACCGCGCGTTCGATGCGTTGTGTCGCTCCTATGGCGCGATACGCGTCGACGACTACGGCGACTGGCTTGAGCAGCTCGAGGTGCTTGGCACGCCCCGACGCCCGCGCGGTCTTCGCACCGTCCTTCTGACCAACTCAGGCGGCGAGGCAGAACTCGTGGCGGACGTCTCCGATGCTGCCGGCATGCCGCTGATGACGCTACCGGCCGACCTCGCGGCAGACATCGACGCCGCCTGGCCGTTTCATGGTGTTCACAACCCGATCGACTACTGGGCGTTTGGTGAGCCGGAGGAGATCGTGCCCGACATCGTGCGTCGCTGCGCGCAGCATCCCGACGTCGACAATGTTGTTATCAACATCGATCAGTCGTGGCGTTTCAGTAACAGTGAACGCGAGAACGCAGAGGACGCTTGCACGACGATGGCAGATGTTGCTCTCGAGACCGACACGTTTTGCGCCGTGCTCTCGACGGCCGTCTCGGATCCGTCCGACGCGGCCGTACTGAATGCGGCTCGCGGTGGCGTTCCCGTGTTGATCGGTGCCGGCATGGGTATGCGTGCCATCGCGCGTGCGGCGCAGTGGCGAGCGGGCAAGCCGGAGGCTCCCGCGCCATGGGATAAACCTGCGTGCCCCGAACTCGAGCGCGAGGAGGGGCATCTCGCCGAAGCTGATGCCAAGGCAGTCCTCGGGCGCTATGGCATACAGGCCCCGCGCGAGTTGCGCGCTGCAAACCCCGACGAGGCCCGTGCGGCGGCAGCCGAGATCAACGCCACGGTTGTCGTCAAGGTCGATGGACCCGCCCACAAGGAGAAGTACGGCGGCGTGATTTTGGGATGCACCGACCCAGACCGCGCTGCTGCTGCCGCCGAAAAGATTGGCGCACCCGTGTTGGTCTGTGAGGAGATACGCGGTGGCGCAGAAGTGCTGTGTGGCCTGGTCCGCGATTCGCTCTACGGCCCCGTGGTCGTTGTCGGCGTCGGTGGCGCTTGGGCCGAGGCAGTAGGTGATACCGCTCGTGCTGCACTCGGGCCAATTTCGCAGGCGGACGCAGAGCGACTCGTGCGCGCTGTCAAGCCGCTCGAGCACCGGCTGGCTGATGTCGAGGTAACGATCGTGGCAGAGACGCTCGTTGCTCTTGGCCGTGTTGCGCATGATTTCCCGCGCGTTTCCGAGATTGACGTCAACCCCCTCGTGATCCGTGACGGCACCGGCGTTGCCCTCGATGGGCTGATCGTTCTGAGCAACTAGCAAACCAAGGATCTTACGATGGATTTCTCCCTCACCCCTGAGCAGCACGACCTTCGGATGCGTGCACGTGCATTTGCCGATGCGCTGCAACCGTACGAGGTTGGTGCCGAGGAAGCCGGTGGCCAAGTGACGCCCGAGGTCAAGGCCGAGGTTCGCCGGCTCGCGCGCGAAGCCCGTCTGATTGGAGGCAACCATGCCGTGGAGCATGGCGGCCAGGGTTGGAAGATGATGGAGCACGTGATCGTGCACGAGGAGCTCGGGCGCATCACCAATGGGCTCTGGTGGTTGATGGGCGGGGGCTACAACGTGCTCGCACTTGGCACCCCCGAGCAAATTGAGTCATATCTCCTACCGACGCTGTCGGGCGAGCGCGCCGACGCGTACGCCGTCACCGAGCGCAACGCAGGCTCGGATGCGTCCGGCATTGAAGCGACCGCCGAGCGCGTGCCTGGCGGCTTTCACATCACGGGCGAGAAGTGGTTCGTGACGAGCGGTGACCACGCCGATTATCTGATCGTGATGGCGAATGTCATCGACGGTTCGAATCGTCTGCCCACGCTGTTTCTCGTCGATCTTCCGCTCGCTGGCGTCGAGATTGTCGACGACCCAACCTTCACCCACGTCTTCCCCGATGGACACCCGACGTATCAGTTTGACTGCGTGGTGCCCGAGTCGGCAGTGCTCGGAGGTCCCGACCAGATCGGGCAGGGCGATGCGGGGCAGCACGCCTGGTTCGTTGAGGAGCGCATCCACATCGCCGCCCGTTGCGTGGGAGCGATGCAGCGCCTGCTCGACGAGGCTGTCGGCTGGGCGACCACGCGCGAGCAGTTTGGACAGCCGATCATGGACTTTCAGGGCGTCAGCTTTCCGCTCGCCGACTCGGCCGCAGATTGCGTTGCCGCTCGCCTCCTGACGTACCAATGCGCGCAGATGTTCGATGACGGCGCAGCCCCGAAACTGGTCCATGCGAGGGCATCCATGGCGAAGCTGTTTGCCTCCGAGCGCGCGTACGTCTGCGCCGATCGCGCCGTACAGGTGTGGGGTGGGCGCGGCTACATGCGACGGAACGCGGCGGAGCGGCTCTTGCGCGAACTCCGCGTCGACCGCATTTGGGAGGGAACGACCGAGATTCAGCGCGTGATCGTCGCCAATGCGCTCGTCAAGCGCGGCGTGGGTGCCACACTGGCTGTCGATTCCCGGGAGACGGTGTGACCGAACGACGAGACCTGACCAAGCTGTTCGAGCCGGAGAGCGTCATGCTGGTTGGGGCGACGGCGGACACGTATAAGTGGGGAGGATGGGTCTCGCGCTCGTTTGGCGAGACGAAGCATCTGCGCGCAACGCACTTCGTCAGCCTGCGCGGTGGCGAGCTGTATGGGCTCCCGGTTCACACGCGCATCGCCGATGTTCCCGGACCGGTCGATTTGGCCGTGATCGTCGTCCCTGCACCCGGTGTGCCGCAGGCGGTCACCGAATCGCTAGCCCTCGGAGCCAAGGCGCTCGTGATCATCACCTCCGGGTTTGGTGAGTCCAGCGCTGAGGGTGAGCTCGTCCAGCAGGCTCTGGTCGAGGAGGTCCGTGCCGCGGGTGCCGTATTGCTCGGACCCAACTGCCTCGGACTGTATGACGATCATGGTCAGCTGAACGTCTACGGAGGCACGTTTCCGTCTGGCGATCTCGGGTTTGCGACCCAGAGCGGAAACCTGGCCCTGGAGGTCGCGTTACTGCTCGAACGAAGTGGACTCGGCCTGACGCGCTTCGCGAGCGTGGGTAATCAGGCAGATCTGACCCTCGCCGACGTCATTCGCGATTTCGCCCACCATGACGCAACGAAGGTCATCGGCGCCTATATCGAGGCGCCCCGCGACGGAGTGGCGTTTGCCGACGCCGTGCGCGAGGCAGCCGCTGTGAAACCCGTTGTGTTGTTTGCTGGTGGCCGCACGGCTGCGGGCGCCCATGCCGCTGCCTCACACACCGGCAACCTTGCCGCCGAGTCGCGCGTCCTGCGCGCGATCTGTCGCGATGCGGGAGCCGTGGTCGTGGACTCTCCCGGACAGTTTGTCGACGCCGTGGCGACACTTCGCACGGGTAAGAGCCTTGGGCGGCGCCGTATCGGCATCGTTGCGGATGGCGGTGGGCACGGTGTTGTTGCCAGTGACACGGTAATTGAGGCCGGGCTCGAGATGGCTGTTTTCTCTGACGCCACCCGCGAGGCCATGCGCCCTCTCTTGCGC
>Ga0194048_10000899_pt1 | contig 14643 bp, 11 predicted proteins | sample JunL225m_MetaG_FD_161685 | JGI IMG/M metagenome (GOLD analysis project Ga0194048, IMG submission 161685) | Anoxic zone freshwater microbial communities from boreal shield lake in IISD Experimental Lakes Area, Ontario, Canada - Jun2016-L222-5m | ecosystem: Environmental > Aquatic > Freshwater >...
GGAAAAATGGCAGAGCAATCGACTGAGCCGCGACCGCCTCGCAGACAGGAAACTCGCCTTCCTGGTGGCCAAACTGCTCGCGGTAATAGGCCATCAGATGGATCGCGGGAAGGTACGGCTTACTTTGAATCCCCAACTCGGCGAGCTGGCGGATTGTCTGGTCGCGGTCAGACTCGGGCGGCAACTGAACAACGAAGACGAACCACCCACGCCGCTCCTCGCCGCGATCAGCGCAGGGCAGGCTCAGACCCTCAATGTCTGCGAGACCTTCGTAATAGAGGCCCGCAACACGCTCCCGGCCAACGAGCATCTCGCCGAGCCGTGCTAGTTGTGCCAGCCCGAGCGCACAGGCAATATCGCTCAGGCGGAAGTTGAACCCGAGCCGGTCGTGGTCGAGCCAGTCCATGTCGGGCGCGCGACCTTGATTGCGCTCCGAGTCGATCGTTTGCTTGATTGAAAGATCGTTGACGGTCACCATTCCGCCCTCGCCAGTCGTCATCTGCTTGTTCGCGTAGAAGCCGAAGATCGAAGCATGGCCGCGGCCCCCGACCGCGGTACCGTCGGCATATCGGGCGCCGAGCGCTTCGCAGGCGTCTTCGACGATTGGTAGCCCGAGCTCCTCCAAGGGAGCCATATCGGTTGGGTAACCGAAGATGTGAACCGGGAGGATCGCGGTGGTCTTATCCGTAACCGCGGCCGCAGCCGCAGCTGGGTCGAGCGTCAGCGTCACCGCGTCGATGTCAGCGAAGACAGGAGTGGCGCGCTCCATGACGCAGACGTTTGCACTCGCCACAAACGACAGTGGTGAAGTAACCACCTCGTCGCCGTCGCTTACGCCGACGGCGCGCAAGGCCAGCTGAAGGCCGGCGGTTCCACTTGAGACAGCACTCGCGTGCGCCGCTCCAACGCGCTCGGCGAATGCATGCTCGAAGGCTGGGACCTGAGGTCCGAGCGAGAGCTGGCCGGAGCGCAGCACGTCGAGAACGGCCTGTTCCTCCGCCTCTCCAATGACCGGCTTAGCAAGCGGAATCCGCTCACTCATGGCTACTGATCTTCCCTGCGACGGCCATCCTGTTGACCGTATTCGAGTGAGTCGACGAGCGCTTGCCAAGAAGCTGCGATCACGTTCTCGCCGACGCCAATAGTCCCCCAGACGGTCTCGCCATCGGAGGCGTCGATCAGGACACGCGTGACTGCATCGGTGCCATGGCTCTCGTTGAGGATCCGGACCTTGTAGTTGACGAGTTCAACCTTCCCCACCTCAGGGTGAACTTCAGTGACGGCGCTACGCAGAGCACTGTCGAGAGCGTTGACCGGGCCGTTACCGGTTGCCGTGCGCTCGTAGCGCTCGTCACCCAGCCAAATCGCGATCGTGGCCTCACTCAAAACCTCGCCATCGGCCTGCTGCTCAACGGTCACACGCCAGCTCTCGAGGCGGAAGAGTGGCTCGTATTGGCCGGACTCGCGGCGCATTAGAAGCTCGAACGAGCCGTCCGCGGCTTCGAACTGGTAGCCAAGATGCTCCAGTTCTTTAACGCGCTCGACGATGCGGGCGCTGGTCGCGTCGTCGAGCCCGAGTCCGGCGCTTTTACCCTTGTCGGTGATCGTGGCACGACCGGCCAGCTCGGAAACAATCACGTCGCTGCGGTTTCCTACGGCGCCCGGCTCTACGTGCTCAAAGGTGCTCGAATCAGCGCTGACGCCGGCTGCGTGCATCCCCGCTTTGTGCGAGAAGGCGTTCTTGCCTACGTAGGGCTGGGCAGGATTAGGCGCCCGATTTAGAAGCTCGTCGACGAAGTGGGCAGTCTCCGTCAGCCGCGCGAGGTGACCCTCGGGTAGCACTTCAATTCCCATCTTCATCTGAAGGTCGGCGATTATTGTGACGAGGTTTGCGTTGCCGGTGCGCTCACCGATGCCGTTGATCGTGCCCTGGACTTGAGTCGCCCCCGCCTCGATCGCTACGAGCGAGTTGGCAACTGCGCAGCCCGCGTCATCATGAGTGTGGATGCCCACTGCCAGATCTGGCAATGCTGTGCGGACAGCGCTGACCGCCGCTGCGATCTGCGTTGGCAGCGAACCGCCGTTGGTGTCGCAGAGGACGACCCTTTCGGTTCCTCCGTCGGCAGCTACACGCAGCGTTTCGATAGCGTAGTCGGGGTCTGCGCGCCAGCCGTCGAAGAAGTGTTCGGCATCGAAAAGGACGCGCTTGCCCTTGCCAACGAGGAACGCAATCGACTCGGTGATCATTGCCAAGTTCTCGTCGGGCGATACACGCACGACCTTCTCCACGTGCAGCATCGAGGACTTGCCGACGAGCGTCACGATCGGCGCGATCGACGCTGCCAAGACCTGCAACCCCTCGTCGTCTTCTGCCGCGCTGTCGCGGCGACGGGTCATGCCAAAGGCGACGATCTCCGCATGCTCGAGCGGCGCGGCCGCTAGCAGCTCGAAGAGTTCGGCCTCTTTCGGGTTCGACGACGGGAAGCCAGCCTCGATCATGTCGACGCCGAGTGCGTCGAGTCGCTCGACCACTCGTAATTTCTCCTGCGCCGTCAGGCTCATGCCGCCGCCGCCCATTCCGTCGCGGAGGGTTGCGTCGTAGAGCTGGATTGTCGAGTTCATTAGCTCGGCGCTGGGTTCGCCGGCACGGGGTCGAGCCAGTCGCGGTAACGCTCATCGCGGCCATGGAGGGCGTCCTCGTAGACGGCAAGGAGTGCCTTCGTCAGCTCGCCAGGCCTACCGGTTCCAACCGGCCGGTCGTCGAGCTCCCGGACCGGGACCATCTCGGCGGCTGTGCCGGTCAGGAAGATCTCATCGGCGATTGGGAGCTCATCGGCTGCGATCTCGCGCACGATAACTTCGTGCCCCATATCGGCGGCGATTTTGATGATCGAATCGCGGCTGATGCCCTCCAGAATTGACGAGGTCATCGGCGGTGTGTAAATCACTCCGTCGCGGATAACAAAGATGTTCTCGCCCGTGCCCTCGCAGACGTTGCCGACGTGGTCAAGAAGGATTGCCTCGTCGTAGCCGGAGTTGTGCGCCTCAACCTTGGCGAGGATGCTGTTGAGGTATTGGCCACCGGCTTTTGCATAGGGAATCAGGGTCTCGGGGCTGATCCGTCGCCAGCTTGAGATCTTCGCTCGGATGCCGTCGCGCTTTCCGTCCTCGCCGAGGTAAAGCCCCCACTCCCAGACGGCAATCGTCACGTCGACGTCGACGGTGAGCGGGAATAGCCCCATTGACCCGTAGCCGCGATATGCGATCGGCCGGATGTAACACGAACGGAGCTGGTTGCGAGCGATTAAATCAAGGGTTGCAGCGCGAATCTCTTCCGCCGTGAATGGCAGATCCATAAAGTAAGCCTTCGCCGAACGGAAAAGACGGTCGATGTGGTCTTGGTGACGAAAGACGGCAGGGCCGATCTCGGTGTCGTAACAACGAACGCCCTCGAAGACGGAGGTCCCGTAGTGCAGTGCGTGGGTCAGAACGTGGATCTGGGCGTCTTCCCACGGCACAACCTCGCCATTCATCCAGATAAATTCGCTCTGTTCCACCGATAGCTCCTAGATCTATGCTCTAAGCGAGTTCAGCCAAGACTGCGGCCGTCGCCTGCTCTGTTGTCGCGCTGCCGCCCAAGTCTGCAGTGCGCAGACCTGCTGCCAGGGCCCCAGCAACGGCTGATTCTACTGCGCTTGCCTGCTCCTCGCGGCCGAATCCATGCCGCATCATCATCGCCAACGAGAGGATCGTTGCCAGCGGATTGGCAAGGCCCTTACCGGCGATGTCGGGCGCCGAACCATGGACGGGTTCGAAGACTCCTGGTCCGTCCGGATTCCCAATACTCGCTGACGGAAGCATCCCAATCGACCCTGTGATCATCGCGGCCTCGTCGCTGAGGATGTCGCCGAAGAGATTCTCGGCGAGGATTACGTCGAACTGGGTCGGAGTCGAGACAAGCTGCATCGCGGCATTGTCGACGAGTACGTGCTCGAGCTCGACCTGCGGGAACTCCTCGGCGTGGACGCGGGTTACCACCTCACGCCAGAGTCGGCTCGTCTCGAGCACATTGGCTTTGTCAATACTCGACACCTTGGTACGTGCAGCGGCAAAGGCGATGCGAGTGATTCTCTCAATCTCCTCAACGCTGTACTCGCACAGGTCGCTGGCCATCAGCTCGGTGCGCTTCTTCTCGCCGAAGTAGATCCCACCAGTGAGTTCGCGGACGACAAGGAGATCGGTTCCAGCGATTCGCTCCTCGCGCAGCGGGCTGGCATCAACAAGCGCGTCGATCGCTTTGACCGGGCGGAGGTTGGCGTAAAGACCAAGGCCCTTGCGTAGCCCGAGCAATCCTTGCTCCGGGCGCGGGGCGTTGGCATCTGTGCTGTCCCACTTTGGACCCCCGACGGCGCCGAGTAGTACTGCGTCGGCTTCGCGGCATGCGGCAAGCGTTTCATCGGTCATCGCGATGCCGTCGGCGTCGATAGATGCGCCGCCGAAGACGTGCGGCTCAAATTCGTACTCGCCCGGGCAGAGCGCCTCGCAGACCTCAACCGTCGCAGCGATTACCTCCGGCCCGATTCCGTCGCCGGGCAGCAACGCGACCTGCGCAGCGCCACTCATAGCGCTGTCGTCACGGGGCCGTGGCGTTCCATCGTCGATTCGTAAGCGTCGATCAGCTCCGTTTCGAACATCGTTAGGGCGATGTCGTCAAGTCCGTCGAGCAGCCGCCGTTTGATTTCGGGGTCGATCTCGAAGCTCGCGACCTGCCCGTCCCCGTAGCTGACCTGCTGCGCGTCTAGGTCGATCCGCGCCGAGCCGGCGTCCGCTATCGCCTTGCACTCCTCCGGACTGAGCGTAACCGGCAGCAAGCCAACCTTCGTCGAGTTCGAGAAAAAGATGTCGGCAAAAGACGGAGCGATGATCGCTTGGAAGCCGTAATCCTCTAACGCCCAAGGTGCATGCTCTCGCGATGATCCGCAGCCGAAGTTTCGTCCGGCAACGAGGATCGGGTGCGGGTGCAGCTCCCAGCCCTCCTCCTGCTTCCAATCGTGGAAGAGAAATTCCCCGAACCCGGTGCGCTCAATCCGCTTGAGGAACTGCTTCGGGATTATCTGGTCGGTATCGACATCGTCACGGTCAAGGAACGAGACCTTGCCGTCGATTACGTTGATTGGCTCCACTGCTAACCCTCCCCCCATGTTCGAATGTCGACGAAGCGACCTTCGATCGCGGCCGCGGCAGCCATCTGCGGGCTTACGAGGTGCGTCCGGCCGCCGCGTCCTTGGCGGCCCTCGAAGTTGCGGTTCGAAGTCGATGCGCAGCGCTCCTCGGGCTGAAGCGTGTCGGGGTTCATTCCAAGACACATTGAGCAGCCGGCGCCACGCCAGTCGAAGCCAGCGTCGCTGAACAGCTTGTCGAGCCCTTCTTCTTCGGCCTGCTTCTTAACCTGAACAGAACCAGGGACGACCATCGCGTAAACCGAATCGGCGACCTTACGGCCCTTAATTACCTCGGCGGCGGCACGCAGATCGCCGATCCGCGAGTTAGTGCATGAGCCTATGAACACTCGGTCAAGCGTGATCTGTTCGACCGGCGTGCCAGCTTCTAGGCCCATGTATTCGAGCGCGCGGTGGTCGCCGTCGCTCTTCGGTTCCGGCACCTTCTCGCCGACGCCAACGACCATCTCTGGATTGGTACCCCACGTCACCTGAGGGCTTATCGCAGAAACGTCGACGACATGCTCGGCGTCGAAGTGGGCTCCATCGTCGGTCTGGAGACCTCTCCAAGTCTCGACCATCTTCTCCCAGTCATCGCCCGTCGGCGCACCAGGGCGCCCCTCAACGAAGTCGAACGTCGTTTGGTCGGGGGCAATCATGCCGGCCCGGCCGCCGCCTTCAATCGTCATGTTGCAGATCGTCATCCGCCCTTCCATCGAGAGCGACTCGATAACAGGCCCGGCGAACTCGATCACGTGGCCAACTCCGCCCTCTACTCCGATCTGCCCAATCGTGGCGAGAATCAAGTCCTTCGCCGTGACGCCAAAGCCCAGTTCGCCCTCGTAACGGATACGCATTGACTTCGGACGGCGCTGGACGAGTGTTTGCGTCGCGAGAACATGCTCCACCTCGCTGGTTCCAATCCCGAATGCCAGTGCGCCGAAAGCGCCGTGAGTTGCGGTGTGGCTGTCGCCGCAGACGATCGTCATACCAGGCTGAGTGAGCCCTAGCTCGGGCCCGATCACGTGAACGATTCCCTGGTGGTCGGAGCCGAGCGAGTAAACGGGTACGCCAAACTCTGCGCAGTTCTTCTCCAGCGTCTCAACCTGAACGCGGCTCAGCTCGTCCTTAATCCGCGCGGCGACCGGCGTACCGTCGGTTGGGACGTTGTGGTCGGCGGTTGCGATCGTGCGATCAGGCCGCCTAAGCGTCCGTCCGGCGAGCCTGAGGCCGTCGAAGGCCTGTGGGCTGGTTACCTCATGGACAAGGTGCAGGTCGATGTAAAGCAGGCCTTCGCTCACCTCGTGGGCTGCCCACAGCTTCTCGAACAGGGTTGTTGGCTCTTGCGTAGTTGGGTTCACGGCGGTCACGGTATCGCGGTCGGGCGTTGATCGGTCGGGTCATCTGCATCGAGCCTGCGCGTGGCGAGCGTCAGCGCTCGCATGTAAGCGCGGGCCGCGGCTTCGATGATGTCGGTGGCTACGGCGCGGCCCGAGGCGGCTTCGCCATCGCGTTCAATCATCACGTGGACCTCGCCGAGCGCGTCCTGGCCGGCGGTCACCGCGTCGACACGGAAGTCGCGCAGCTTGACGTCAATCCCGGTCGCCGCATTGATCGCGTGAAATACCGCGTCAACTGCCCCGTCGCCGGTGGCATCCCCCTCGCGGCTGGTGCCGTCGGGCATCGTCACCTTGGCGCTGGCGCGAGGCTGCTCGCCAGTCTTGTCGGTGAGATCGAAAGATTCCAGCGCGAAGCCGACCTCCTGCTGCAGCTCGTCGCCAACTAGCGCCTCGAGGTCGAGCGCCGTCACCTGCTTCTTCTTGTCGGCAATCTCTTTGAACCGCTTGAAGGCAGCATTAAGGACTGCGCCGTCAACGCTGTAGCCGAGCTCTTCGAGTGACTGCTGCAGCGCGTGGCGGCCGGAATGCTTGCCAAGCACGATCTGGTTGGCATCGAGCCCGACGGTCGTGGCGTCCATAATCTCGAAGGTTGTGCGCTCCTTGAGCACGCCGTCCTGATGGATCCCTGACTCGTGAGCGAATGCGTTGCGTCCGACGATCGCCTTGTTCGGCTGAACTGCATATCCGGTTAGGCGTGAAACCAAGCGGCTTGCGCGCGAGAGCTCGGTTGTCTTGACGTCGGTGTAGAGGCCGCCGATATCGGCTCCACGTGTGTTGAGCAGCATCACGAACTCCTCCAGCGCAGCATTGCCGGCCCGCTCCCCGATGCCGTTGATCGCACACTCAACCTGCCGGGCGCCGGCCAGCACACCAGCAAATGAGTTTGCGACCGCAAGTCCGAGGTCGTCGTGGCAGTGCGTCGAAAGAATCACGTCTTTGAGCCCAGGCGCGGCTGCGTAGAGCCCCTGCAAGAAGCCTGTGTACTCCTCCGGCATCGTGTAGCCAACGGTGTCAGGGATGTTGATCGTCGTCGCACCTTCATCGATCGCGATCTGGCAGATCTCGGCGGTGAAGCCAACGTCGGCGCGCGTGGCGTCCATCGGCGAGAATTCAACGTCATCGCAAAGCTCCCTTGCTTGGGCCACAGATGCGCGCGCCAAGCCACGGACGTCATCGTGACTGCTGCGCATCTGATGCTCGATGTGAATCTCGGAGGTCGAGACGAAGGTGTGGATCCGCGGCCGCTCGGACTCCTTGACTGCTTCCCAGGCGCGGTCAATGTCAGCCGCGTTGGCTCGTGCGAGTCCAGCGATGATCGGTCCCTCTACCTGGCGAGCGATCTCGCGCACGGCCTCAAAGTCACCCGGCGATGCGATCGGGAAGCCGGCTTCGATTACGTCAACGCCAAGCCTCGCTAGCTGTTGCGCAATTTCGAGCTTCTCTTCCGTGTTGAGCGAGATGCCAGGCGACTGCTCGCCGTCTCGCAACGTCGTGTCAAAAATCAATACTCGATTGGGATCCATGTCGAAACCTCCTTCTGCTTGCTCTTAACCGGTGCCTCTTCGTGTTCTGTCGCGGCTACGCGGCCGCCAGCGCGTTATTCCCCCCGAAGGGGGAGGAGAAGACGGCGGATGAGCAGGCTGTTCGACATGCCCTTTCAGACTAGCAAGCGCGGTTAGTCGCTGCTGCGAATTTCGTCGCTAAGAAATTGCGCTAGTCGGCGCGGACGACGACAACGGGGCAAGATGCGAGGGCCAACAGCTTGTTCGCTGTCGTTCCGAGTGCCCAGGCTTTCAGTGGCCGCTCACCGTTTCCGCCGACCACTAAGTAGCTGGCCTGCTCGCGCTCGGCAACCGCAGCTAGCGTCTCAGCAGCCGGGCCTTCGATGTATTCAGTCGTCAACTGAACGCCACTTCCTTCAGCCTCCGCGCCCGCTTCGGCAAGCACTTCTTCGCCGAGCGACTCAACCGCCTCGTCGAGGTCATGCGACTCGCCGCCGACGACGACCTTGTCGTAGATATAGAGCGCGATCACCCGGGCGTCGGTGTCGCGCGCCAACCGCAGTGCCTCGGCAAGAGCCTCCCTGCCGCCGCTGCTTCCGTCGTAACCAGTGACGATTGTCTTTGGCATCTCAGCCCCCTCCTGCTGGCGAGCGCGCGACCAGTGCGGGGTCGGCGACCTCTGGTTTGCGTCCAAAGAATTCCGGATGGCCTCCGAGACGCCAGACGATCATCAGGACAACACCCATAAGAAGGAAACCGAATCCGATTACGAGCGGCGGCCCGAGGCCGAACCAGGACGTGCCCGAAGCCGAGTTAGCTGGATCGGATAGATCGAAGCAAGACTTGACGAAGATTCCCGTCAGCATCAGAGCGCCGAGCGTTGGGGCGACTCCGATCAGCAAGAAATTGCGAAAGCTCTTGAAGAGTTCTCGCCTGAAATAGATTGCGCAGGCGTAGCCGGTCAGGCCGTAATAGAAGGCGATCATCAACCCCAGCGCGGCAATCGCGTCGAAGAGGACGTTCTGCGATAGGAGCGTCAGGCCGACGTACCAGATCACCGAAACGGCGCCCATCACCCAGGTTGCGAAAGCCGGCGTCATGTACTGCGGGTTGACCTCACCAAGCTTTTCGGGCAAAGCCTTTGCGCGAGCCATCGAGAGCGCGGTTCGAGCGGTTGGCAGGATCGTCGTCTGGCAAGAAGCGGCAGCCGAACTAAGGACTGCAATGATCACGAGCTTGCCCAGCAGTGCGCTGCCGAATACGTCATTGGCTAGCAGGCCGAGCACGTCACCACTGTTGTCGTTGGCGAGGAACGCGGGGCCGCCGAAGGCGATCGCCGCGACGGTGACGATCACGTAGGTAAAGACGAGCACGAAGACCGAGACGATTGCCGCGCGCCCGGGCGTCTCCGCCGAGTCCTCAGTCTCCTCGTTGACGGTGACGGTCGTGTCCCATCCCCAGTAGATGAAGACCGCGAGCAGTACTCCGGTCGTCAGCGCAGTGACTGAGCCGAGGCCCGCTGGGTTAAACCACTCGAGCGAGGGCTTGACCGAAGCGCTCGTCCCATCGCCCGCGTACACGCGAACGAGTGCGACAACGGCGAAGATGCCGAGCGTGATTAGTTCGGCCGCCAAGAGGCCGATCTGCGTCTTGGCGTTGAGCTCAATTCCGATCACGCAGATCCACGTCATCGCGATGATGAAGAGAACTCCGACGGCCGTCACGGCGACCGTTGAGGGCGCATCTATTCCAAAGAGGAGAAACAGGTACAGGCCAGCAATCTGGGCAAGGTTTGCCATAACGATCACGTCGGCAACGATGATCGCCCAGCCGCCGATCCACCCAAGTCCGGGCCCCATTGCGCGGGTGACCCACGAGAAAGTTGTCCCGCAGTCCGGGTCGGCGCGGTTGAGCCAGTAGTAGGAGGCGGCGATCAGGAGCATTGGAATAAACGCGACGATCATGATCACCGGGGCATGGACACCTACTCCGACTACGGCGACAACGAGGCCAAGTGAGGCGGCAAGCGAGTAGCCGGGGGCCGTCGAAGCGACGCCGATAACGACGCCCGACACGAAGCCGATCGCGTTCGACTTAAGCCCCTTGTCACCGGGCTCTGAGCCCGCTGGCATATCAGCCGATGTCGGAACTGCCTCTGTTGCCATTATTCGAAACTACGCTCTTAGCGCGTCCAGCGCAAGCCGAGCGGTGTGGACTTATTCAGTCGAGGTCTACTGCGCGGCCGGTGACAATTCCCGGATGCTCTTCGACCTGCGCGACTACCTCAGGCGGAACCGGCGTGCTCGTCGTCAGCACCATCACTGCCCGCGTCGCAGGGGCAGCATCATCCTCGCCGTTCGGGTCATAACCGACTGCCGCGTTGTCGATATTGATGCCGTTCTCGCCGAGCACGACTCCGACATGGCCAATCATTCCTGGCACGTCTTCGTACTGGAACAGCACAAGGTGCTCGTGGAGTTGAAGGTTAAATCGACGATCCCACAGCTCAAGCAGGTGCGGACGGTGGCGGCGACCGAGCGTAGTGCCGACTACGCGGGTGCGTTCTTCGCCTGAGATCTGCGTCACGCGGACGAGCTCGGTGAAGTCGCGGGCGCTGGTGCGGCTGGTCTCGGAAACGACGATCCCGCGCTTAGCCACGATCGACGGGGCGTTGACTTCGTTGACCGTCTCCGCCGTGCGACCTTCGAGCAGGCCGAGCAGCACACTCGTAGTCAGCGGCCGGCAGTCCCGCTCGGCGATGCGGCCGAAGTACTCCACCTCAATCCGTTCCACCGCCCCACCCTCAGCTAGCGCCGAAACTAGCTTGCCGAGGTGATGGCAGAGCGGCAGAAAGGGCCCGAGAACCTCGAGGTCCTCCGGCGCAACCGACGGAACATTGACGGCGCTGGTGACTCCCTTGCCGCTGAGCGCCGCAACGACCTGCTCGGCGGCTTGGAAGCCAGCCCGGTCGGTTGCCTCGCTCGTTGAGGCACCGAGGTGCGGCGTCACGATCACGTTGGGATACGCGAAGAGCGGATGCTCGGTCATCGGCTCGCTCTGGAAGACGTCTAGCGCTGCGCCTGCCACCTTGCCTGAGTCGAGCGCGTCTTGGAGGTCTTGATCGACGATGAGCGGTCCGCGAGCAACATTCAGGATCCTGACGCCATCTTTCATCTTGGCGAAAGCTTCGGCGTTCAACCAGCCCTCTGTGTCTGGCGTCTTAGGCAGGTGAAGGGTGATGAAGTCGGACTCAGCGTAAAGCTGATCAGCGCTTTCAGCCTGGGTGACGCCAAGCTCGCGGTATCGCTCGGCGCCGATGAAGGGGTCGAAGGCGAGGACATGCATGCCGAACGCCTGTGCGCGGGCTGCGACGAGCTGACCGATACGGCCGAAACCTAGAATTCCGAGCCTTTTATCGAGCAGCTCGACGCCCGAATGCTCTGAGCGCTCCCAGCGGCCGGCAGTCAATGCGCCATGGGCCTGAGGAACATTGCGTGCCAGCGACAGAAGCAGCGCCATCGTGTGTTCGGCAGCGGTTACAACATTTGATTCCGGAGCGTTGGCGACAATCACACCATGCTTGGTCGCGTCCTCGACATCGACGTTGTCGACGCCTACGCCAGCGCGGCCGACGACGCGCAGCTTCGTCGCCCGATCGAGTAGCTCGGCGTCAACCGTCGTTGCCGAACGAATCAGCAGGCCCTCGAAGCGGTCTACATTCGCCAGCAACTCTTCGCGGTCCCATTCGGTTCCGATCTCGACCTCGAAACCGGAATCGCGCAGCAGCCCTACGCCGCTCTCGCCGATCTTCTCGCAGACAAGAATGCGCGTTGGCTCAGCCATTGAGAACCCCCACCTCGGCATTGGCGACAACCCAATCGATGCATTCAGTCAACGCTCCGACATCGGACGGCTCGATTGCCGGAAACATTGCGACGCGGAGCTGATTGCGACCAAGCTTGCGGTACGGCTCAACGTCGACCAAGCCGTTTGATCGGAGAACTGACGCCACGGCGGCCGCGTCGACAGATTCGTCGAGGTCGATCGTGCCTACAACCAGCGAACGCTTTGCGGAGTCGGTGACGAATGGCGTCGCGAAGTCAGATGCCTCAGCCCAGCCATAGAGAAGGTCAGACGACGCGCGAGTGCGAGCGACGCAAGCGTCGAGTCCGCCGAGCTCGTTCATCCAGTCAAGCTGCTCCGCCAGCATGAAGAGCGTGGCGATGGCGGGCGTGTTGTAGGTCTGATCCTTGCGCGAACTGTCGAGCGCCGTCTTCAGCGACAGGAACGGTGGGATCCAGCGGTCTGACGCGGCTACCTTTTCGATCCGGTCCACAGCCGCCGGGCTGACTAGCGAGAGCCAAAGCCCGCCGTCAGAGGCCAAGCCCTTCTGCGGCGCGAAGTAGTAAACGTCCGCATCTGAGGCGTCGAGAGGAAGGCCGCCAGCGGCGGACGTGGCGTCGATTACGACGAGCGCATCATCGTTGCCGGCGGGTCGCGTAACCGGGACCATGACGCCGGTTGAAGTCTCGTTCTGCGCCCATGCGATCACGTCGCAGGAAGCGTCGGCGGTCGGCTCTGGCGCGTCGCCAGGCTCGGCTTCGACCCTCAGCGAGTCAGCGAGGAATGGTGCGTCATCGGTGCAGTCAGCGAACTTGCGCGTGAACTCGCCGTAGACGAGGTGAAGTGCGCGCTGCTCGACGACCCCGAAGGTGGCCGCGTCCCAGAAAGCAGTGGCACCGCCGTTGCCAAGTATGACCTCGTATCCGTCAGGCAGCGAGAAAAGATCTGCGATGCCGCTGCGGACGCGTGCAACTAGATCGACGACCGGCGCCTGCCGGTGCGAAGTTCCCATCAGCGTCCCGCCGGCGCTCACCAAGGCGTCGAGCTGGGCGGGCCGAACCTTCGACGGTCCGCAGCCGAACCGGCCGTCACCAGGCTTCATTGCAGCTGGTATCGCGGCATCAGCCACTGGCTCGGCGCTCCCCGGCGCTTGCTTAGAAATCAGTCTTGATCCAGTCCATCTTCGAGCGCAGCTCCTGGCCCGTGGACTCGATCTGCGTGTCGGCTTGCTCGGCCCGCATGCGCAAGAAGTTCTCTTGCCCAGCGCGGTTCTCGGCAATCCACTCGCGGGCGAAGTCGCCGGACTGGATCTCCTCAAGGATCTGCTTCATCTCGCCGCGAACAGTGTCGTTAATGACTCGCGTACCGCGGCTGTAATCGCCGAACTCTGCCGTGTTCGAGATTGAGTAGCGCATCCCCGCAAGCCCCTTCTCGTACATCAGGTCAACAATCAGCTTGAGCTCATGTAGGCATTCGAAGTAGGCCATCTGCGGGTCGTAGCCAGCCTCTACGAGAGTCTCGAAACCAGCCTGAACGAGCGCGCTCGCACCGCCGCAGAGAACTGCCTGCTCGCCGAACAGGTCGGTCTCAGTCTCGTCCTTGAAAGTTGTCTCGATCACACCACCGCGGGTGCAGCCGATGCCCATCGCGTAGGCGAGCGCAAGCTGCTGCGCATTTCCGGTCGCATCCTGCTCGACTGCGATCAGCCCAGGAACGCCGCTTCCTTCGACGAACTGACGACGCACAAGGTGGCCTGGCCCCTTTGGCGCTACCAGTACGACGTCCACCTCTGGCGGCGGTACGACCTCGTCGTAGTGGACCGAAAAGCCGTGGCCGAAAAGAAGCATGTTGCCGGGAGCTAGACCATCGACAATCTCGGCGTTGTATACGTCGTGATGACGCTCGTCGGGGAGCAGAACCATGACGAGGTCGCCCTTGCTGGCGGCGTCGGCGACCGACATCACTTCGAGCCCTTCGGCGCGCGCTTCGGCGACGCTCGCGGAGTCATCACGCAGCCCAACGACTACCGATACTCCGGAATCCTTCAGGTTTAGCGCGTGGGCATGCCCTTGGGAGCCGTAGCCGATGATCGCCACGGTCTTTCCGTCGAGCAGGGTTAGGTCGGCGTGTTCGTTGTAAAGCATGGCGCTGATGGTAGGACAGTCTCGGGGACTCTTGCCGCGCGACTAAGCCTCAGCGCTTGCGACCCAGGTGCTCCCCGGCAGCTCGAGAGTCCCGTCGGGCTGCAGGAACTCGCTGTGGCGCTCGTCGAGAACCTCGCGCAACTCGTAATGCTGCGCCGGAGAAAGCTCGCGTGCGGCGCGACCAAGGGTGCTGGAAGTGATGCTCATGTGATCCCACCAGTCATCAAGGCTCGCCATCGTCCAAACGAGCTCGACGCTCTCGACGCGTACCTCGATAAAGCCTGCCGAATGGAGCAGATCGGTAATCGCTCCGTCGGGACCGAAGCGGAATGGATCAGGAGCGTCGGGAGCTGGAGGCTGAGTGAGGCCGCGCGATTCGAACTCGCTTCGTGAGATTGCCATCCACGGGTTGTGTTCAATCCCGCGCCATGCCGCGATCGCGATTCGACCCTCGGGCACCAGAACACGCCGCGCTTCGCGTAGCGCCGCTTCGGGATCGACTACGAGCATGTAGCCCCAGCGACTGATCACGGCA
>Ga0194048_10000900_pt1 | contig 14641 bp, 7 predicted proteins | sample JunL225m_MetaG_FD_161685 | JGI IMG/M metagenome (GOLD analysis project Ga0194048, IMG submission 161685) | Anoxic zone freshwater microbial communities from boreal shield lake in IISD Experimental Lakes Area, Ontario, Canada - Jun2016-L222-5m | ecosystem: Environmental > Aquatic > Freshwater >...
GTATTCCCGTTGGGTTATGCCGCGTGACGTGCGTCCGCCGGGGTCCTGCGGGTCGTCGTCGTTGCCGCCCTCGTGTTTGAGGACCAGCGCCAGGCACTTGCTGAAATTGGCGGCGGTCACGGGATGTTGCCGCCGACCGGATTAGGCGCGCCGGCGGGCGCGTCCGTGACGATCTTTACCCCGGCACCGATGGCGGTCGTAGTCCACGGGCTTTCGTTCATGGGGCCGTAGCAGTCGGCGAGCTTGTGACCGTTGACGCGGGTGGGTCGCACGACGCACGGGAACGACCACATGTTTGACATGCCGCCGCCGGGCGCTGCGGTTGTTGTAAAGGCGCGGTGAACGGCGGTCTTGACCTTCCAGTCGGGCGCCTGCGGATATTTGCTACGGGCTGAGAACAGCGACCATACCTTGCCTTTTGGCGTGGCGCAGGAACCGTTCATGAGGCCAAGGTCGGCAATAGACGGTCCGCGCAGCACTGGGCAGACCGAGTGTCCCTCGCGGAATGTGACGCCCTTGACTACGATGTTGCGGTTGGTAGGTTCAGTGCTGGCGGCTGCGCAGAGGGCGAATTCGCCGTGGCATATGCCGAGGCTTGGCGATTGCGCCAATGCCGGGGAAGATAACGCCAACAGGACAACGGTTATGCGGATCATTTTGATGCTCTTTTCATTTTGTCGAACACGGAGCCGCCCTTTTTAAATCCGGTCTTTTCTTGATCGGTCTTCATGGCTTCGTATGCAGCAGTAGCCGCTGGAAGCGTCATGCCGTACTTCTTCATAATTTCGATTATCTTGGGGTCAAACACAACGTAGTTGCTGGACAGATCGCCAACGCTTCTCTTTGCGGATTGTAATTCTTGCAATGCGTCATCTAGTTTATAGCCAGTTTCCCCAGAGGCCCTAAGCCGTTCAATTTTAGCCTCAGCACGTTGAACCCCGGCAAATGCATCAGCAGAAAATTGCCGCGATCCTTGGTCTAGGTATTTGATGCCGGGGATGCCTGCGGCGTGCATTTTCGCAGAATAATCTTTTGGACTCCCCATCATCTCTAACGCAACCCGAATTGGCAGATTGTCGCGTTCGTGTTGCGTAAATCGTGCAACCTTCCCAATTTTCGCCTGTACATCAGGCAACTGCCCCGACAGCGGCTTATCCCAATCCAGAAAGTGATCAGGGTGAGCGTTGATGTTGACCTCGTACATGTGGCCCTTGCTGCCCTGAAGAATGCGGGCAACGTCGTCTAGTTTTTCGCCATAAAAATCAACGGTCAGGTCATTGAGGATAGCCCTGCCCCCAAGGCCGCTATCAAGTTTTTCAGAAACAGCCTTTCGGACTTCATCTGAAATGCCAGCAGCGCGGGCTTCCGTATCCCATACCTTGTTTGCAATATCCGGCTGTAAAAATGTATTAATTGGTTTCCCGCCAATGACTGCCCCACGGCTTGCAAGAGCGTCGCGATAGTTCCTCGCGATACCCTCGTTCTCCGCAAAATACAGCCCATGCCCATAAGCCTGCGCGCCCTCGCCCGTGCCGATCTTTGCCAGATCGAACTTGTCAAACTCGTGCGGGCTGCCGTGATAGGCGCGGATAGGACCTGCACCTAGAACAGCCTCTCCAGCCCGCATTGGCACGCCAGCAACCGCGCCCGTTCCCATTGGGAGCATTGCGGCCTCAAATCCCGGTTTGCCGCTGAACTGGTCCCGGTTGCCGGTTGCCAGCAAGTTGGCGTTATCTATATTTTCTTTCGCCAAATGTTCGACGGCGTTGTACGCGCCCTTTCCCAGTTCGCTGATTGGATCGCGCTGGTGGCCTGCCTGTTCCTGCTCAGTTTGCGTACCAAATGCCGCGCCCTGCGAACCTAGCGACTTGATGAATGATTCAAGCCCACCACCCTCCGCCATATGTTTAGCCGCGTGCATCTTGTCGAACACGGAGCCGCCGGAGGAAAACAGCGGGAAGCCCTTTTTGAGAATTTCCTGTTTCCAAGCGGGCGGGATGTCAACGTAGTTGACCGGGTTGCCGGTCGTATCAACGCCGCGCTGAACCTTGACGCCGTACGCCTTGCCCAGCTTCTCGACGGCCTTCGGCAGCATCTTGTTGTAGAATTCGTTCATGCCCTCGCCGCCGACTTTGAGATCGAGGCCTTCAAGAGTATGGCCATCATGTCCGCGATAGCGTCTCCCACTGCCGTTCTCGATCTTTACCGCAATCTCCTTGCCAACCGTCGCCTCGATTTGCGCCATGGTCATACGGTTAACGTCAATGCCTGGCAGCGACCTGATCGGCTCACCATCCTTGTCGGCAATCCCGACCCTATATGTGCCGTCCGAGTTCTTAACGTATTCGATCTCTTTAACATGCTGACTCAAATTATACCGCTTCGCCTGCGCCTCGCCCGGCGTCCATGACAGGCGGTCCTTGCCGCCCTCGACGGCATCGCGCAAAGCCTGCTTCATCGTAAGATCGGGCCATGTCTTCTTGAAGGGCGCGTCAGGGACGCTGTGTCGCTGGGCGTGGAGCTGGCGTCTCTCCACCATAAGTTCCTCAAGCCTATTGATAATCTCGCGCCCCCTCGGCGTGCCGTGCGCACCATCATCAAACTCCTTGATGAGCGCCTTGTGCTCAGCGTCGACGCGGTCCATCTTCCCTTGTCTGTCTGGCCCCTGGTAGCCGCGCTCGCGCCCCTTCTGGTGCCAGTCGCTCTGCACTTCCTCGATGTGGTGCGATGCCGTATTGCCGATCGTGCGCTCGTTGGTGCGCATGTGCGTCACGGGGTTGGGCTCGTCCCAGTGGGAGGAGCGGAAATCGCGGCGATTGTCACCGCGCACTTCAACGCCGACGTTGCCCCCCGCCGTGTCGCCCCATCCTTCGGGCACTTTCACGTTATGCCGCGTGAGCGTGTCCTTCTCCGGCATCGTCAGCAGCATCTCTCTGTAGTTCTCGCCGCCGGGGAGTTGATAGCCGGAGTATTTCGTCTCACCAGCAAAAGCGTGTTGTTGCGCTTCTTGCCGTAGTTGCGCGCGCTCACGCGCCGTGGTGCCAGCCCACGTTTCATTACTGAGATCGTGAAACGCTTGCACATCGCCATCGGAAAGAGGCCCCGCTCGGTCGTAGTTACCCTTCTGCACCGTACCCAACTCAACCTTATTCCCCGCCAAGTGGTCGGCGATCTCCTGCTTCGTCACCGTCTGGCCCGCACGGCCCGCGAGGTACTGATCCAACCCGCGCCACTGAATTTCCTCTGGCTTAACGCCGGGCCGGTTGGCAAGCGTCGCGGCCCACTGCTCGGCGGAAGCCTTGGCTTGCGGAATGTCGGCGACGGCGCGGTCCAAAGCTGAATAGAACGTCGGCGCGTTGGGCTGTTCAAGAACGGCCCTCTTGATAGGCCCTGACCCCAAAGCAAACTCGCCGGGATTCAAGGCTACGCCCTTGGTAACCGCCAACGGGTTAACGATGTCGCCCGCTAGCTCGACGGCTTTTGGCATGGCCCACTCAACACCATCCGGCGTTCTGGTCAAAGGAAGGACGTTAGGACGGCGAGCCATTTGTAGTTCTTCGCCGGTCTCAACGTTGTACGGAATACCAGCATCGTTTAGTCGAACATTTGGCGGCATCTCATAGTTGCCAGACTGCACGGCCTCTTTGCCGGGCTCCATCATCCACGTCTTGCCTTCGGTGGATGGCGGCGTTGGCTCGTATGGTGCGCCCCTTACGTTGCCAGCAATGCGAGCAGCGGCTGCTTCACGCGCGGCCTGCGCCTCATCCGCCTCATTAACTGGGGGCTTTTCAATCCTGATCTGTGGGATGCCTTCGGCATTGCGCGGGACGGCATCCCATTCGTTAAAAGGGACGTCGGTCCCGCCACCCTCCGCCCGCTTGCGCGCCATATGCATCTTGTCGAACACGGAGCCGCCCGTGGCGCGGGAAGGTTCTTTGTGGATCGTAATCTGTGGGATGGTGCGGCGGGTTTCTACAGGAAAAGTTCCATCTCCTACACCTGCCGCCGATCCCAAACGCGCTGCTGTGCCTGCCGGTACCTTGTTCCCATAACGGGCACCAACACCACTTAGATAAGCTATATTTCCCATTAAGCGTGGAGAAGAAACTGCGACACCTCCTAGAAAGGTAGCAAGGGGGACTCCACCCATAGAACCGGCTGCTATTGCGGCTATTTGACCGAAAATATTCAAACTGAGTTTTCCAAGGCCTCTTGGGGAATATGGGTTGAGCGCTTGACCGGCCAATTTCTCCATAAGGTTCGGAGAACCATTTGCTATTAGATATTGTGCAAGTTGTTCCCTATTACCATAAGAAGCATTAACATTATCACGCAAAATAGTTTGCAACTTTCGCAACGATGTATCTTGGGCCGCGCCACGCTTAAAACTATTTTTAATAGAAAATGTACTTTCTAATTCTCTTGTTATATCGCTTGCTTTTTCATAAGCCTTCATTATTGAAGCATATGCTGGAGCTTGATCCACAATAGTTTTTCTTACAGCATTATAAATTTCCAGAGCGGCTACATTTTCTGAAGTGCCCCTTTCTGTTTTTTCAAGAATACCTCCCAATTTTCTTTTAAGAGCATCAAATCCGACGGGCGTATGAAATATCGCAGGATCTTCAGCGCGCCATTCTCTTATGACGTCGTTCATTTTTTTGCGAACTTCATCTGATAACGGGCGTAAAACTTTCCCATGATAAGTGTCAATTTGTGTTGCTGCCGCAATAGATTTATCTATTTCATCAAAATTAAGAATTTTGGGGTCTTTGCTAAGTTTCTCCATGTTTGCCGCATAATCCGCGTTTTTTGCCTCTCTCATATTGGCAATTGAATATTTAGCTTCTTGGACTACCTCATCTAATTTTGCAGTTTTAGTTATGCTCTCTCTAAAAGCTTTTGCAGATTCTCCGCCTTTATAACCAGCATTATATGCCGTTTCTAATGCAAGAGGACCAACAAATGTGGCTTGACCAGCCACGGCTTTAGCAACGGATGACGCGCCCTTATAGAATCCAGATAGAACATTAGGAGAAAGCATCGAACCTATAGTAGCGCCGGCCTTTTCTCTCGCATTTTCAGGCGCTTTAAACGCGCCAATGCCGCGCGGGCCTAAATATCCGCCTTCTTCGGATGTCGGAATAACGGTATGCGGAGAAACATCAGCTATATATTCTCGGACGCCGGGAATTTGAAAAGGAAGCCTGCCAAGAGATTCAATGTCACCAAAAAGACCCCCAAAAATACCGCCGGCCAGGCCCTTTGCGGCGCCAATGCCAACGTCGCCCCATTGCGCCCCGAGTTGGGGGATGTTTGCTTTGTCTTCCGCAAACGCCTTGGAAGTTTCAGGAGAAACATAGCCGGGGGCAACGTCAGGATTTTCCGTCCCCTGATCATGGTACGCTTTCAAAGTTTGACGATAGCGTTGTTGAGCCGTCATCGCTGGCTGCGCCGTAGGTTCCTTCGAAACAGTTTTTTCAGAAGAAGACTTTGCCCAATCCGGAATTTGTTCAACAGGTTCTACAGGTTCTTTTGCCCAGTCTGGGGTATTGTCTGCCATTTTACGGCTCCACTCCAAATCGCTCTATGAACATATTTCTTGTTTCAGGATGATTTTTTACATAGTCCCTATCGGCCTGAGTTGGCGGGACAACCTTAGTGGGGGCGGCACCCTGCCCCGCAGCAGGCGGCGCGGCGGGCTTACCCGAAGCCTCAGTCTTAGTTGATTTTTCTTTTTCGGGGTTAGCATGACGCATACGATCAAAAATATCTTTATACTTTTTCTCAATCAACTCATGCGGTTGATGACCGGTAGACATGCCGCGATTATATTGATCTGCCAGCGCGATAAGTCTGCTATCAATTAAGTCAACCGTAGAACGGATTGATTGTGCTTGGACGTTCAACGGGTCGGAAACATCGAATTTCTTTTCCCAAGATTCACGATCCGCTAGGGCACTGGTGCTTCCTGCGAATACCTTTGCAGCTTCGTCGGCAACCGCCTTCCGTTTTACATTATAATCGGCGATAGCGTCCTGGTATTCCTTTCCGTAAACAGTCGTTTGAGATCCCATTTTCTGCTGTAGTGCGTTCCATGCGGGAAAACCTGAATTGTCTAATTTCTTCGCCGATTCATATAACGCCTCAAGGTGGCCAGCTAAAGTTTTTGTGGCCGTTAAATTCCTAGCCGCCATTCCGACCTTAAACTCATTCGCGGTCCTTTGACGGCTTGGGAACACAGACTGGTCGTATTGTGGATTATAAAGTCCGACCAATTCCATTACTTTTCTGTTGTACCCTTTATCTAACGCCCGCGTAGGCATAGCCCTGCGGCCTTCGGCGATAGCCTTGACGGCATTAGCCATTTCTGGTGTTTCATTTTCGAGTACTTCAGGATGATAATCCCCTAGAGGACGGTCGTCGAGTGTCCCAACATTAAACTCAATAGGTCGAGCGTTCTTCGGTAAGCTGATGTCCTCAGGGGGAACTGGAAGACCAACTTCGGTTTTTGGAAGAACATCAGGATTATCCGTTCTAGGCGTTCCTGTTGCCGGGTCGATTGGGATGAACTTACCGGTTTTGGGATCTTTAATAGCCCAAACTTCATTATAGTTTTTATCTACCCCGATTTTAACGGGCTGCATTTCTAAGAATTGGCGATGGCGCTGCGTTTCAGCTAACGTATCCTTAGCTTGCTGTTCCTGGGCACGTTGATGTTGCTCAGTGGAGCCGAACTTCTTTTGTTCAAACGCTTGTTTTCTCTGCGCTTCAATCTGCGCCTGTTCTAGCTGCTTGGCTTCGCTATACGTCGTCATGCCCTGCATACCGGCGGTGCCGAGAACGGTTCCGATGTTGCCGGGGGTTGTCATCATGCGCAGGCCAGCGGCCATGAGAGCCTGTCGACCGGCGTCGGATAGCTGGATGCCGGTTAGACGTTCAAGGATTGAAGCGTTCTGCGCTAGTTGCGTGGGGGTAGTAGCGCCTTTAACGGCCTCGGCGGCCAGCGGTCCAATGATGCGGTCGCCGCCATCGCTCTGAGTGAGTGGCAGCGCAAGAGAGCTACCGTCGCTGCTTTGCGCTTTCAGAGCCTGATTAATGGCACTAATGCCTTGGGACCCGGCAATTGACGATTCACGATTAAACGCCATCGCTTGACCGTCTTCATCCCCACGCGGGCCAAGCCCCGCCTGCGGTTGACCAAATATTTTGCCGAGGTAGTTCTGTGTTTCCGCAGGCAGGTAATCCTTATACGATCCGCCATTGGCTGCGGCCATTGCCAATGCCTCCTGCAACTTGCCGGGACCGGCGTTGTACGCAGCCGCACCCTTTTCCGGGTCGCCGCCGAATACTTTGGTCTGATGGTCAAAATACGCCTTGCCAAGGGTAGCGTTGTAATTGGCGTCGTATTTGAACTTCTGTTTGTCCCACGGTAGCTTGGCCAGCTTGGCGGCCTCGGGGCCGGTTGTCGGCATGATTTGAGCAATGCCGGTCGCCCCCTTGGGCGACGTCAGCGGGTTGCCATTTTCATCAACTTGGCGACCGTTGCTTTCGGCTCTGAGCAACCGAGTGAATATACCGCCAGTTGGTGGTGCCACACCGTCGACCCCAATAGGCATTGGCGCGGCGGCGGCGAGGTCGTCAACCCGGAGGCTTTCAGGACGCGGGCGGGGCATAGGAACGTCGGCCTGCGGCGGGGCCTCATAGGGCTTAAACTCACCGGCGGGCACGATGGATAGCGGCTGGTCCGTAAAGCCCTCAGGGGGCATTACAGGGGCTTTGTTGGGGTCTTCACCGCCCTGCTGGCTGATCGGCGTTGGGTCGAAGCCGCCATATGCCCTGTGCGCAAAGCCATGATAGGCCGATTCCGGCGATACCGTGCCGCCGAGGGAGAATAAGCCGCCGAAGCCCGACAAACCGGTCCCGCCAATAGTACCGGAGCTAATGTCGCCGACCGCCATGGGCGTATAGGCACCCTGAGCTAGGGTTGAGATATCCATCGGCTCATTCCACTTGTCATACCCGGCTTTGGCGAGCGTTCCCAATGAAGATCCCATGCCTTTCATGTCAGCATTTGGGTTTTTCATCTCCGGCGACGACACAAACCCCGGCGTGCTTGGGGCACCCTTGCCCATTGCCATTTGCGACGTTGGGATAATGGCCGGTATACTATGGCCCATATACTCGCTGGTACCTACGCCAGCGCCGGGCACGCCGCCCCCCGCCATGCCCTCCCGCATTTGCCGGGCCATACGCACCGCATTGCCGACGATATCGCTGCCGACACTGCCGCCATCGGCTTTGTTAATGCGGCCACCGGAGGCCGATTTTGCTGCGATTGCAGGTAGAGCAGCCAAAGACGCGCCGCCCGTAAATGGTGCCAGCCCTACTGCAAGTGCGCCGCCAGCAATCTGAGTCCACGGATTAGGCTGCGCTGGCGTAGTAGTGGTCGTCCCCGTATTGGTCGAGGTGCCGCCCATCTGAGAACCAACGCCCGTGCCGAGACCAGCCTCAAACTGGAGCATCTGCGGCGTCCAAGCTTGCTGCTGCAAGAAGTTCTGATATGGGACGTTGAGGTTCTGTTGCGCGAGTTGCTGCTGTTGCGCGCCCGTTTGCAACTGAGCCTGGGCACCCATAAATGGAAGCTGCATTGACTGCGTGCCGAGACCAGATTCCAACTGCGCGCCGGTGCCCGCAGCCGCACGATTAGCCTGAGCCTGTGCAACGGCCTGCGTATAGTTTTGATTGTTCAGTCCGGCCAGCGTCGAGGCCATATTCATATTCTGCTGACCGCCAAGATTTGCCTCCGTGACCGCCGCCCGCGAACCGCCAAAAGCGCCCTGTTGCGCCTCGGTGCCCTTCAGAGCGGACATCTGTTGAGCGTTCTTCTGGCCCATCTGAGCCATTGTGGCGTCGATGACCTGCTGCTGATACGGGTTCATCGCGGCGTTGATCTGGCCCGGCGTAATCGCTGAACCCGCCTGCTGCGCGAACTGTCCCGCCTGCTGCATGTAGGGCTGATAAGCCCCTTGCGCCTGATTGACCGTGCCCATGGCGGCCAACTGGTCCGGCGTGAACTGCGCTACCCGCTCCCCCTGATAAACCGGGGCATTCGGGTTTTGCTGAACATAACCCTGCAACTGGTTGAGAATATCGCCGTACAACGCCCCCGCTTGCGCGTTAGGCGCGCTTGTCGCGGTGCTGGTTTGTTCGGTTTTCTGTTGGCTGCCCTTGGAACCCATTTTAGTGGCTTTCAATCAATGCCGCAGCGGGCGGCGGATATACAAAAAACGCCCCGGCGGGTTTTCCGAGACGGCGCTCATAAAGGCGGATTTTGGCCTCCGTGCGCGTGTTTGAAATGACGCCGATGACAAGGCGTATGTCATCCGTGGCGCATTTTTTAGCAAACTCAATCAACGATTTAGCGTGTTCAGACTTGCGGTGATCCGGGTGAACGTAGTTGAACAGTTCTTCCAAATGGGGCTTTTTGCTGTACCAGAAGTTGGAAATCACCATGTAGATGATGCCTTCCAGTGCGTCTTTGGCCCCGATAACACCGATAAAGCCCTGCTTGTTGAAAGCCTTACGGATTGTATCACGAACCATGTCGTCATCCAACGGGAAAAGGCCATTTTCCTCGTGCAGCATGCGGCAAAGCGCCATAATCCCTTCTTCGTCGTCTGGGTTAGCAAGTCGAACAACGGATTTCGATGTCATTGTGTTTCTAATCCTTCGCCGGGCCGGGAAGATTTTTAAGCGTATTTATCAGTTCCTTGCGGGTTTTTATCACCCACTTGTCTAGCTCATTATGGCCGCGATTGATGTCGCCTTTGCCGTATTTCTTAACGGTCGCCGGGCTCAGCACGTATTCGCCGCCGGCAGCAATGATCGGCACTGGTTCACTAATGTCGGCCTCGGCGGGGAACCCGGCAACATTCTCAAACATATCCTGCACCTTCTTGATACCGGCCAAGGTATTGCCTTGACCAAGCCCCGAGACGATATCGGCGGGAATGACAAACGACCCGCTTTTTACGTCCATCGGGATTTTGTCGGTGCGGCCCGGAATGTGGGATACGATGGCACCTTCGTGCGTTGCCGAACCGCCACGGGCCATTTTTGCCCTGCGAGCTGTGTCTAGGGCGGCGGCCACGGCCTGGTTCTGGGGATGACCAGCGGCGATCATTTCCCCGATATTGGTGGAAATCGCGCGTTTCGTGCCGGATTTTATCAAAGGCATGGTCGGTCCTTAAGCTGCCGTTGTGACATTGGTCCACGTTGTGGACCCTGTGGTATTTACATATAACCGAGTGCTTGTTGATGATCCATCCGACCGTAGGTATAGCGAACCTTGAGCCGCTGAAATCGTCGGCACGCCGGACCCGAAGAATATGCCAAAGTTCGCCGTCGCAGAGACTAACAATCCAGCGCCCGCCGTACCGCCAGCCGTTATTGTGGTCCCGCTTGCCGCCGTGATCGACCCGACCGCAGAGACTGCTTTCGTCGACGCAATGGTCAAAGCCGCAGTCAGGGAGTTCTGCGTTGACCCGGACGACCCCGCAGGAGCCACTTGGAACACAAGAGAGCCGCCCGCACCCGATCCGGTGCCCTTTGACCCGCCGATCGTAAGATTTGCGCCTGCGGTGTTCGACGTGCCCGCAACAACAGATTGCCCGATTATTGTTTGTGCTACTGGTGCCGCCGCATCCGCCGCGCCTATCTGCAACGTAGCCGCCGCCGAGCGCGTCAGGATCAGGTCTGTTGACCACTGCAACGCGGACGATGAGCCTAACTGCGTGACGGCATTGTTAAACGTATTTTTACCCGTCCACGTCGGCGCGATTGTCTGATCCAATGCCGGAGCGGCATCACTTCGCATGAACGTCGTAGCCGAACCGTTGACGGCAGACAAACCAACGGAGGCGCTGGGGTTAGCGCCAACCGTTAACAGCGTGGAATTCAAAGATTGAATGAGCTGCGACAGGTTCTTGTTGATGTTATTCGCGGCTGTGACAACGTCATCTAATGAGGCCATTTTACACCTTGCCGTCTTGTGCGTATCGCACACGCACGTTGCCAATACGCCAGAATGAACCTAAATCAGACGATTCAAACTTCATTGCCACAAGTCGCGCCCGCATTCGCAGGTTTATGTATTGAGTGGTTGAGTTCATCGTGAAAGGGCCAAACGCTGTCGGCGTGTCTGTCGGATAATCCGCGCCGTAAACCGTGACTTGAATACTTGCCCCTTGAGAGCCGCCATATAGCCCGTATTTGAAATCCGGCCAAATCAAGTCAATGAACGTCTTTTCGTGGGCTTCGTTGACAACGAAGTAACCAGTCTGCATAGACGAGACGATAGCCGTACCCGCCGCGTCTTCCGTCGTTTCATGCTGCCAGATGTAAGAATCCGGCGAAGCGGCAATCGGCGGCCCCAGAACGGACTGGTCAATCCATGCCGTGCGCGACAGAACGCCATAATCCCATGTGCGCTCAAGGGTGTTATATTTAACATATCGGTTTGGCTCGCCCGACCCGGCAGACGCCGGGAAAAACCACCACACTTCGTTGAAAGACGTGTTGGCGCAGGCAACGGTCTTGTAGATGTTGGCGGTGTCAACGTTCTGGAACACATAATCCCAGATAGGGCACGGGATGACTTGAACACCGGACCCGCCGAACATGAAGAAGTTGGACTGGCCCATCCAGTACACGTTACCGCCTAATTGACACGCCGCGTGTTTACCGGCGAGGCCGCAGTTAGCGCCGACCTTGGTAAAGCCAAACACCAATGGGTAACCGAGGTAGTTCATCGACCACATATCAAGGTCGGTCCAGATCAGGCCGTTCTGCGGACCCTGTATGCCGCCGACGATCTTTGAACCTGTCGGAATGCGGTATGAACCGGCTTGGTTTGTCGTAAGTGGCGTCCAAGCCTCAAAGTCGCCAATGTCGGACCATGCGACCAATAGCGGGTCTTGCTGCACGCCGATGTTCTGCGCGACGGTCGACCCGTATGCCACAAGGATTTGCTGCGGCATTGAGACGAAGATGCCCTCGTTGAATACGGGCGCGGTGAGGATGTTGACTAGCGTAGTAAACCCGCCTGTTGGGTTCCAATAGTAAATGCCGCCACCTGCCGGGCATGCAACAACGTCCTGCCCCCAGTTGTCTATCGTCCAGTTTGTGGCGCTGATAGGCGTCCCAGTTTGCGTGCCGGGTGTGATACCAAAACCGTAAGTGCCGCTGCCGAAACCTATGTTTAGTGTGTGCGTGCCAGAGCCCGCGCTGCCCGCCACGACTGCCGCGCCGCCGTTTGCGTTGGATAATGTAGCAACAGAAGATGTTGAGCTATACGCCATGACGCCGGAACCAGCCCCGCCAGCGACAACAGCCGCCCCCCCAACGGTTAATGATACAGTTATCGTTGACGATGATGCGCCCGTTAAAATGTAATATGTCGTCCCTACGGTAAACCCAGTTGGCACTGAACCAGTGAAAGTAACGGGCGTATTTACCGTTGTTGGTAGATCACTGACAACGCCCGTTATATTCGCGGATGAATTTGTAAATGTTACAGAAGACGCCCCGGCTGGCAGAGTAAAGAACGTATTGTTATACGCCATGGTACCGGAACCGCCAGCACTCCGCGCGACAATGGCCGTTCCGCCAACTGAGGCCGATACGGTGATCGTTGACGAGCTGCCGCCCGATAGAATGTAGTATGTGTTGCCTACATCAAACCCGATCGGCACCGCGCCCGTGAAAGTAACCAGAGCGCCCGCCGTTGTGGGCAAACCTGACCCAGATATATTTGCCGACGAATTTGTGAATGTTACCGATTTGGTCAATGGCGCAAAGTTTGTCGGAAGCGCACCGGTTGTGGTAATATAAGACATAATGCTGTCGCCAGAACCTGCGCTACCGGCAACAACAGCGGCACCAGAAGGTGAAGCCGAAACGTTTATTAGTGACGTCGTCGCGCCAGCTAAAATGTAGTATGTTGTGTTAATAGCAAAATTTGTTGGCAGACCACTTGTAGTTAAAAAAGTAACAGGCGCGTTTGTCGTTGTTGGAAGAGGTATAAGCGGGTCAGTGTTCGTTATGTTTGCTGACCCATTTGTGAATGTTACAAACAATGAAAAAGTAAACGAACAAGGCGTACCGACCGTTATTGGTAACGTTGCACTGCTACTTCTTATATTTGACGACCCGTTTACAAAAGTAACAGGGGCGGTTACCCCCGTACCATATGCCGCGCCAGCCGCCGCCGGGCCTGCCGTGATCGTATAAAGAAGCTGCGCCGCTGCCCCGTTCATAGAAACGGTGCCGTTTGCAGTGGCCTGAGCGCTGCCTGTTATGGTAAATGTGTTTGCGTCGCTCGCAACAGTTGCAACATATGACCCGACAATGACGACGCCGTTTGCAGTCGTCGATATTGGAAAGTTTATAGTGTCATTATTGACAAGCCCGTGCGCCGTAAGATTAACCGTGACAACCGCGGACCCGGATACTGTTGTGAATGTAGGGACTGCGCCAGCGTTATTAACCGTGGCCGTTGCGTTCTTTGATGCAGTAATGGTGTAACTAGTTGCGGAAGCTATTGGCACAACAATTGAATAAAACCCGGACAGAATAAGGCCGCCGACCGATATTGGCGTGTTAAAATAGACACCATCGTATATGGTCGTCACGCCGGTTAGCGAGGCGTCGATGACGGTGACTAATTTAGTTCCGCTTACCGTTGAAAAATTAACCGCCGGGTTTGTCGTAAGTTGCTGCGGCGTCAACACGTTGACCGCGCCGGACGTTATAACGCCAAATGACGACGTTGTGCCGACCGCAAGATGGCCAAGTGAGTTCAAGTCTTGCCAAGCATGCAACGCGCGCGGAATACCAGCGTTATAGAAGAAATACTGCGCCCACCCGCCAATTTTTTGAAACAGGCCATCACGAAAGCGTCCGAATGCGCTTTGCGATATGCCTGCCTCGTTCAGCGTCGGTGTTTTTTCGACGTTGACGCCCGGTATTAGTTTGACGGATTTAATGGGCATCAGGTTTTAATAAAAGTTAGGCCCGCGATGGCCGTAGGTTGTACATTGGTATGGGCGCCGCCGCCGCCTGTGTTGTTACTTGTTACGTCGTCTGTCCCTGTGCCACCAACTCCGCTATTAACACGAACGTTTGTTGTTGATGTACCTGTATTGGCAGGAGTCGTGCCCCTAGTGTTTCCAGTTTGATTTCCGCCGCCGCCTGTAGCATCAATAATATGGGAATGGCCCGGATCCCGAATGTATGCTGGGTGATTATGAGCCGGAATTTGCGCTGATGTAAGCGTTGTGCTTTCCGCCGCGCTGGATGAACCTACGGTCGATCCCGTAATGCCGGACACGGCGTTAGTCAGCAGCGGCGTTGACGGGAACACCGACACACGCGCCCTGTTGCGCAGGTCTGGAACGTTGAAAGTAGTGGTTCCGTCGCCTATGCCCCATGTCGTGCCGATGGCTTGATACAAGTAAGGGTAAGTTGTCCTAGACACCGCAGAGCCATCGCAAGTTATCCAAGGCAACAGCGCCGTGGTGCCGTTGCTAGTGCACCCCGCAAACCAAGCCGGGGCAGTGCCGCTGGCGTAGTCCCAATA
>Ga0194048_10000901_pt1 | contig 14632 bp, 12 predicted proteins | sample JunL225m_MetaG_FD_161685 | JGI IMG/M metagenome (GOLD analysis project Ga0194048, IMG submission 161685) | Anoxic zone freshwater microbial communities from boreal shield lake in IISD Experimental Lakes Area, Ontario, Canada - Jun2016-L222-5m | ecosystem: Environmental > Aquatic > Freshwater >...
AGGAATGACATCTCAAGATACGACCCATTGCGCATAAAAGAGACCCAGACCTGCGGCCACGCTCATACCAGCAATAATCCAAAATCTAATAACAATAGTTACTTCAGCCCAGCCGAGTAGTTCAAAATGATGATGAAGCGGCGCCATCCGAAATACACGTTTACCGCCAGAGATTTTGAAATAAAGCGTCTGGATAATTACCGACATCGTAATTATGACAAAAAGACCGCCAAGGGCAATAAGTAGTAATTCTGTACGAAGTGTTATTGCAAGCCCTGCTATTGCTCCTCCGAGTGAAAGAGAACCTACATCCCCCATGAAAATTTTAGCTGGCGATGTATTCCACCAAAGGAATCCAGCACATGCTCCTGCAAAGGCGGCGGCAAGAACTGCAAGATCTAATGGATCTCTAACTTGGTAACACTTACCAACTGTTGCAAACACGCAACTCTGGCGAAACTCCCATACACCAATCATGATAAATGCGAGGAACGTCATAATGGAAGTTCCACTTGCAAGACCGTCTAATCCATCGGTGAGGTTAACTCCGTTGCTGGTGCCAAGAATGAGGAATATAACCCAGATAACAACTAGCACTGCTCCTAATTTAAGCGATGTATCACTCACTGTTGAAAGATGAAGAGAAATAGGAGTTAAGCCAAAACTATCTGAGAAATGAATGCCGGCATATCCAAAGAGTGCAGCAACTATCGATTGCCCTATTAGTTTTTCTCGTGAGCGCAAACCAAGAGAGCGCTGCTTAACAATCTTAAGCCAATCATCGACAAAGCCAACTATTCCAAGTCCTACAACTAAACCAATAACGAGCATGGCAGAGGTGCTAACGCGAACGCCATCGAGAAGGTGGCTAACAAAATATCCAATTGTCGATGCCGCGATAAGTACCACTCCGCCAATTGTCGGAGTACCTCGCTTTGTGTGATGGCTTTGTGGGCCGTCATCTCTGATCACTTGCCCGTAACCTCGCTTTTCGAGAAAGCGAATAAGCGCTGGAGTAAAGAGGAAACTTAAAAGCGTAGCTAGGGATCCGGCTACCAGGATTCCTTTCACTTTGTTCCTCCTTCCGGTTTGGCTAAATTACCTTCAGCATTTGCTTTAACTTGTATTGCAACGATTAATTTTTCTGCAAGCTCTTCAAGATGCTCTGCTCGAGATGCTTTCACAAGCACAACATCGCCTTGTGAAAAATGTCGACTGATTGGGAGCGCCTCTTCCTGTGTTAAAAAATAGTGTGTTGTCATCTCATCACCGGCTTCGAAATCCAGATCTAGCCCCATAAGGTAAAGATCGGTTCCAACGGCAACGAAATGATCGATTCCAAGGTCAGAGGCGAGTCTGCCAATACGAAGATGATCTTCGGCTTCTGACTCGCCGAGTTCATGCATCTTGCCCAGAAAAGCCCACGAGAGCCCGCCTCGTTCTTGAGCCAAAAGAGCAAGAGTACGTAAGGCTGCCGATGCGCTATCGGGATTAGAGTTATATGCGTCATTAACAATGACAATTCCACCGATCTCGTGAAGCTCCATTCGCCACTTACTCGCGTTATCGGCGGTCGAAAGCGCTGCTGCAATTGATTCAATCCCGATGCCTAATTCAGTAGCAACGGCGGCCGCAGCTAATGCATTTGAAATTTGATGAAGTCCAAGCAGGCGCAAACTAACTGGAGCGCGACCAGCTGGTGTGACAAGATCAAAGTGAGCATGTCCCTCGCGAACTTCAATATCCGCAGCTCTCACGGTATTGCCTGCGCTTTCACCAAATGTGAGAGTTTTTAGTTGACGACCATCAGCCATATGTGGAGTGAATGCGTCGTAAGTCCCAAGGATTGCAGTTCCGGATTCAGGAAGTGAATCGATGAGCTCGCGCTTTGTCTGTGCAATTGTTTCTAGGGAGCCGAATTCACCGAGGTGGGCACTTCCAACGACCAGCACAAGTCCAATAGTGGGTTGCGCAATTGAGCAGAGGTATGAGATATCCGTGGCGTGACGTGCACCCATTTCGATAATGCAATATTTAGTAGAATCAGAAGCAGATAAAATCGTGACCGGAACCCCGATTTCATTATTGAACGATCCACTTGGAGCAATAGACTCTGCATGCGAGGAAAAAATATGCATCAGCAAATCTTTAGTTGTGGTCTTACCTTGAGATCCTGTAAGACCAATAAAGACTGTATTTTCCATTTTTGATCTTGCGTATTTTGCAAGTTCCGTTAAAGCTATCAAAGCGTCATCAACGATAATCGATGGCAAATCCATCGATCGCGTGCACAGGACAAACTGAGCTCCAGCAGCAACCGCCTCAGCGCAAAAGTCGTTACCATCGCGCCGCTCACCGGGTAGCGCTACGTAAAAAGTTCCAACACCAGATTTGCGAGAATCGACAACTGGAGTTGCGCTGGTAAGTGCAAGTGGATCCAGATTTTGAAGTGTGCCGTTGGTAACGCGTGCTATTTCCTCAAATGTGAGAGTGATCATGTTAACCGCTCAATAGCTCTGGCCAACTCAAGGCGATCATCGAATGGATATTTGATTCCTGAAATTTCTTGACCAATCTCGTGGCCCTTACCTAGAACGATGACGCAATCTCCGGGCTCAGCTTCTGCAACCGCGATAGCTATTGCTCCTCTGCGGTCGGGTTCCACGTGAGAACTCGTTCCAAAGTCGATGCCCGTACTCATATGTCGAAGAATATCTTCTGGGTTTTCGCTACGTGGATTATCCGATGTCATAACCGCAAAGTCGCACCCTTGCGTTAACGCCTTACCCATTAATGGTCTTTTTGAATTGTCTCGATCCCCACCACATCCGAGTACCCCAATTACACGCCCTGAAGTGATCTCTCGAACGGCTGCCAACACCTGCTCCACAGCATCAGGCGTGTGTGCATAATCAACAAATGCTAAGAATTTCTGGCCAATATCAACCCGCTCTAGTCGGCCTGCCGGGCCCTTTAGCCGCGACAAATCATTTCCTATTGCGAGCGGATCCACTCCACTATCTACGGCAAGAGCAATTGCCATTAGCGCATTATCTAAATTATAAGAACCTAAAAGAGGCAAAAACCCTTCAATCAGAATTCCACCGACTCCTCGGATGGAAACCTCATAGCCCTTGCTACTAATCTCATGTTTAACATAGTGCCAAGTGGCAGATCGCGAATTCCGTGAAACTGTTTGGACTGGAATTTGAGAAATTTCAAGAAGCTTTATGCCATAGGGATTATCTATATTTATGAAACCTTGATCTGCAAATTCTGCGCTAAATAGCTCTGCCTTGGTAGCAAAATAGTTTTGCATGCTGCCGTGATAATCTAAATGATCTTGAGTCAGATTAGTGAATGCTACATTTTTAAAGCGTGCGCCATTGATCCGGTCTTGGCTAATTGCATGGCTACTAACTTCCATAACAAGAAAGTGCGTGCTTCGTTCAACCATAGAAGCAACGATAGATTGAAGCTCGGTACTCTCAGGAGTTGTGAAGTTGGTTGGAAAATTTTCTTTACCAATAGAGATGCCAACCGTGCCGATACAGCCGGATTCACGATTACTTAGATTCCATATTTCATTTAGCAAAGCAGCTGTTGTGGTTTTTCCGTTAGTTCCGGTGATTCCTACTGCGTGAAGTGCGTTGAATGGTGCTTCATAGAACCATGAGGCTACATCGCCCACTCGTACTCGCGGATCTTCAATAACAATAGCGGGCAGAATTTCGCCAGAAATGCGCAAACCTTCAACATCAGTAAGAATTGCTATAGCGCCGTTTTCCTTTGCCTGCGCGGTGAAATTAGCTCCGTGGCTTTTGCTGCCAGGAAGTGCCACAAAGAGATCATTCTTCTCAATATATTTTGTCGAGGTCGTTAAGCCTGCGAAAATTACTTGGGCAGCATTGCCAATCTGATCCTCAACGCCAAGAAAGCGCGAGAGATCAGCTAATGATTTGTATCGGGGCGCATGTGGTCTCATTTTTTCTCTACGCCTTTGTGCCTGTAGTTGAGACTCTTTTCAGAGTTGCCTCGTTGATAGCGAATGTAGTCTTCTCGCTTTTTGTTGGTGGAACATGCTTACTTTGAAGGACAAAACTCATCACTTTTTTGAATACGGGAGCAGCAATCACGCCACCAAAATATTGCCCACGAGGATTTTGAATAACTACTGACACTACATATTTTGGTTGATCTGCTGGAGCAAAGCCGATAAAACTAGATGTATAGCCACGATAGCAATGACAAACTGCATTGGCTCGTTGGGCAGTACCAGTTTTTCCTGCAACGCGGTATCCGGGAATAGCAGCTGCCGGAGCAGTTCCTTTTTCAGATACGACGCTCTCCATCATTAGTCGCATCTGCTTTGCAGTACTTGCACTAACTACCTGAACTTTTGTCTGAGGTTTCGAAGCAATGAAGCTTCCCGAGGAGTTCACAAATCCTGCTATTACGTTAGGAGAAACTCGAACTCCGTCGTTAGCAATCGTGGCAAAAACGCTCGTAGCCTGAAGAGCTGTAACGGAATAACCCTGCCCGAAAGCGATGGTCGGCGCGGTTGTGTCCGACCAGTTATCTACGCGAGGTAACAACCCTGCCGACTCCCCTGGTAAGTGCGAGCCTGTCGACTGCCCAATTCCAAATTTATTGAGGTATGTGTACAAAGTCTTACTTGAAATCTGCTCTCCGATTTGAATTGCGCCAACGTTACTTGACTGGGCCAAAATTCCAGTGGTAGTCAATCTCTCAACTTTATGTTTTTCGGCATCATGGAACGTCGCAACTCCAACTTTATACTTGTATGGAATAGTCCATACGGTCTCTGGAGTGGTCTTACCTTCTTCAATGGCCGATGCAATAGTAATAATCTTACCGGTAGATCCTGGCTCATATACATCTTGGACAGCTGGGTTTCGTAAGCTCTCTAGGGAAATACTTTTGCGTACTGCCGGATCGAAATTCGGTGCGCTGGCCTGAGCAAGAATTTCACCTGTTTTAGGATCCATGACTATGACTGTTCCAGAAGTGGCATGTGCTGATGCAACTGCTGCAGAAATAGCGTTCTGAGCAACCCATTGAATATCACGATCTATGGTTAAAGTGATTCCCTTACCTGACTTTGCCTCAGTTACAAACTGCTGCGAACCAGGAATAATTGCGCCCGCACCATTTGCATAGTCATACCTTCCATTTTTTCCGGCGAGCACAGTTTCCATACTCGATTCAAGCCCAGAAGCACCAACGCCAGCGTCATTAATGATGCCAACTAAGGAAGCAGCCAGTCGTCCTGTCGGATAATCACGAACATAAGATCGCTCCGAGAAGAAGCCAACAATGCGCTTTGCGACTCCTCCTCTTTCCTTCATTACCGAATTGTTATAAGTAGCAAGTGTCTCGTTGAGTTTTGCCCAGATTGCAGGTGCTGCTTGTTTTACAATTATTTGATATCGCTTTTTCCCAGTGAGCAGAGGTTCAAGAACGTTAGATTCCATACCTAAAATTGGGGCAGTAAGAGTTGCTGTTGTACGAGGATCGGCAATCATCGTTTGGTCAACAATAATATTTATTGCAGCGACGCTTCGCGCAAGTTCGACACCATTAACGTCTGAAATCGTTCCACGTGGTGCCAACAATACTGAAGAGTTCCACATTTCATTACTGGCACGCTGTGCGAATCCACTTGCTTGAACTGCTTGCACATCGATAAGTCGAATTCCAAAAATAGTAAAGATGAGCGAAACAGAGACCAATAAAACATAAACACGTCTCTGGAAGGTCGCTTTTGAACTCATTTGATAGGCACCGAAATATCAATAAATATAGGGCTATTCGTAGGAATCATTCCCGCTTTTTTGGCAACATCAGCAAGGTGGTCTGGTGCTGCTTGCAATGCTACCTGACGAAGTAAAGCATCACGATGATCATTAGTTAAATTCACGTTTTGCTTTAATCGCTGAAGCACAAAAGCATCTTGGGTTAGTAAAGTATTGATCAGGAGAAGTGACAATAGACCAATACCGATGATGCCGCTTAAAATGAAAAAGAAAGCTCGGGTTGCAATTTCTTCGCCTTCTTCTTTTTTAAGTTCAGGAACTAATTGTAAAACAGCTTGGGTTGAACGTGAGATAACAAGCTCGCGAGATCGCGCAATGGCGGGTGAGAAGAAAGAAATAGCCATCAGGCGGCAACTCTCTCGATGGCACGCAATCGCATACTCTGCGCACGAGGATTTTGCAGGACCTCTTCGTCAGTTGCAGATTCACTTCCTTGAATAACGTAGGAGAATTTAGCTTGCGAGTTTGGAAGCTCAACTGGCAAGTTACGCGGGGTTGTAGAGGCGCAGGCAGTTGTAAAAAATCCTTTTACAATTTTGTCTTCCAAGCTTTGATACGCCATAACAACGATTCGACCCGAGATAGCAAGCGCACTCATGGCCGCCGGAATTGCTTGCTCTAACGCCACTAACTCTTGATTTACTTCAATTCTCAGTGCTTGGAAAGTTCGCTTCGCAGGGTTCCCGCCTGTCCGGCGAGCTGGAGCCGGAATACTTTCTTTTACAAGCTCAGCAAGTTGCTTGGTGCTATTTAGGCGATTGGTTTCTCTCGCATCAATAATGTTGTCAACAATACGTGGGGCAAATTTCTCATCTCCGTATGCGCGAAGAATGTGAATAAGTGCTTTACGCTCATATGTATAAAGAACGTCTTTTGCTGTCATTCCTTGACTTTGGTCCATGCGCATATCTAGAGGTGCATCTTGCGAATAAGCGAATCCGCGCTCAGCCTCATCTAACTGCATGGAAGAAACACCTAAATCAAAAAGCGCTCCGTCAACATGTGCGATACCAAATTTTTCTAAGGCTTCTGGAATCTGGTCATAAACAGCATGGACAATTGTTAAGCGGTCGGTAAAAGGTGCGGTATTTTCAGTTGCAATTGCGATAGCAGATGCATCTCGGTCAAAACCAATGATTCGAAGTTCTGAATACTTTGCCAATAAAGCTCGCGTATGACCACCTAGCCCGAGCGTTGCATCAATAATTACAGCAGAACCTCGGGCAGAAAGGGCCTTCTCGATGGAAGGTGAAAGTAAGTCGATACAACGATCAAGCGCTACTGGAATATGTCGCAACTCTTTCATTACTTCCCCCCTTCACTCTCATCTAAAAGTTCGTTTAGCCAATCTCGTTTCTGCACCTAGGTCACCGCCGACTGACGGAATTCGCCACCACTGATCTGCTGTAGTGCGATTGGGGGTAGCGGCGCCGGGGAAGTGGCGTCGCTTTGCGTTAAAGTCGACGATGGCCTAAATGAAGAACCAATAAATTTTTATTCTTAAAAGAGGCCCGGTAGCACCTCCGTTGATACATCCGCGAATCCCTTCTCGCGGTCTGCAAGATATTCATTCCAGGAATGTGAATCCCAAATTTCTAGTCGAGTATTAGCGCCAATTACGACGCACTCTTTTTCCAAACCTGCATATGTCCGAAGCCCTATAGGGATTGAAACGCGTCCTTGCTTATCAGGAACTTCATCATGAGCGCCGGCGAACATAACGCGCATGTAATCGCGTGCTGCTTTCTCGGTGACGGGAGCTTGGCGCAGGCGCTCAGTGATGGAGGTGAACTCTTTTGCTGGAAAAACGTAGAGGCAACGTTCTTGCCCTTTGGTGACAACTAAACCTTTAGCTAATTCATCTCGAAAACGAGCAGGAAGGATGATGCGGCCTTTTTCATCAAGTTTTGGTTCATGAGTACCCAAAAACACGTCAGCCACCTCCCCTTCATGACACTTGCGGCTCAATCTCAAGCTAGTAATGAAGCTCAAATCCCCCGATTTTTACTTCATGCACCACTTTACTCCACTTTCCCCCAAAATCAACCACCTTCTGCCACATTTCTCCCATTTGAGCCCCCAGCCACCCCTTTTCCGCCTTTCTGGCCTTTCTGGCCTTTCTCGAAAGCGCCACCGTGCGCCGCCTAGAAACTGAGCGGCATTACGCTTTAGGCGTGAGTAGTCAGACCCCAGAAAAGTTGATCGAGGCCCGTGGCCTTGTAAAGAAGTACGGGGATTTCACCGCGGTGAATGGCATCGATTTCACAGTTCATCGGGGAGAATCTTTTGGCTTTCTTGGCCCAAATGGCGCAGGTAAATCAACAACTATGCGCATTATTGCCGCCACATTGACTCGTACTTCCGGTGATATCACCATTCTTGGCAAAGATCCTGCTGAACGAGGTCCAGAAATTCGTGCGCACCTTGGAGTTGTTCCACAGCAAGATAATCTCGATCAAGCTCTTTCAGTTAGTGACAACCTCTACATTTATGGACGCTACTTCGGATTACCTCGAAAGTTCATCCGCGCAAAAATTGAAGAACTTCTTGATTTTGCGCAATTAACTGAAAAGCGAGATGTCAAAGTTGAAGCTCTCAGTGGTGGTATGAAGCGACGATTAACTATTGCTCGCGCGCTTATAAGTGAACCCGAAATTCTTATGCTGGATGAACCAACTACAGGATTAGATCCACAGGCTCGACATATTTTGTGGGATCGTCTTTTTCGTTTGAAAGAACAAGGCGTCACCCTGTTATTAACCACTCATTACATGGATGAAGCGGAGCAACTCTGCGATCGACTGATGGTGATGGATAAAGGTTCAATCATGGCTGAAGATTCTCCTGCGGGATTGATCAAAAAATATTCAACGAAAGAAGTTCTCGAAGTTCGATTTGGTTCTGAGAAAAATGCTGCGGTTTCTGAACAGCTAAGAGAAATGTGCGAACGCATCGAAGTGCTTCCTGATCGAATTCTTATGTATGCAGATGATGCAGAAAAACTCCTAGAAGAAATTCGAAAAAGTGGCCTCCATCCAGTTACATCTTTGGTTCGCAGAAGCTCCCTTGAAGACGTCTTCTTGCGCCTAACTGGTCGTAGTTTGGTTGAATAAATAGATGAGTAATGAAGCTCGAATGGGTTCTCTCGAACTCATTGATACCGAAAAGGCGATTCGCCGTGGGACACAATATGTAATAGAAGTGCGACTTCGTACCATGATGCGCTTCAAATATGCTTTGCTGACCAGCTCCCTTTTAAATCCTTTCTTCTACTTAGTATCACTTGGAATCGGCGTGGGTTCTTTCATTAATACCAAAGCCGGTAGCGCTGGAATAGATGGTGTGAAATACATAGTTTTTTTGGCGCCAGCTCTCCTTGCCGCCGTCGCAATCCAAGATTTTATGGGCGAGGTAACGTTCCCCGTACTGCAAGGATTTAAATGGGAGAAGACTTATTTTGCTATGAACGCGACGCCATTAGATGGGCGCAAGATTGCACTTGGAACTTATTTTGCCTCAATGGTAAGAACTATCCTTTCAATAGTTCTCTACTTTGCGGTGCTCGTCGGGTTCGGCGCAATTCATCCCGGTAGCGCATGGCCAATGATGCTCACATCTCTATTTGCTGCGGCATGCTTTGGCGCTGTCATGATGGGCGCAGCTGCTGCAGTTGTGAACGATGACTTATTCTTAAATTTAATGGAAAGACTTTTGATAATGCCGTTATTTCTCTTCTCTGGGACCTTCTATCCACTTTCTTCAATGCCAGTTCCACTTCAAGCTATTGGTTGGATTTCTCCGCTCTGGCACTCAACTGAATTAGGACGTTGGGTCAGCTATGGCCACCATATTTCTATCACTATGCTCGCAATTCACTTTCTTTATCTCTTTGCCATGCTTGTCACCGGACTACTCTGGTCCTTTAATCGTTTTGAATACCGGTTAACAAAATGATCACTACTGCAGCAGTTGCCTTCGCGGAAGCCCGAATTGGTCGTCTGGGCGAATCGGTTTACTCAGGTCGCTCACGCGCAGTAATTCAACGCGCCTATCTAGCTTTTAGATCTTCAGCATGGATTGTGGTTGCCACGGGATTCCTAGAACCAGTGTTGTATCTCTTTTCTTTTGGATATGGCGTTGGAAAACTCATTGGCACAATTGAGATTGCTCCGGGACAGTCTGTTTCATACGCGGCATTTATAGCACCGGCGCTCCTTGCAACGAGTGCGATGAATGGGGCAATTTATGATGCTACGTGGAATGTGTTTTTTAAAATGAGATTTGACGGTATTTATCAAGGAATGCTTACAACCTCACTTGGACCTATGGACGTTGCTCTAGGTGAAATTGGGTGGGCGCTTTTGCGTGGACTTGCGTATGCAATTGCCTTTATGTCAATTATTGGTGGCCTTGGGCTAGTAACAACTCCCTGGGCCCTACTAGCAATTCCATGCGCAGTGCTTATTTCATTTGGGTTTGCCTCAATCGGAATGGCAATTACGACCTACATGAAATCCTTTGAACAAATGAACATCATCAATGTCGTTTTACTTCCGATGTTTCTTTTCTCAGGATCATTCTATCCATTGAGTATTTATCCGGGTTGGCTGCAAGCTTTTATAAAAGCGCTACCACTTTGGCATGGCGTTACTTTAATTCGATCAGTTTCGCTAGGTGATTTTAATACATCACTCATCCCACACATACTTTATTTTGTAGTGATGATCGTATTAGGCCTTTATGTTACGACCCGCAGATTAACAATTCTTTTTATGCGTTAATCAGCCTTCGAAATTACGACGATCCCAGCGATCTTCTAAGCGATCGCCCCAACCTTTTCTATTTTTAGAACCCATTGAACCTGCAGATGAGGCAGCGCTCTTAAGTTTCCCTCTTGAAAAATTGGAGATAATAAGAAAAGCACCAACGAGTGCAATAACAAAGCCAACAATTCCAACTACAGGAACTTTTGCAATTAATCCTGCAAGAACAATTGCCATTCCAGCAAACAGTGCAATTAATCCTCCGACAACTCGACCGCCCTGGCGTGAGCGGATTTTTCCACTCAGCGTAGAAACAAGGCGCGGGTCATCCTGCTCTAAGGCAGCTTCCATCTCAGCTAAGAGTTTGCGTTCGTGTTCAGATAGTGGCACAGGCTAAGAATAGGACAGGTCGTCGGGGTCTACCAGCCGAGCCGGCCGGACACTCCCCGTACCAAAACGAGCAGTTGCTCTATCTATCGCCTCCGTGGCCTCTCGCCAGCCCTTTTCACGCTCACCGAGCTGTAATTGCTGAGGGGCATCTGACTGATTAATGAGATTTTCTAGAGCCACCCCGACCAGTCTCAACCGAGCCCGATCCAGTTTGAGCCCCAGATAGAGTTTTTTCACAACCTCATAACTCTCCTGGACTCCCGCAACTGGAAGCTCGAGAGTTTTGGAGCGGGTTATGGTTTTGAAATCAGCAAAGCGAACTTTGATGGAGATAGTTTGGGCGCAGAGATTTCGACTGCGCATTCGCCCTGTGGCCTTTTCAACGAGTCGTAAAAACTCTCGCAAAATTTCATGGGGGTCATCTAGGTCCGCTGCAAAAGTCTCAGCGGCGCTAATACTTTTATCAGGTTCATCAGGTGTCACATCTCGATAGTCCCGGCCCCAGGCCAATTCATACAACGAAGCACCAGTCCCTTCGCCAAGTGCTCGAATGAGCGTTGACCGAGGAGTCTGCGCAATATCAGCAACTATGCGTAATCCTAATCGCTGCAATTCCTCATTGGTCTTTGGCCCTACTCCCCAAATTGCACTTACTGGAAGTGGGTGAAGAAATTCAAGAACACGATCAGGTGCAATCTCCAGTAAACCATTAGGCTTGCAATGCTGGGAGGCAAGTTTTGCGATGAACTTTGTTGAAGCAATTCCAGCCGAACAGGTTATGCCTTGACTCTTAAATATTTCTTCCCGAATTTTGGCACCAATTTCTCGACCACTACCTTTTAGTCTTTTTGATCCAGTTACATCAAGAAAAGCTTCGTCCAGTGATAGCGGCTCAACTAGCGGTGTGTAGGAATGAAAGATTTCCATAACATGCGAAGAGACTTCGCTATATCGGGCATGGTCGGGTTGTACAAAGATTGCTCTAGGCGCCAGTCTCTGCGCTCTACTCACTGGCATGGCCGCTCGAATGCCTAGCTTTCGTGCTGCATAGTTTGCTGATAACACAACTCCACGTGCGCCAGCGCCAACAACTACTTCTTTTCCTCGCAGTGTCGGATCATCACGCTCTGCAACAGATGCATAAAAGGCATCCATATCAATATGGAGAATGGTAGAAAAAATTTCAGAAGAGGTCGATTCAATACTCACGGCGTTCACGTCGTTCACGTCGCTCACGGGCTATCCCCCACCTTCATTCGTGAAAGGTTACGCCACTTTGAATACGAGTCGCCTAACTCCCACGCGGATTGAGCCCTTAGAGAAATACCACGAGGCCCTGTCTTACGTACAACTCCACGGACGAGAAAGAGCCATGAGTGATAGAGCAAGCTTGCGTAATCACCTTGGGCATCTTCAAAGAAAGTTACATCGTTGCAGCCATATCCATCATCAATGGTTAAGAACATTACTCGTCGCCCTGAACGTACAGGCGGAGTTTGAAGCGCAACTTTTACACCAGCGACAAGTACCGTTGCGCCGGAACGTTGGTGTATTAACTCAGATGATCTAATTGCCCCAACGGAGTTGAGGAATTCCCCGTAGAACTCCATCATGTGGTGAGAGATATCCATGCCGGTCAGATTAACTTCATGTTGCATACGTTCTGATGGCGTGAGATCTGGCAGCCCACTTACTTCTAGGGTTGAGGGAAGTAGTTGTAACGCCATCTGCCCTACACCCTTCTTGCCAAAAGATTTTCCCCGTGAAAATTTATCTAAGTCATGAAGGTGCAGTAGTAAATCTCTGCGGTTTACCCTCTTTTCTGCCCCTTTTAAATAAAGTGAATCAAAAGCACCAACAAGAAGTAGACCCTCCGTTGTTGGCGCAGATGCCCCAGATCGGTGAACAAAATCGGCAAGATCAACATAAGGTCTATGCAACAAAATAGAATCAATCTCCTTATCGTTTATTCCTTGAAGATCAGAGAGTCCAATTCGAATTGCATAGCCACGGGCATCGGGAAGGGCCAGCTTCGGCCCCGTACTCGCAGTATTGGGAGCCCTATATGGAGTTCTTGCTGCTCCCCCTACTTTCTCAACCCGATAACCCCTGTCGGAGATATTGATATCGATAGGTTCAATTTTGATTCCCCATTGGCGAGCTTCATCAAGAATAACTCGGCGGGGATACATGCCAGGATCGTGGGTAAGAACTCCAGCTAAAAAAGCAGCTGTGTGATGACTCTTAAGCCATGCAGATTGATAGGTAGGAAGAGCAAATGCAGCAGCATGGGCTTTACAGAAACCAAAAGAGGCAAAAGCACGCAAAATTTCCCACACGTGGGTAACGAGTAAAAGTTCATATCCTTGCGAAATCGCTGCTGGATAGAACCAATCGCAGACTTCTTGCTGGCTTTCAAATGTTCCAAGTCTGCGGCGCTTTTCATCTGCTTCAGCAAGTGAAACTCCTGTCATCGCAGCAATAATCCGAATGACTTGCTCGTGAAAAACAACGACGCCTTCTGTTTCATGCAATATCTCATCTAAATCTGGATGGATGACTGGCTTGCTCCGAAAGCCATGGCGGGTATTGATGAAAGGGGAAATCATGTCGCTCTTAACCGGGCCAGGACGAAAGAGAGAGATATCGATAATCAAATCAGTAAATGTTTGCGGAGCTAGCTTTCCTACGAGCTCTCGCTGGCCTGGACTTTCAATCTGAAAGAGGCCTAGCGTTCTTGTTGATTTAATTAAATCAAATGTTGCAGGATCATCCAGAGGAATCGTGTCAATATCTATGCGCTTACCTTCTAGCCTCTCAATTTCTTGAAGTGAATATGAAATTGCAGATTGCATCCGAACTCCAAGAACATCGAGCTTCAGTAGGCCTATTGCCTCGACATCATCTTTATCAAATTGCACCATCGCATATCCACTAGCATTTATCTCTGTAGGGGCGATATCGAAAAGTTTATTATCGGAAAGCAAGACTGCGCAGGGATGCATCGAAAGATGTCGAGGCAGACCATCTAGGCGCCCAGCTAGATGAATCGCCGCTTTCATCAAAGGTGTATCAAGTTTGAGGCTTTTTAATTCAGGTAAGTTTTCTAGTGCTTTACCAATATTGCGTGCTCGAATATGGGGCAAAGACTTAGCGATAAGGTCAATCTCCATCGGAGAGATTCCTAAAGCGGCGCCTACATCTCGAATCGCATGCCGAGCCCGATACGTCTCTACCATCGCCACGGTTGCCGTTCTCTCTGGACCGAAGCGTTGAAAAATTGCATCGTAAACTTCTAGACGTCTTGCAGACTCGACATCGATATCAATGTCAGGTAACTCATTGCGTAAAGGTGAACAGAAGCGTTCCATCAAGAGGCCTTGGCTCATCGGCTCAACGCCAGAGATACCCAGGAGGTAACAGATCAGTGAGCCTGCCCCACTTCCACGTGCCGCAACTCTGATTCCTTTAGCGCGCGCGATATCAGTGATATCTGCAACAGCGAGAAAATAGGACTCATAACCAAGTGAGCGAACAGTCGCTAACTCTTCTTCTAACCTTTGTGCGGCTTGAACCGAAAGGGCTCCGCTATACCGATGGAGTCCAGATTCACTACGGCGGCGGAGCTGATCGGCGAGTTCT
>Ga0194048_10000904_pt1 | contig 14615 bp, 14 predicted proteins | sample JunL225m_MetaG_FD_161685 | JGI IMG/M metagenome (GOLD analysis project Ga0194048, IMG submission 161685) | Anoxic zone freshwater microbial communities from boreal shield lake in IISD Experimental Lakes Area, Ontario, Canada - Jun2016-L222-5m | ecosystem: Environmental > Aquatic > Freshwater >...
CCAGGTCGGCGGCAAGGGAGTCCAGCACGGGCGACAGGTGCGCCAGCGCCGAGACGATTGCCCGTGCGCCGACTGCGGCAGGGTCGGACGGCGCTACGATCGTCGCGCGGTGGAGGGACGCGAGGTGGGTCGCGAAGGCCCGCGCTTGCTCAGTCGTGAGTGGCCGCACAGTACGCCCTCCCTTCGAGCACGACGCACATACCGCCCACGGCAGAGCACGCGAGGTCACCCGCGCGCTCCCACCGCTGCGAGGTCGAGCACACATGCGGAGCGTTGGCAAGGCACGCCTGAGCGCCGGGGTTGCAGCCCGACACGGGCGGCAGTCGAGGACACCCTGCGAGTAGCAGAGCCAGCAGGATGAGCCTCACGGTGCCTCCGGCGGTGGCGGCGCGAGCGGCCCGATGGACGGCGGCGCGACGGCGGGCGATCGCAGGGACGCGAGTTGCGCGACGGCGCGCACCACGTCGGGCGAGAGTGCCGCGATGGCCTCGACGACGGCGCGAGCGCGAGGGTACGGCGCGAGCACGCGAGACAGGGCGCGCAGGAGCGCCGTCGCGATCGAGAGGTAGAGCGCGATGTCGAGCGCGTGCGCCGACAGCCAGTGCATCATGGCATTCCAGGGGGGCGCATTGACTCGCCCGCGATCTTGCGCGCGCGCCGCTGTAGCCACGGTCGAAAGAGTTCCGAGAGGAAGATGACCGCGAGAGATCCGGCGACCGCGAGCACGAAGGCGACGACTCGATCCACCAGCACCGCGCCGGTGATTCCTGCGACCATGGACACTGCGGCGTGTGCGCCGAGATCCTCACGGTGTGTGATCATGGTGCCTCATAGGTGCCGACGCCCTGCTGGTAGTCGGCGAGAATTTGCGTTGCGGTTAGCACTGAGTTGCACACTTGCACGTCGCGCACGAAGCCGTCGAAGACTTGTGAGCTTGACACTCCGCTACCGCCGTTATTGACGCCGATTCCCCACGACCCGTGATTCGCGTAGAGGAGAGCGCCGTCCGCCGCAGCCGACCCGACTAGCTGGCCGTCGATGTAGAAAAGGAGCCCCGCCGCCGCGCTGTAGGCCACGGCGACTCGACACCAGATGTCGAGTGGGAATCGCTTCTCTAGACCCGAGGGATAGACGAGAGGCACGCTCGTACCCGCGCACGCATAGGCGTACGGGAGTCCGTTCGACTGCGTGCTAATCGCAATCACTGCATTCGTCGGACTCGCGCCGCTCCATGTCGCGTCGTCCTGGCGCTTGAACACAATCAGAGGATTCAGCGTGTAAGAAAACGTCTTGATCCACGCGAGCACAGTGACCGCCGCTGGCTCTAGCGCCGTCGCGCCCTTCGGACACTCGCCCGTCGAGAGGACTCCCGTATAGAGTGACGCTCCCCACGGCGAGGGTCGTCGTTGATTGGCCGCACTCCCGCTGTATGCGAGATTGGCACTCCCGACGCTATCGGTGATCGTCGAGCCAGTGCCGTCGAGGAGCCACCGGGACACGCACGTCGGCGCTACCGGCGTACTGCTCGCGAGCCCAATCGCCGCCCGCGCCGCCGCCGCGTCCGCAGCCACGAGGAAGCCCGACACGTCCGCGCTGGTAGTCGCTACGCCGCCGCCGCCGTCGCCGATGAACGTCTGCCCAGCGGTGCCCCCGATGAACCCGCCGACAGCAGTGCCCACTTCAGTCGAGAAAGGGCTTGCGGCGTAGGTCGTACCCGCGCCCGTCGAGATCGGCACCTCGCCAGCGCCGCCCGCCACGGGGAGGCCCGGACCCCCGTAGGGGAGGATCTCCCAGGCATACGTGACGCCGCCTTGGTGCAGGCAGATCGAAAGCTGCTGGCCCGCAGCCGCGTCAGTTGCCCAGTAGGTCTGCCCCTCGCGGACTGCGGCTGCTCCGAGTCGCGCTGCGAGCAGTCCCGCCGCTGATACCTCGCGCCACCCCGGTGTGCCAGCAACCGCGCGCAGTACGTAGCCGCCAGTCCCGATTGCGAGCCGCGCTGGCGCGCCCGCAACGCCGCCGACGATTATGTCGCCAGCAGTGGTCATCGGGTTCGCCATGCCGCTCCCGCCTAGCGCCCCGCCGTTCTTGCGATAGTCGGTCACGGCGACACCCCGCGGAAGTCGGCGTTGACGGCCGCCGTGGTGCTCGACGCTTGCGCCGTGACGTAGAGCCGATTCCCGCTCTCGCCGCTCGCACTGAGCACCACGGGCGCGGCGCTCGTTACCGTCGTCGCGAGCGCGGTGAGCTCGACGAGACCCGCAAGCATACCCGCGCCGACATACACCTTGACGGCGACGTCCTGCGTCGCGGTGACCGCAAGGCTCCACTGCGAGGTGCCCGCGAGCGCGATGCCCGACGTGCTGAATGTGGTGCCGCCGTCGGCGCTTAGGAGCGCGACAGGGGCGGTGGACGTCACGGCTCTAGCAGAACACCCGGCAGCAATCACGACGGACATCAGACAGGCTCATGCCGCGCGCGGCGGCGACGGAGGAACGAGGCACGCCGAGACGTAGCGCGCACCGTCCCGCGCCGCAAGCCTACGGCGTCTCCACGATCCAATACGACGCGATCGACAGCGTACCCGCGCTCGAAAAGGCGTCCCAGTGGATCTCGTCAGTCGTCGCTTGCGCGAGGTAGCCCACGCCCGTGAAGTTGTCCACCCATGCACCGCCCGTCGTCGGGAGCGCGAGCGTGTACGTACCCACGCCCGTGGTGATTCGGACGCCGCCAGTGTGCGCGCCCGTGGTGCGATACCGCACGCCGAACTGCACGGTAGGTACGCCGCCCATGAGCCGCGGGCGCACCTCCCACCGCGAGGCCACGCCCGCGGACTCCAGCTGCGAGCCGGGGATCGGAGCGTAGGTGCCGCTCGTCACGTGGTCGTGACCGGCGACCTCGTCGAGTGACACCGCGTGATAGGTGCGTCGCTGCAAGTCGTACGCGGCTTCGAGCGTCTTGCCGATCGCCACGACGTTGTCGTCGATGATTGACCGCGGCTGGTAGTAGTCAGGGTCCGCGCCGTAGGTGTCGGCCGTGTCCGTCGCGAAGCGCGACACCTCCGCGATCTCGATGGCCTCGACGTAGGTAGCTACCGTGGTCACGACGAAGGTGAAGCGCCACGGCACCGAGGGCGACAGGCCCGCGGCGACGAGCGAGTCGCGCTGCACGTAGACCGTGCGCATCGAGAAGTCGTCGAGCCGTGCGCCGGAGACGCCGGGCGAGATCGGCGCGAGGAGGTCGCGCGGGAGGTACGGTGATGCGCCCGGCCCTACCGTCGTCGTGCCGTCCGTCACTGCGAGGGTGACCGACGAGGCGTTGAAGACGGGCGCCGTCTTCCACGACGCGGTGGCGCGCACGGCGTAGTAGATCGCCGTGGTGTCCGGCCAGATGTAGCAGCAGAACGTGCCGCCCTCGTTGCGGAGCACAGTCGCGCGCTGCGCCGGATGACCGCCCGCGGCGTCGTTGGCGAGCTCCGCAAGCGCCGCCGACTGTGACGCCTGGACCGTCCCGCGCGAGGGCCGAGTCTGCGAGTAGAGTGCGGGCGTCGTGAGGTCGCGGTGGCGTGTCGTCATGGAGGTGCTCCGAGGTAGATCGTCATGCCGCGCGTGCTCGTCTTCGAGGCGTTGCTATTCCACACGCCCACCCATAGGTGGACGATCGAGTCAACGCCGTTCTCGATCGGCTCGCCCGGTGGCGTCGTGTCCTCGACAAGGGGCGCGATAGAGCGCGAGAACACGTTGCCGAGAGTGAGCGCGAGCGTCCCTGTCTTGCGCTCGTAAGTGGGACTCGTAGAGCCGATCACCACGTAGGGATCGCTCGGCTGTGGACGGCCGCCGGCGTTGGCGACGAGCACCACGCCCGCAGTGCCGCCGCCCGCCTTGAGTCGCGCCGATATGGTGATCCGCGGCATGACGCCAGTGGAGCCGTATCCGCGCATTCGGTGCGCGCCAGCGTACGCGACACCCACCGCCGAAGAGCCCGGCACCGCGTCCCACGGGAACTCCAGCACGCTCGACGACGGCGAGCCGAAGAGGCTGAGCGTGCCGTCGATATCGGTGAAGCCGGGGTGCTCCCAGAGCGTGCGCAAGTTGTTCTCGCGACACGCGAACTCCGCGTTACTGCTCGCAATCTGAACGAGGCCCGCGCCGAGCGGTTGGTCCGCGCGGAAGCGGTCCGCGGCGCCGCCCGACGTAGGCAGGTCGATCCATATCCCTGCGGTGGTAATCGTCGTCACGCGGTGTACCTCTTCGGATCGTCGGCCGCGCCGAGCGCTTGAGTCGTCTGGTCAGCAATCCAGGCGAAGATCTTCTGCTGTCGCGCGGTGCACTGATCATACGGCGCATAGCGGAGAATCACGCCATACGGCACCGTGGCGGCGCTCGCCATAGGCGACCCCGGCGCACTCGAAAGTTCCACCGTGCGAGTGTATTCGTCCATTGACACAATCGTTCGTTGCACGTCGGCAATCGGTGTGCGGGTGTTTAGTTGCGAGAGCACGACCACGTCACCCACTGCGAAGCCGTCAGTCGGGTATGCAGTCGGCGTGGTGTCCGACGCGTGGCACGACGGCCCCCATGCGGTGATCCCCGATAGGTGGACCGTCGTCCCGTAAGTCGTAATCCCCCCGCTCGTCACGATCGCCTCGGGCGCGTAGCCGTAGGCTGGCGCGGACTGGAGCCGCAGCACCACCGTCGCGCGGAGTCGCCCGCCGAAGAGGATTCGGCGCACCTCCTGGACCTGGCACACGCCGTCGCTAATCCCGCGCACGCCAGTCCACATTGGGATACGCGAGTGCGTAAACTTCACGAGGTCTCCGGGCTGTAGCCCGAGGAGCACGGGCGTCAGCGGGATACGCACGGCGCGCGACGGCTCCGCGAGCGGGCCGAGAATCTGCTGCGCGACGGCGTAGAGCGGCTGAAGCGTCGCGATGAGATTCGGTGCGCTCGCCGTCGGTATCGCGAGGAGCGCCTTGCACTCGACTCGCGCCGAGTCACCGAACTCCGATTGATAGGTGAGGTCAGTGACGCTAATGATCACTGAGTCACCACCGCCGCTTGACGGGAAACTGTAGTCAACGCCCGTCGCGAGCGGCTCGACGTTGTCTACAATCTCTATCGGAATCTCTTTGCCGTCTTCGGAGAGAGTGTCCGTCTCGACGATTGACGCCGCGATGTCCTCACTGTCCGCGTACGACATGAGCCGAGCCGCGCTGATGAGCCCGTAGCGAACCACCATGCACAGTCCGCGGAGTCGGAGTTCGTCGATTAACACGTCAAGGAAACTATCGGTGTCGCCCGTGAAGCGGTACTCGCGCGACTGCGGAAGCGAGCTAGTCGGAGCCATGAAGAGGCGCTCCATGTAGTCCCAATCGACGGCCACCTCGAAGAGATCCTGCCCCGTCAACGCGTCAATCGCGAGGGCTGCGGCCTTGAGTGCGGCAATCGGTGAAGCACCAGTGGCGACGACACCGAGTTTGACGGCAGTGCGCGCGAACACTCGCGTGTCGATAGCCGCACCGCCGTTGACCGACAGTCGCCCGAGCGTGACAGTCTGCGGCGGGTCGTTGCGAGCATTGATCCCTGCGGCATAGTCCTTCTGCCCATTAGTGTCAGCGATTAGTGCCACTGACGCCGTACCCGTCACACCGTCCGAAGTCGTGGCCGTCCACTGAAACGTCGTCGGAATCCGCGCGAAGTCCAGCGAACTCGGAATCCGCACGATGTCAGCCATTCGGAAGTACGCTTCGGGCATATCCGCGATGGTGTGAGTCGATGGGCTTGTGTCGGTGTTAGCATACCCCCCGAGTGTGGTCGGTCCCGTCGTCACCCAGCCTGCCGAGAAGTGAACGATGCTGTTGTTGGCGTCAGTGCCGGAGTGCGTCAGCCGTAGCGCTCCGCTGATGACGACGTTCGCCGTGGGCGCAAGGGATGTCACCTTTGCTTGGCAGGACTCTACGAACGCCTCGCGCGTCGAGTGCCACCCGCCCTGGTCATAGGCGCTCGCGGTGTCCCACTGTAGTGAGCAATCAACCGCGGCAATCGCCGTAGTACCCGCGCGAATTGACAGCGGGTGCTCGCGCAAGAACACCGAAGGTATTGTGAAGTGGTGGTAGCCGTAGATTGATATCGGCGGAATATCCACCTTGCGCGTCAGGGCCACACTGACGTGATCAAGCGGCACTGTCCACCGCGTCAGATTGCCCGTCATTTGCACGCCCGCGCCGACTGTGCCCGCGTAGAGCAACGACGGATCTGTGAGCGTCAACCCGTCGGACGACAGCACGCACATCCACACCGTCGCGAGGCGCGACTGCCAGTGCCGCGGATAGCCGACGACGACGAGCGGGCGGTGCGCCGCTGGCGAGAGGTGAGCCCGCGCGTGCGAGCCGTATTTGCCGCGCTGGACCGTCGCGATACCGCCGCCCGCGATTGACCCGTAGACGACCGTCTCGCGCTCGATGCTCGCGATCCCTGACGCGGGGAATCCGATCGTCGAGACGAGGGCAATCGCCGTCGCCGTCGCCGTCACGTCGGCGTCAAGGAGTTGCGTGATTCGCCCCTCGCGATTGGACAGGAGCGTCGTCCCGCGTCCGTCGGTGTCCAACACGGAGAAGCTGAGCGACTCGACACGCACGTCTCCCTTGAGTAGCGACGCGCGCTCGAAGACTTCGAGTGTCTCGGTGGGGTCAAGGAGGTCTTCGACCGGGTTGAACGTCGTCGCGTCAGGCAGCGTCTCGGTGAGCGTTCCGGTGCCGGGCCACCAGAGCGCGTCAATCGACCCGCTCGACACGGCCACCTTCGTCGGCAGCACCCCGGCGGGAGTGAGGACCGCGGGGAGGCCCGCAATCAGAATCACCGGGACGACGCGAGCGCCGGGCGCGAGGCCCGTCGTCCAGTCGATGCGCGCCGTCGTCACGACCGTAGCTCCGAGGGCGCGGATGACGGCGCGACGAGCGCGAGAGTCCATTCGCTATAGGCCAGCCACTCGGCCTTGAGCAGCTTCAGCGTGGGCGAGAGGATCGTCCCAGGTCCGACGTACGCCCGCCAGATTCGCGCGCTCGAATTGTTGCGATCCGTCTGCCACGTCCCGATGCTCACTCCGCACAGAGCGTTGCGCGCGGAGTACAGCACGTCGAGCACGCTCCACTCCCTATTCGTGGACGTCGAGCCGAGCGCGTCGAGGTATTCGTCGTCGGGGTAGAGCGCCGTGGCCTGCGCGCCGAGCGACGCGCGGTACGACACCGTCGTCGGCTGAAAGCGCACCGTCATGTCGCGCTGCCACGACGTCGCCGTTGCGGCCACCGCGTACACCCGGCCCGCCGTCGTCTGCTCCGAGCCGCCCGCCTGGAGCGGCTGCCAGTACTCGCCCGTCGCGGCCGTGAGAAGCGCGAGGTTCCACGCGCTCCGACTCGCGGTGATGTCGATGATTTGACCGCTCACCACGGTGATTGTCGGCGTGGCGCTGGAGTACCCGAGGCGCTTGAATACGCTCGCCGCAAAGGTAACGCCCGTGGGCAGCGGGTTCGCACTGACGATTCGCAGCGACGGAATCCCGAACGCCGACATGGACGCGACCACCGTGGACGACCCGAGCGCCGTCTGAATCGCGAGTGCGAACTGTCGCAGGTAGTCCGACGCCAGTGGCGCGAGCGTCATGCGGTAGGTGCCCGACGCGAGGGACGCGGTGACCGGGCTACCGACCGCGAACGTGAACGTCACGTCCGGTGACGCCGTCGTGTGGACGAACTCGGGTGCGAAGGCATGAGAGGCAAGAAGCGTCAAGCGGCCCTCCGAAGGCGCGCGCGCGCCGCGTCGTTGTATCGATCGATCCGCACGCCCGTCTCGGCGTCGGTGGACTGTCGCCCGCCCACGATGGGCGCGTAGTAATTGTTGACGATCGGCCCCGCGCTAGAGCCGCCGCCCATGCCGCCCGCGCCACCGGGCGAGACACCCGACGCGCGCTCGTTCGCGCCACCACCAGCGGCGGCGGGAGCGGCCGAAGGTGCGATAGCCGCGGACACCGCCCCGGCCCCCACGGCGACAGCACCGAAGATCGCAGCCGATGTGAACGACGCCGCCGCGGACGCCTGCATACCGGGTGTCGCGAGGTAGTAGAAGCCCATCGCGAGTGAGTAGAGCGCCTTTTGCGCGGACTCGATTGCGAGCGCCTGGAGGGACGCGGCGAGTTGCTTCTGAAGCGCCGCGCCGATGTTCTCACCCGCGAACGCGGCCGCGAGTCCAGCGGAGACGAGCCCGTCGCCGAGCCCCTTCGCCGATGCAGCGAGCGCGTCGGTGCGATCCGTCTTGATTTTATCGGCCTCAGCATTGAGCCCCGTCGTCGCTGACCTTGATGCGACTAGCGCCCTTGTATACCGCAAGCTTGCGTCGGTGGAGCGCGTGGTGCGCTCTTCAAAGGAGATGCTCGCGTCGGCTTCCTCGCGTCGCGCGGTGGCGAGATCCACCGTCGCGCGGGCGAGTTCGAGGGTAGCGGTTTCCTCCGCTGCTAGCAGGGCCGCGCGTGGTGAGACGTCTGAGGTGACGGCTGCGGCGCTAGCAGCCTCGGCGTCCTCGCGCGCGCGCTGAATGGCAAGGCTCCGCGCGTCGGCTTGCCGAATCTGCGCCGCGCCCGTGGCGAGGCTGGCCTCGGCGGCGTCGCGTAGGGCTCTCTGCGATTCAATCCTCGCGTCTTCGGCAGCCACCGACGCGCGAGCGACTGCCACCCCCCCTTCCACCGCTCGGTTGAACACATTTTGCGCTTGTGTTTGCGCCTGAAGCGCCGACATCACCACGCGCGTGCGATTGTGATGCGCGTCTTCTTGCGATTCTTCCGCAAGCGCGAGTTCGCGCGTGGTGAACTCAAGGTGCGCGCGCGCCTCCGCCACTTGCTGTTCAGCCGAGGCCGATAACAGGGCGTTGGCGTTGGCTTCCCGCGCGAGGCGAAGCCCCTCGGCCTGCGCGCGCAGTTCCTGCTCGGACGGAGCCGATCTGCCGCCGCCGCCGCCGCCGCCGTCGCCGCCGATAAGGTCGCGGGCTGCTCTCTCCGCCGCCGCCGCCGCCGCCGCCGCCGCCGCCGCCGCCGTGCGCTGCGTCTGTAGCGTGGTATTGATATCGTGGTAGACGGCCGCGAGGTCTGATCTGTCATTCGCAGGGCTAATGGTGGTCAACCCCCTCGCGGCGCGGGCAAGCTCCGATTCGGTGTGCAAACCGCCTGGTGCGTTGCCACTGGGCCGCGTGTCGAGCAAGACTCTCGACCCCGACGCGGGCTGAAGCGTGCTAAGCATTTGCGTTGCAATGGTATCGCTCGTGCCCTGCTGCGACGCGCTCAAGCGGGTGTTGACAGCGACGATTCGTTGCACCATCGCAGTAATCTGATCCGTCGTCATGCTGTTGACGTTGGAAACGGCGATGGTCGAGCGCGGTGCGCCGATTCTTTCGGCGATTTGCCCCGACTGATGCTGTGCGCGGGCGAATTCATCAAGCGCGCGGGCGCGTGCACCGCCTTCTGCCTGTCGGGCCTGCGATTCGTTTTCCAGCCTGTTGACCTCCGCGATGTCCGTTGCGAGGCCGGACACCGCGCGCGACACGTCGGCGATAATCGACGGCAATCCCAGGAGGTTGGTCGTCCACGTCGCAGTGCCGCGCAGTACGTCGCCGAGGCCGTCGGATAGTCCCTGCATCGACGTGCGCGCATCGTCGGTGGCCGACTCCATGTGGCCCTCTTGCCGTACCAACGCGGACAACCCTTCGGTGAGTGTGTACCCGTGCGCTGCGGTCGAGGCGATCTCTACGCCGAACGGCGCGAGCCCCCGAGCGCGTCCGCGAATGAGCGCCTCTTCTAGCGTGGTGAGCGCCTGCGATGTTTCAACGCCTGTCTGCTGCGCCATGCGCGCGGCAGCGTGGGTCATTGCGTTCAGTTCAGTCTGCGTGAGGTGAATCCCGCGTGCAGCGAATGCGCCCGCGGTGTTCATCACGTCAACCTCGTCTGTAAAACGCCCCGCAGCACCCGCCGCTTCGTCGAAGTTTAGCCCGAGCCGCTGGCTCATGTCATCGAGGTGCGACTGCTCGGCGGCCAGTTCGGCCATGCGCGTGGCCGCATTGATTAGCCCTTCAGATAAGCGCCCGAGAAGCGTGATCGCGTCGTTGGCTCCTGATATCAGGATGGGAATACTGATGGTCATCGCACACCCACGCTCGCTCCCATTGAGGCGAGGAAATCTGCCAGCGTCACACCCTCAAGTACAAGCCCTCGCGCGTCACCGATTCGCCCCCCACCGACGACAAGGGTGTGCCGCACGACCTGAGCCGCGCGCTCCGCAAGCGCACGGTCTAGCGCCGCGTCTACACCGTCGGCGTCAAGGGCCACGATTACGAGCCTTCTCGGCGGCGTCTCGGTCGCGTCGGTCGATCTCTCGGTCACTCGCGAGGCTCTCTCTCTGCCCGCGCGTCAGCGCCGCGAGCGCGATCAAATCAGCGTGCGTAAGCTCTCGGCCCAACGCCTCGGCGACTGTAACACCCCAGTCGCTTGCGGCGATAGCGACAGCCGAAGTCACCTCGCGCACCCACGGCGCGGCGCGCTCCAGGCACGCGAGCGGACAGGTGCCCGTGGACGCCACGCCCGTCACTCGCGAGGCGTGCCGCGCCTCCCCGGCGAGGTCCGAGTCGAGCACCGCGGACGGAGTGTGCCCGGCGGCGGGACAGCCCCACCGCCGTTGGTAATCCTGCGCCCCGGCTTCGAGCGCCGAGCGCGTGGCCTCGTCCTCGGCGCGGCTCCCGCTCGACGGCGGCGGCGAGTGCGCGAGCTCGCGAAGGAGCGCACACCCGCACTGCGCCCGCGTCGTCTTCAGCGCGCGAGCATCAGCCCAAGCGGCAAGAGAAAAGGGCTCACCGCGAGCGGCCCCACCTCCGCGCGCTGCACCACGACGGCCGCAATCTCGGTGATTGCCTTCGCGCCGTAGAGGTCCGCGATGTGGTCAAGCCAGTCGTCGCTTGCGATCGACACACCCTTCGTCACCGACGTCAAGCCGCCGTGGTCGCTTGCCCGGTGCTCGACGCCGAGCGCGTCGGTGAACGAATGGCACGCGATCAGCACGGCGTTCTGCGCCCGGCGTACGCCCGTCGCGTCGAGCGCGAGCCGCATACCCGCGGAGGTAAGCGGCTGCACCACGAACACCGCCGGCCGCGCGTCAGGGCGCAGCGGGAGCGCCTCCCTGTCGGTGTCGGAGCGCGAGCGCTCATAGGCCGACAGCCGCGCGGCCGCGCCGGGCGCGAGGATGTCAAGCGCCGGGTCGCAGTTGGGCGACTGCTGCGACGTTGAGCCGACGAGCACTAGACGCAGGGATGTGGACGGGTTCAAGCGGAGTCCTGACGTGGGAGGTGAATCAGCCGAAGGCGACGCGGAAGGGAGCCGTGATGAAGTCGAGGTCCGTGTCCGTCTCGCTCGCGAGCGTGACGTTCGTGTCCTGGACGCTTTCGAGCATAAGCTCCATGTGGAGCCTGTCACCAATCACCGTCAGCTTCGGCTGGGCGACGAGGCGCGCCATGGGCAGTTCCCAGATCCAGAACGAGGCCGTCAGCCCGGTCCCGACCTTCTGGACGAGGATCATCTGGTATGCCGTGTCGGCGGTGAATGCCGCCGGGTAGCCGCTGTCGAAGCGAAGCTTGATGCTCGCCTTCACGGCCACCGGGCGACCGCCCGTGGAAACGACGGCGGCGACGGTGGTGAGCTGTCCGTTGCTCGCGGTCGCACCTGGATCGCGCACCATCTGCCAGTCGTTCGCGTAGTCGATCGTCGCGCCCTCGCACACCAGTCGAGTCGCGCGCGCGACGGACGTTGCGAGGTACACCGACGGCGAGAACGTGAACGCCGGGCCCATCTCGTCGCTTGCGCTCGCGACGCTAATCGACGTGGGCGACGTCGCCGCTGGCCCGGTGAAGGCCGACGCCGTGAGCGCGAGGGCCATCGACGGAATCTTGCCGAACTCCGGGAGGTCGAAGCTCACGTCGCCGTAGCACCCGAAGGCCGTCACTTGCGCCGTCGCGTCGTTCACGAACGCTTGCTGCACCGACAGGGACGACGTGTGCGTTTCGGCCGGGCAGTAGTTGTACAGGTTGCGGACGATCTCAGTGCCGAGCACCGGGGCCGCGGACAGCGCGGGTGCGATCGTCAGCGCGTTGGAGACGATGTTCGTGATCTTCGCGAACTGCATCTCGCCCACGACCTCGACGGCGATAAAAGTTCCCTTGCGAAAGCGCGTCCCGTCGGTGACGTTGATGACCGTCGGGGTGCTGCTAGAGCCGCTGATGGTGTCACCCTCGTTGGCCCACTCCGAGCCGAGCGCGTGGCGGAGAACGAGGCGCGGCGTGAGCGACCCGGCCGTCGCGCCGTCGTCGAGTTGATCCCCTGCCTTCGTCGTCTTCAAGAGCATCTTGAGCGAGCCGACCTTGCTCGCGATGCGGAGCCCGTGCACCGGGTGAATCGCGTCAAGGCGGCGAACGCGCTCGTCGCCGACCGGGAGCATCTCCTCCGCGAGCCCTTCGAGGATGAGCCCGTCGCCGAGCGGGAAGACCCGCGTCGGGATGTTGGGGAATACGCTCGGCGGCGTGGGCAGCGTCCCGTAGGTGATCTCTTCGGCGAGGTAGGTGGCCCGCTCGCGGCTGATAATGTTCGTCTGTGCCATTGCGTTTCTCTTGCCGCGCGCGGCGGCGACTGACTACTTCGTTCGAGACATTACCACCAGCGCGCGGCGCATGGCCGCGAGCAAGTGCCCACGCGCGACGCCGATGCGGAGGTCCAAGCCCATGCGCCGTTTGTGCGCGAGGTACGACTGCGAGAGCGGTGCGAGTCGCATGTCCGCCCCGCTGTTCGTTAGCCTGTCAACATACACCGCGCGAATGGCGTTGCCGCCGACCACGAACGCCTGGTGCAGCCCGAGTGCCCTGCCTTCTGCCAAGTTGCTCGTCGTCTTCGCAATGATCGCGTCGGTGGCTGCTTTGCGGACGCGCTCCTGCACGCGCAGGATTGGCCTCGCGGGTTGGTTGTTGTCGGGCACCCCGGCGTCGAACCACAAAAGGTGCGTCGAGTCGTCGGGAGGCAGCGTGAGGCGCATGGTGTAGCTGCGCCCAATCTCGTCGGCGATGTCGCGCGCGCGCTTGGCAATCTCACGCGCGGCCTCTTTGGCGAGGCGTGCCGCGGTGCTCGCTGTCGTCGCGGCAGCCATCAGGGATCGTACGCCGTGGCGTTGTCCATCTGATATCGCAGCGCGTAGACCGTCGTCGCGAGCATGCGTCCCGCGCCCATGTCTTCGAGCGTCGTGCCGCCCTCGCGCACGCACGCGAGCGGCGCCGGATCGAGCGGGGTGCCGCCTCGCAGCAAGTCGGGATTCCCGAGCGCACGCTGGATCCGCGCGGAGTCATTTAGCGCGCGCTGGCGCGGCTGGTCGATGACCGTCGCCGCGACCTCGGTGCCCGCGAGCACCAGGAAGTCGGTGACCGCGTTGCCGTAGGTGACGGCGTTGCAGATGGCCACGCGCGCCTCGCGGTGCTGCGGGTTGTCGATGGGATTGTTGATCGTCGGGTCGTCCGCGTCCGCAAGCCACTCGACGAAAACGGCGCGGTCGAAGTCCACGCTCGGATACGTGGTGTCGCGCAAGGGCGCATTCATACGCGCCTGACGGAAGCGCCCCACCGGGATTGACTTCGCGAGCGCGTCGGAGCCGAGCGCGCCGTTGACGCCGCGCCCGTTGATCATGATGTCGTAGAGCCTGTCTTCCAGGGCCGCGAATGCGCTCGTCATTGCGCCGTCCTCCGCACCGTGAGCGTCACCTGATGCGGGCGCGACGCGTCCACGTCGGTGAGCTCGAACCGCTCGCCACCGTCGCTGAACTCGTCGCCCGCGAGGAAGTAGTAGATGCGCGTGTTCGAGGCGCCCGGCGGCGAGAGTTGATCGACGGTGTATCCGCCGCCCGTCGTCGCGAGCGTGATGGGCCCGATGCGGTAGGTGCCCGCGATGAGACGGCCTCCCGAGATCGCGCTGTTGCCGCCGCCGAAGTACCCGGGCTCCTCGCCCGCCGGGACCACCTTCGGGCGCGGCGAGAGCACCAGCGTGGACGTGCTCGCGAGCGTGGACGTGCTCACCTGCGTCGGCCCGCTCCACGTCTCGGTGATCACGGAGACGGACACCGATCGCACGCCCGTGCGCTCAGCCGCACGTCGGCCCGTAAGCGCGGCGTTGCGGTGCGCGAGGCGCGCGGCGAGGTTGTCGGCCATCAGTACACCTCGTACGACGACGAGCCACGCGCGAAGGCGCGCCCGGCGTTGAGCACGTAGGAGATACCGCACGCCCGCGCGAGGCGATCGCGTAGCTCAGCGCGTCGAGCGAGTAGCGCCTGTGCGATCGTCTGCTCGCCCGAGCCGCCGAACCACTGTACTTCGTCCACGGCCCTGAGCCCCGCGCTTGCCGTGGCGTCTTGCTCCTGGTCGTCGAGTGACGCGAGGTCCGAGAGAAGCCCGCGCACAATCGTCAGCGGTGACTCGACTTCCACCGGGTACGTACCCGAGTGCAGCCGCCGACACACGACGCTGATCGTCGAGCCCGTCACCGCTCGCACCGTGACGACC
>Ga0194048_10000905_pt1 | contig 14611 bp, 13 predicted proteins | sample JunL225m_MetaG_FD_161685 | JGI IMG/M metagenome (GOLD analysis project Ga0194048, IMG submission 161685) | Anoxic zone freshwater microbial communities from boreal shield lake in IISD Experimental Lakes Area, Ontario, Canada - Jun2016-L222-5m | ecosystem: Environmental > Aquatic > Freshwater >...
TAAGTGGTCGCCCGGCGATGCCAAATTATTATCTTTGTTGCACGATCCTGCACGTACGATTTTGGTGATTAGTAAAATCGATCAGCTTAAAAATCGTGATGAGCTTTACCCTTTTGTCGCAAAAATCGCTGCGCAGTTTCAGTTTGATGCGGTGGTGCCGGTTAGCTCCACCAAAAAGCATCAGCTTGATCAGTTGCTCGATGAGGTCGCCAAACGCTTACCTGAAAACGAAGCGTATTTTGATGCCGATACGCTGACTGATCGCCCGATTCGTTTTATTGCCTCTGAACTCATCCGCGAAAAAATCTTTCGCTTGGTTGGTGATGAGCTGCCCTACGGTTGCACGGTGATGATTGAGCAGTGGGAAGAAACCGATAAAGGCGTGCATGTGGCAGCCTGCGTGATTGTCGAGCGCGATAGTCACAAACCGATTTTGCTGGGCGTGGGCGGCAGCCACATGAAACGCATTGCCTCAGAAGCGCGGCAAGATATTGCCAAGTTGCTGGATAAACCGATTCACCTTGAGGTGTACATCAAGGTTAAAAAAGGCTGGGCCGAAAAAGAGGGCAGCCTACGCGATTTAGGCTATGAGTAAACGCGCAGCGCGCGTACACGAAACCCCAGGCTATGTGCTGCATGCAACGGCCTGGCGAGAAACCTCTCTGATTGTTCAAGCGTTTTCACGTGATCACGGCTGGGTCAGCATGGTGGCCAAGGGCGCCAAGCGCCCGCACTCGGTGTTGCGCCCAGCGCTCTCTTTGTTTCAGCCGTTGTTGCTCTCTTGGACAGGTGCGAGCGAGGTCAAAACCTTGACGCGCGCTGAATGCGCGGGCGTGCATCCTTTGCCAGGCACTGCAATGATGTCGTGCTGGTACATGAACGAATTACTGTTTCGCTTACTGCCACGCGAAGATCCACATCCTGGTTTGTTTGATGCCTATGTCATGGCGTTACAAAGCCTCGCCACGGGCTCACCTGCAGCCGGGGCGTTACGTCGGTTTGAATGGGTTTTGTTAAAAGAAACCGGCTACGGCCTGGATGCCGAGCCGCCTGATTTTGACGATGCACAAAAAGAACCCGCGCTACGCGTTTCATTGCGTGCGCGGCTATCCGAACATCTAGCGGGCAAGCCGTTGGCAACGCGCCAGGTGTTACTGGCGTTGCAGCGCTATCAGGGTGCGAAACCCACGCCGGCAAACTGATCTTTGCCGGCTCGCGTTTACATTTACGCAGTCAACACTGCCCGACCTGTCACTTTACCTTGACGCAGTGAGGTCAGTACCTTATCGGCATCGGCGAGTGGATGCTTGTGCACGGGAATCGGTGTGATCTTGCCATCTTTGACCAGTTGCAATAAATCGCGCATTTCATTGAGTGAGCCGGTATAGCTACCTAGGATTTGCGCGGCTTTCATTGGAATGAAGGCGATCGGCCAAGGGGCTGCACCGCCAAACAAACCGACGATCACCAGCTTGCCACCTTTGATCAAGACGTTAAAACCAAGCTCAGTTGTTGAGGGCGCACCCACCAAATCCACAATGCCTTGCAATAGTTTGCCGCCGTTCGCTGCAATGATTTGTTGAGCGGCATCTGGGGCTGCACCATCGATGGCAGCTAGGGCGCCGGCCTCAAGCGCGGCCTTGCGTTTGACTGGGTCAATATCCACGACAATTGCGCCCACACCATTCAAAGCTTTGACTAGGGCCAGACACATCAAGCCCAAACCACCTGCACCCATGATGACGATGGGATGCTTTTGATAAAGACTGGCGCCAATTTTATTGAGTGCGCTGTAGGTGGTGATCCCTGAGCAGGCATACGGTGCAATAGCCGCGGGGTCGAGGTCACCAATATCAATTAAATAGCGTGCATCGGGCACCATAATATGATCGGCATAACCACCTGGGCGATGCACGCCCAGATATTGTGGATTCGCGCAGTGATTTTCGAGTTCGTCTAAACAGGCCGGACATTGGCGGCAACCAATCCAGGGGTAGACCAAATAGTTGCGACCTTTTTCAACGCCTTTGGCTTGTGGGCCCAGGGCAACCACGGTACCAGCGGTCTCGTGGCCCATCGTCATGGGTAATTTAATCCCACGGTCTTTGAGTGATAGTGTGCGGCCGTTACCGAGGTCGTAACCACCTTCCCAAAAATGAATATCGCTGTGGCAAACGCCTGCAGCGCGCACTTGTACCAACACTTCAGTACCGGTCGGTTCAGGCGTTTGAGTCTCGATCAGTTCGAGGGCTTCACGAAAATTGACGACGCAATAGCATTTCATATTTTTGATCTCAGCTTGTTAGAAAATAGATTAAAAATTTTGTTTTTAGAACACGAGTTCGATTAAACGAGGACCTTTCTCTTTGGCGGCAACGCGCATCGCACTGGCAAAACCTTCGAGCGTCGTGACTTGGCTGCCTGCCACGCCGTGTCCTTTCGCAAGCGAGACCCAATCCAGAAATGGGCGATCAAGATCCAGCATGCGCTTGGCGTTTTCACCTGCCTCAGGGCCACCCATATTTGCTAACTCGCCGCGCAAGATTCGATACGAACGGTTGGCAAAAATCACGACGGTGACATCGAGCTGTTCGCGTGCCATGGTCCAGAGTGCTTGCAGGGTGTACATCGCACTGCCATCACCGATAAAGGCAAAGACTTTGCGATCGGGGCAGGCGACTGCTGCGCCAACTGCAGCGGGCAGACCCCAGCCGATTGCGCCGCCCGTAATATCGATGCAGTCATGCGGTGCGGCTTGTGGCAGTGTTTTGGCAAATTGCCGGCCTGAGGTCACGGCTTCGTCAACCATGATGGCATTTTCAGGCAAGGTCGCTGCAATGATGGCGCCAAAGTGTTCGACCGAAGGTGTGCCGGTGGGCAGATCGGTAATGATGGGGCCGGTCGATACCTGCGCGGGGGCGGTATTTTGTGCACCTAAGGCATCAACCAGTGCTTGCAGGCTTGCTTCGATGTCATGCGTGAGCGTGGCCAAGGTGTGCACTTCGCAATCAGGCTGCTTAATCATGCGTGGCTTGTTGGGATAAGCGAAAAATGCAACCGGGGGCGCGCTGCCCACCAATACAAGGTGCTTGGCATCTTTGATTAAAGCGACTGCCCCATCAACGGGGAAAGGCAGTGGTGCGATATTGACACGACCACGACCGCGTTCCATGCGTGGGTTGCGCGGCTCACAGGCCAGCTTGCAGCCCGTGTGTGCGGCAATCTTACCCGCCAGCGTTGCAGCCTTGGCACGCAGTGCAGGGCCGCCCAGCAAGAGCGTGGTGGCCTCGGCGGTTTTGCGATCTGAGAGCAGACGCGCTAAGGCCAGCACGGTATCAGTTAAAGGTGCGGCTGCAGTTTGTGCAGGTGCTGTCGAGTAGTGTCCGGGGTCAGAGGGTTCCCAGGCGCAGTTGGCCGGCAGCACCAGGGTGGCAATACGGCCAGGCGTGCTGCGCGCTTGAGAGATTGCTTCGGCGGTATCCAACGGTGCAGCTGATGCCGACATTGTGGTCTTCACCCAGTTCGACATGGGACGCGCAACGGCTTCGACATCCGAGTTCAGCGGGGCATTGTTATGAATGTGATCGAGCGCATGCTGACCGACGATATTGATCATGCCCGAGTAGGCACGCTTGGCATTGTGGATGTTGGCTAACGCATTGCCTAAGCCTGGTCCCAGGTGCAAGAGCGTGGCGGCTGGTTTTTCTGCCATACGGTAGTAGCCATCGGCCGCGCCGCTGACAACACCTTCAAACAGGCCCAGTACACAACGCATGCCAGGCGCGCGATCCAGCGCTGAAACAAAATGCATTTCAGAGGTGCCGGGATTAGCAAAACAAACATCGATCTCACCCTTAAGCAGGGTGTGTACCATGGCTTCTGAACCGTTCATTGACTGACTCCTGAGGTTTTATTTTTGAGTGTTTCGCGTGCGATGATGACTTGCTGGACTTCAGTCGCGCCTTCGTAAATGCGCAAGGCCCTGATTTCACGATACAACATTTCTAAGGGATGGCCGACTTTGACGCCTAATCCGCCATGCAATTGCACGCAGCGATCGATCACACGCTGCGCAGATTCGGTCGCGAACATTTTAGCCATCGCAGCCGATTTGGTTGTGCGGCGCTGCAGGATGTCACGTTCCCAGGCCGCGCGATAGATCAGAAGCGTGGCCGCGTCGATTTCGGTACTCATGTCGCCGATCGCCGCCTGTGTCATTTGCAAGTCGGCGAGCATTGCGCCAAACATGGGGCGCGTGGTGGCGCGTGTGATGCCCATATCCAGCGCGGCTTCTGCAAAACCGAGTGCCGCTGCGCCGACCGAGGCACGAAACACATCTAGATTTTGCATCGCGACTTTAAAGCCTTGGCCGGGGTTGGCTAAGCGTTGCGAGGCGGGAATTTCGCAGTCAGTGAATGTCAGACTACCAATCGGGTGCGGTGCACACACATCAAAACGTTCACTCACGCGCAGACCGGGTGTATTGCCATCGACCACAAAGGCCGTGACACCTTCGGCCTCATCGCCTTCAACGCGGGCAAACACGGTATAAAAATCAGCGATGTCGGCGTTTGAGATCCAGGTTTTGACGCCATTGAGTCGATAACCCGAAGCTGTGCGCGTGGCTCGGGTCGTCATGGCGGCCACATCTGACCCAGCGTCGGGCTCAGATAACGCAAACGCTGCGATCAGCTCACCGGTTGCGACTTTGGGTAAATATTTTTCTTTAAGATGGTCTGAACCAAATAACGAAATGGGTCCGCTGCCCAGGCCCGCCATGACAAAGGCAAAATCGGCCAGGCCATCGTAGTAGCCCAACGTTTGCCGAATCAGACAGAGGCTGCGTGAGTCAAGCGCGGGCAGGGCACCGCCATATTGGGCGGGCACGCAATAACGCAGCCAACCGGCTTTGCCCAGGGTGCGCGTCAACGTGACGCAGATATCGTCAACATTACCTTCGTGCACGCGATGGGTCAGGTGCTGCGCTGACCATTGGTGTAGTGCATCGTGCAATTGACGATGATCGTCGGTAAAAAAAGGCAACAGCAAAGAATCAGCATTAAACATTCAATGTTTTCTCGCAAGGATTTCACTCGCCATGTCGCGAAGCTTATTTTTTAAAATTTTGACAGCATTTGCACTTTGAACAGTTGGATATTCGTTGACCATCTCAAAGTGTACGGGCACCTTATAACCCGCCATCGTACGCTTGCATTCCGCAGTCCACTGTGCAGGATCAGCTTGAGCGCCTTCACGCAAAATGACAAACGCGACAGGAAGTATTTTCGTACCTTGCACGGCGCCCACCACTTGGCAGGCTTGCACCCCAGGTAGCGCTTCAATTGTGTGTTCGATTTCTGCGGGATTGACTAAAAATCCTGATAGTCGCATCGAGTCACCCATTCGTGTTTGAAACACAAACTGATGATCACTGACCGTGTAGCCTAGATCACCAGTCTTAAAAAAGACGTCAGGTGTGTAGGCTTGGGCCGTTGCATCGGGGTTGTCCAGATAGGCCAACATTTGGCTTGCACATTTGATTTCGAGTTCACCAGATTCGCCATGTGGTGCAAGCTGCCCGGTAGCAGGGTCGCGTGCGCGCACGCGGGCATCTGGGTGAATCAAACGACCACCTGCCAGATAGCGTACGCTGACATCACCTTGAGATGCGTCCAGTGGTTGAGCCGCCATCAAGGCCTGCAATTCGCTTGAACCATATAAGCCCGTGAGCGGGACATGATTACGCTCAGCCTCTTCAAGCAGATTCGTGATCGCCGGCGAAAAGCTGGCAAAACCAAACAGCTTGCAACTTGCAAAGGTATCGGGCGAGGGTGCAGTCTCGAAGAGTTGTAAGAGCGATTCGTTATTGGCATAGGTGTGGGTCACTTGATGCTTACGAATTTGTTCGAGCGTGCTATGGACGTCGGAGGCCGGCTCGCAAACTACCGTGCAGCCAGTGGCCAAGCCGCCCGTCAGTGTCGAAAATCCGAAGGCACCGCAGAACGGAGCGCTTGCAAAAATGCGGCTGCTCAGATCATAGTCAAATGCTTTTTGCATTGAATCAGCATGCACAATTAAGGTGTGTTGATCATGCACTACAAATTTTGGCAATGAGGTCGTGCCCGAGGTGGTAAAGCAAAGTGCGGGTGCCTGACCAAAGGCAGGGGGGGCCGAATGGGTGTTTTCAAGTAGTGCGTTAAAAGCATGTAAATCATGCCCACGCGCGGCGATAGCTGCCATAGCTGAGCTATCTGGTTCGCCCACAGCAAGCACACCTTTGATACGCGCGAGCAGGTCTTGCGGGATGTCTGCAAGCATTTCTGCAAAGGCAATACCTTTAAAGTCTGGCCATAACACTAGCCAGTCTGCTTTGCCGCGTCCGATGATGTCTGCAACTTCTTGGCTGCGAAATCGTGTGTTGATGGCCAGTACAGTGGCGCCCAGATGCGCACACGCTAAGAAGGTTTGAACCCAAGCCGTGCAGTTGGGTAGCCACACCGCAACACGGTCGTGGGCTTTGATGCCAATGGCGGCCATGTTGCCCGCCAGTTGTAGCGATTGTTGGTGCAGTGCCGCAAAGGTGGTGGGGGTGTCTCGATCAATCAGTGCAGGGTGATTCGCATGGGTTTTGGCTAAGGCCGCCATGCGTTGAGAAAAAAATAGTGATGTTGCCGTCATGCCAGAGTGCCCTTGGTTTGTGCTGCTATATTCACACTTATCACTATAGTACGAATACGCACTAGATACGTCCGATCAGCGAGCGACGTTCGCTTAGTGCGTGATTGAAACAGACAGGAGTATGCATTAATGAAACACCCCTATATTGTGAAGCGCGTTTTGGCGGCTGCGTTGGTTGTAGCCAGCCTATCTGTGGCTCAGCTACCGATGGCACAGGCGCAAGATTTTCCAACAAAGTCACTCACTTTGGTCGTGCCGTATCCCGCAGCGGGCGCGGCTGATATTTTTGGTCGATCAATCGCACAAGCGATGGAATCCACCCTTAAGCAAACGGTTGTGGTTGAAAACAAACCTGGTGCTGCCGGAAACGTTGGTTTGGCGGGTGTTGTACGGAGTAAACCCGATGGCTATACGATCGGTTTGGGGACGATTGGCACGCAGTCAATCAATCAGTTTCTGTATACCGAGATGACCTTTGATCCGGGCAAAGACCTCCTCCCGATCGCCTTAGTGTCTACCACTCCCAACGTTTTGGTGGTGGCGGCAAATTCACCCTGGAAGTCGTTAGCGGACGTGATTAAAGCTGCACGCGACGCGAAAGATAAAAAACTGAGCTATGGTACCCCAGGTATCGGTTCATCACCACATTTGACCGGCGCATATTTTGAGGCGATGGCCGGCGTTGAACTGTTGCACGTACCCTTCAAAGGTATTTCGGCGTCATTGCCGGCGTTAGTGGGTGGCAATATCGACTTGTTGTTTGATAATTTGCCCGGTTCGATTAATCAGATCAAAGATGGTTCGCGGGTACGAGGTATTGCGGTGACCTCGGCCCAACGTAGCCCCCTGGCCGATCAGTTGCCCACCTTTGCCGAGGCGGGTGTGGCTGGCTTTGATGTGACCGCTTGGTTTGCAATCTATGCACCTAAAGGGACACCACAGCCTGTGATGGACAAGCTCATTGAGGCTGCACGTGTTGGATTGAAATCTGAAAAAGTTGAGCAAGCCTATATCAAGCTTGCTGCGACACCTGGCAATTTATTTGGTGCAGACTTGGCGGCTTTTGAAAACCTTGAGCGCGCCAAATGGGGCAAACTCATTAAAGAAAGAGGAATCAAAGCAGAATGAAAGGGACAACAGCATTAGTGACGGGTGGCAGTCGCGGTATTGGTCGCGCTGTGGTTGAGCGTTTGCTCAACGAGGGCTACGAAGTATTGAACTTCAGTCGCACGGCCCCTAAGCAGTTATTACCTGGCGAAATTTTTGAATCGGTTGATTTAAGCAATGCCAAACGTACGCGCGAAGCGATTGGTGACTGGGCCGCCAAAAAGCAAATTTTCAGTTTGGTGAACAATGCTGCCATGATTCATGTTGCCAAGGTCGAGGACGTGACCGCTGAGCAGATTGAAGAACAGGTGGCGTTAAACATGGTGGCACCTCTATTGTTGATGCAAGGTGTGCTGCCCAATATGCGCGCAAATAAATATGGCCGTATCGTCAATTTAAGTAGTCGTGCCATGCTTGGCAAAGATGGTCGCACCATTTACGGCGGTACCAAGGCGGGGCTAGTCGGTATGACGCGTACCTGGGCGCTTGAGACGGCCACGCAAGGCATTACCGTCAACGCGATTGCACCGGGTCCGATCGCGACTGATTTCTTTTTGGATAGCAATCCACCTGATTTGCCACAAACTAAAAAAATTATGGCGTCAATTCCAGTGGGTCGTTTTGGCACCCCAGAAGACGTCGCACACGCGATTTGCATGCTGATTGATCCGAAGGCGGGTTACATCACTGGGCAATTGCTGTATGTGTGTGGCGGAATGTCAGTTGGCTTGACAGGTTAGACCGCAGCTCGGGCAGGGGGCCGGGCCTGTGCTTACCCTTGCTTAATCGCTTCAAATTTTTTGTCGTGCATGACATCCTCTACGGATTGACCTGCACGCACCGCTTGCACCATACCGTCCTGGCGAGCGGCAATTTTTAGTGCAAGCGCTAAGACTGCATCGATTGTTGCTGCGGGCACAAAGACAGTGCCACAGCGGTCAGCGATCACATAATCATCTTCGCACACGGTGACACCTGCGACGACAATCGGCGTGCCCGAGGCGATTTGTACTAAGCGATTGCGTGCACTGATCATCGTCAGGCCACGTCCATACACGGGATAGTCGATGGATTCGCTACCCTCGATATCGCGACTCATGCCATCAATCACCGAACCGCGAATGCCTTTCATCTTGGCGGCATTGGCCAGGATGTCACCCCAACACGAAATCCCTTCCGTACCACCGGTGATCACTAAGATACGATCGTTCGTAGTAATGCTGGCAATGACAGGCGAAATCAAATGCACCGTCGGTGCGGTACCTGTTTTGGGACCCAGTTGTATGGTCGAAGCCCGACCGACTATTTTTGGGCAATTCCATAGCGGTCGTAGCCCGTAGGTGGCACCAGGCAGCCCCATAAAATCCAGCGCATCAGACACCGTGTTGGTGTCTAGTGTCGCAAGCGTCTGAAGTGCCAAGGTCATTTAGTCTTTCATTCCGGTAATTGACGCGACCATCGCGCGTGGATCGCGTTGTGGCCAGCGGCCGCTGCTCGCGTGTTGTAAAAATTGTTCGAGCACATGGTTGAACTCATTGGGCATTTCAATGTTCATGGTGTGCCCGCAGTTCGGCAAAATTGCTAGTGCAGCCGAAGGAATAGTTTCTTTGAGCATGAGCCCAGGCTTGAGGCAGGGCCAGTCTTCATCACCATTCAAAATCAAGGTCGGTACCGTGAGTTTTTTAAGTTCGTCTTTTAAGTTGTAGAGCGAAGGCCGCTCGCGCTGTACGCCAAGCTGTGTATTGGCTGAGCCCAAAGCTGAGTGTCCATAAAACTGCTCAATAAACTCTGCAAAACCACGCGGATCAGCACGCTCAAACGAGAGACGGGTTGGGCCATAGGCGTATTTGTCGACAAAGGCTTTCATTCCCTGTTGCAATAACATGTTGGCACTGGCCTCGGCTTCTTTGCGAAATTGATCGCGCTGTTCGAGTTCAGCGCCATAGCCGCAACCCGCCACCACTAAAGACAAGGCACGATCGGGGTGCTGCAAGCCAAAGTGCAGCGTCGCAAAGCCGCCCATCGATAGGCCCACAATATGCGCGCGTTTAATTTTTAAGTGATCCATCACCGTGATAATGTCTGCGACTGCGCGATTTTGTGAATACGAAGACACTTCGGGCGGAACCGAGGAGGGCGGATAGCCGCGGGCGTTGTAGGTGACGCATTGAAACTGGCGCGAAAAATGTCGCACCTGAGGCTCCCAGCTTTCTTTGTGCCCAGCGAACTCATGAACAAAAATAATCGGGTCGCCTGAGCCTGTGGTTTCGTAGCAAAGGTCAACGCCATCATTGGTGCGTGTGGTTAGCATAGTGTGGTTCTCCATCGTGTTCGTGAAACTTTGCCTGCGGGTTATGGTCGAGTCAAGTGATCTTGTCTCGGCGCTTTATTTTTTGAGTAATTTGGCCACGGCCGCCTGCGCTTCTTCAGACTGCAAGCGCTCAGAAAACAAGCCAAACTCATAATTAAGTGTTTCATGAAGCATCGGACGTTGCGCGTGTTTCATCATACGCTTTGAAAGCTGTAGGGCTTGTGGGGGCAGGGCGGCCAACTCGTCGCCCAGGGCCTGGGCAATGGCGAGGGCTTGACCTGGATTGGTGACTTGGGTAATGAACCCCGCCTCAAGCGCTTCTTGTGCACCAAAAGTTTTGCCACGCAGCAACCAGTCTGAGGCGCGCCGTGCGCCAACAATTTGCGCAAGCAGCACACTCGAGGCGCCTTCAGGGCAAAGTCCAAGCGCCACAAAAGGTATCGTAAACAAGGCATTGTCTGCGGCACAAATAAAATCACAGTGCTGCAGCAGCGTCACACCAATGCCGATGGCGCGACCTTCAACCGCTGCAATGATCGGCAAATCACAATTGATCAGGCTGCGCAATAAAGTGATGCCGCCGCTATCGCCTGAGGCGCGTGGCTTTTGAAAATCTTTAAGATCGTTGCCTGCTGTGAAATAGTTGCTTGCACCGGTTACTACGATGGCACGATAGTCTGTGCTGGCGCTTGCTGCACGTATATGCTCGGCTAAGGCAAGGTAGGTTGCGACATCGAGCGCGTTACGACGTTCAGGGCGGTTGATCGTAAGCGTTAGCACGCCATTGTTATCGTGCTTTAGAACGGTATCGCTCATGTTAGATCTCTGGAGTTCGGGCAAAAATAAAAAAAGGATCAAGCCCTGATAACCCAGAGCTTGATCCTTCTTTTTAACTCAACTTGGCGCTTTGTGCTGCTTTAAGCGTGACCAAGAAACATGCTTAGTCGCGACTGCCGCCAGTGATGCCAAGAATCGCGAGCAAGTTGGCAAACACGTTATACACGTCTAAGTAGATTGCAAGCGTGGCTGAGACGTAGTTGGTTTCGCCGCCGTTGACCACCCGTTGTAGATCAATCAGCATAAAGGCCGAGAAGATCACAATGGCGATGACAGAAATCGTCAACATCAAGGCAGGCAGATGCAAGAAGATGTTGGCAATGCTGGCCACCAGCAAAATCACCACACCGACAAACATAAACTTGCTTAAGCCCGATAAGTCGCGTTTGATCGTGGTCGCGAGCGTGGCCATCGTGCCAAAGACGGCAGCGGTGCCACCAAAGGCGAACATGACGAGTTGCGTGCCGTTGCTCATGCCAAGCACGTGGCCCAGCAGTCGCGAGAGCATGATCCCCATGAAAAACGTAAAGAGCAGCAGTAGGCCAACGCCAAGTGAGGTCTCTTTGTTCTTTTCAATCGCATACATCAAGCCAAAGGCGCCGGCCAGAAAGATAATCATTGTCATGAAGGGGCTCGTCGCCATGACCTGATTGATGCCACTGTACATACCAACGGCAGCACCGAGCACGGTCGGGATGAGCGAAATAGCCAACAACCAATAGGTGTTGCGCAGAACCCGGTTTCGAACGGCCACATCGGCGACGTCGCCGTACTGGCTAGGGTTTAAAGATGGGCGATATTCAGACATCGTAAGCTCCTGTTCCTAAATTGGACTTGGGCGAATTGTATTCACCCTAAGTCTATGACCGAAAGCATACCTGACAGTTCCCTGAATGGCTATATTTTCGGTAAATTTTGATGGTTTTAACCACATTGGTGACATATTTAAGCGAGTCGATGGGCTTTTAAGTCATGACCAGCCGCTTTGTATTGGGCCCAACGCGCACGTGCAGCCGTTTTGTCGTCTTCGTCTTCAGAGACGATTTCCAGGACCCTGGCGGCATCGCCTAGCGTGGGAGGGCACTGGTCATCGAGGTTTAGCAGCCAAGCGCCGGCTGGCGCCCGCGCGAGGGTTTGTTCAAGCGCCTCAGAGACCAGCCAAATCGGCGTTTGCTCTGCCAACGGATCGTTGGCCAACACGTGAGGCACAAAGGCTGAGGGTTCGACGGCCCAAAGTTTTGTGTCAAAGGCTTTTAGGCGTTGAGCATCGCTGCAATAGACCACCAGTTTGTGGCCCGCGAGATATTGCTTAAGCGTGGTTTGACACGCTTGCGCGATTTTTTCGGTCGCGCCAAACGCAAAATCGATGCGAGCCATTTCTTCGTCTAGCCTTGATTGATCAGGTATTGCAACAGCATGGGTACAGGGCGCCCGGTCGATCCTTTCTCTCCCCCCCCACGCCATGCAGTACCGGCGATATCCAAGTGCGCCCAGTGATAGGCCTTGGCGAAACGCGATAAAAAGCATGCTGCAGTGACGGCGCCACCGGGTTGACCGCCGATGTTGGCCATGTCGGCAAAGTTTGATTTCAGTTGTTCTTGGTAGGCATCATCCAAGGGCAGGCGCCAGGCCGTATCCATCGATTGTTTGCCCGCACTTAACAGGGCTTCAGCCAGGGCATCGTCCGTTGAAAACAAGCCCGTATTGACTTTGCCTAACGCGACCACGCAGGCGCCCGTTAGCGTGGCAATATCGATGACTGCCGAGGGTTTAAAACGTTCTGCATAGGTCAACGCGTCACACAGAATTAAACGTCCTTCAGCATCGGTGTTGAGGATTTCAATTGTTTGACCTGACATACTTGTGACAACATCGCCGGGTTTGTTCGCTGTGCCGCTTGGCATGTTTTCGCAGGTCGGGATCAAACCAATGATTTCACCAGGTAAGCCGATTTCAGCCACCGCACGCAAGGTGCCTAAAACACTTGCAGCGCCGCACATGTCGAATTTCATTTCGTCCATGGTCGCGGCGGGCTTGATTGAAATGCCACCGGAATCAAACGTGATGCCTTTGCCCACTAACACGATCGGGCCTGCTGGGTTTTTAACACCGCGTTTTGTAGCGACTGCTTTGCCTTTGTAATGCAACACAATAAAACGTGGCTGCTCGATCGAACCGCGCGCAACCGATAAGAAGGAACCCATTTTCAAAGCCTCGATTTGCTTGCGGTCAAGCACCTTGACACTGAGGTTCTTAAATTGTTTGCCCAGTGCTTTTGCGGCCTCGCCTAAATAAGTCGGGGTGCAAATGTTGCCCGGCAAGTTGCCCAGCTCTCGGGCCAATGACATTCCGTTGACCAAGGCGGCACCTTCAGTCAGGCCAAGTGTTGCCGCCACCCGATCGCTGGCATTCGCAAATTGCAAATTGATTTTTTTAAGTTTGGGCCGTGCGTTGATATCAGGTTTGCCAAAGCTGGCATCGTAATGATAGGTGGCTTCGCCGCAGGCGGCTGCCCCCGAGCGCGCGCGGTCGCGCACCGAGGTGGTGGGACATTCGATGGCCGCCAGCGTTGAGGTGGCCTCTGCGAGTCGAGCCTGTACACAATAGGCCGCAAAGGCTTGCTCGGCGCGCGCGTGTACGCGTGGGTTGTAGTCAGCTTGTTTGCCCAGACCCACCAAGACCACGCGCGCAGACGCCACGCCCGCCAGATTACGAAGAACCAGGGTCGTGCCCGCACGCGCAGCAAATTCAGCTTTGACAACGGCGCGCACCGCCCCGTGGCCCGCACGATCAATCGCGTCAGCCGCAACGCTTAAGACACCTTCGGCAAAGACGCCCACGGCAATGGCGAGTGTCTTGGTTTGATGGGGGCTGGCTGAAATACTGACGCTGAAATCCATGGGGGCAACCTATATGCGTTAAGAAATGAAGTGAATTATCTCGCAAGTTCAAAATCAGGCAGAAGCTTATTCCAAAAAGTTATTTAATATATTTTCTATATTACTTATAATCGTGATTACTGATGGAGTCATTATGAATTTGCAGCAATTTCGCTTTGTGCGAGAAACCATTCGACGCGATTTCAACCTGACCGAGGCTGCTCGCAGCCTCTTTACGTCTCAGCCCGGGGTGTCCAAGGCAATTCTCGAGTTTGAAGACGAACTCGGCGTGCAGATTTTTGAGCGGCATGGCAAGCGGATCAAAGGGTTGACCAAGCCCGGAACGGCAGTGGCCCAGGTGGTCGAGCGGATCATGCGCGAGATCGATAACTTGAAAAAAGTAAGCGATGAATTTGCCCGTCGTGACGAAGGCAGCTTGGTGATTGCCTGTACCCATACCCAAGCGCGCTACGTACTACCTAAAATTATTCCAGCGTTTCGCAAACAGTTTCCTAAGGTGCATTTGTCGTTGGCCGAGGGTAGTCCGCCGCAGCTCGCCCAGATGGTGTTGCATGAACAGGCTGATTTAGCGATTGCAACCGAGTCGCTCGCCTTGACCCCAGGTCTTGAGACCCTGCCTTGCTACACCTGGGAGCACACGGTGGTGGTGCGCCCCGAGCATCCCTTGGCAATGTTGGCTGCGAAAAAGGGGTTTCGCTTAACGCTTGAGCACGTCGCGAACTATCCTGTGGTGACCTATGATCGCGCCTTTTCGGGTCGACGCTCGGTCGATCGTGCG